>Ga0180437_10001625_pt1 | contig 38119 bp, 56 predicted proteins | sample SS_ome_4_FD_132410 | JGI IMG/M metagenome (GOLD analysis project Ga0180437, IMG submission 132410) | Hypersaline lake sediment archaeal communities from the Salton Sea, California, USA - SS_3_D_1 metaG | ecosystem: Environmental > Aquatic > Non-marine Saline and Alkaline > Hypersaline >...
AACGAGCACGTCGAACCTTTTATCAGAGCCGCAACCTTTGGAGGGCGGAACGAAGTCTTTAGAAGATGGGGTTATGGAGTCTATCTCTACGATATACGATCAATGTATGTATCCTGCTACGATGTCGACGTACCTATAGGCAAGCTACTTTGGACTAAGCCTAACATAGACAGACCAAGCTTGGCCTATGCTGAAGTAAAAATTCCCCCAATGCACATAGGCCCACTACCCTATAGATACTCCTTAAATGGCTATAGACCAAGGTTGATATTCCCAGTTGGAGAGTTTGAAGGATGGTGGGATACTAGAGAACTAAGGTTCGCTGCGTCCTTAGGAGCAGACATCCACATCAAGAGACAGTTAGAAGGAGACGAGGCCCCCATACTAAAGGAGTTCGGAGAGAAATTATGGGAGCTAAAAGATACCGCAAACTCAGACCTTAGTAGAGTCTGGAAACTTATTGGTGTAAGGCTCTGTGGCAAACTAGGCCAGCATAGAGCCAGAACTGAAATATCCCACATAACAGACATAGATGATCTGGAAGGCTGGTATCCTATTGATGACACAGAAACCTATCACGAAAGGGTAGTCGAGTCTAAAGGTAGCAGATCCCCTTACATTAAGCCTGCCATAAACATGAGGGTAAGAAGCGAAGCTAGAGTACGTCACAACAAGATGCTGTACAAGGCTGACGGAAAAGGAAACCTTTTTTACTGTGATAATGACTCAGTTTATACAGACAAAGCTATAAGTGTAGGAAAAGGTATGGGCGAGTTACGTTTGATAGGCCATGCATCAGAAGCCTGGTTTATTAGGTGCAAGTTTTACGGTTACCTAGACGACAGGGGTGAGTTAAAAAAGAAGACAGCAGGCTTTCACGAGTTTAAACTTTATCCCAGTGACTTCAGAAATCTAGCCTCTGGCAACCTTACTGAAATAAAGAATAGGTTCAACTCCCTTACGCCCTGGAAAAACGCCCTAACGGGAAAAGGCGTTGAGATGAAGGAACTAAGAAGAACGATCTCAAACGAGAGAGAGTTCGAGAATCGTATACTGTATGGATGTGAGACCGAGCCTATAAGACTAGAGAAGGTTAATGGGGTAGTTAGACATATAAATCCTAAGACTTACTCTCTACCTATTTTATAGTTCGCCTTCCTGTTTAAGTTCCCAACGAGCCTCTCTGATCGCCCTACGAAGAAGCTTCCTAGCCCGCTTCAGTGCCCTAGGATCCAGTCGGGAGCCAGGCTTCAGAGTAGATCTTCCTATATAGGAGGCGAGCAAAAGAGCGGCGTACTCGAATTCATCTATATCTATGGAACCTAGGCGTAACTTGTTCTTGAAGTGGGCCTTCCAAGCTAGGAGCTCTTGTCGAATCACCCCTTCATGGAAGGACTGGCTCCGCCACAGAGCGATCTCCTTAGGGGTCTCCAATTCGTCAAAGGTATCGATATGTCCAAGTTCGTGACCTAGATCCGCACTTGTAGTTCCAGTTCCTATGACTACCTCCTTAGTGAGCGGGTTAACTGCTGCTAGGTCGGAACCTTCATCCCGACGGAAGTCGCGTTGGACAATCTTACGATCCGTATACGGTAGGCTTTCGAAAGTTTGACCTGTTGACATATAGAACTCAGGATATCGAGTTTGGAGTAGAAGCCAAGGGCGCTTCTCTTCAGGCATATCTTCCCATTTCATAATTCGCCCTCCTCTTTACGGAGCTCTTCCCTAATCCCCTTTATAGCTCTGTCTATGTAAGTCTTGGCGACCTCCCATCTCTTCTTTCTGCCCCAAGATGAGGGAAGTTTAGTTTCTAAGTAACTAATAGCGTCAATCCTACTAGTAGGATCGAGTTCTCCAAGCCGCATTTCGTGTTTTAGCCTAAACTTTTCGGCGTCTAGCTCCGCTCTAAAAGGCCTGTGCGGACTTCTTATATTTACAATATGACCTATCTCGTGTCTAGTAATTCTCGGCGGCGCTTCCGTCCCCAGGAACATAACTCTACCTTTTTCAGGTTCGCGGGCAAAAACGCATCCCCCTTCGGGATTAAAGTACCTGTCATCAAGCTCCCGGGCCTTACGACTTATGTACTTATCAAAAGAAGGACTACCCTCCATCCTTCCCTTAAACTCCTCGAAGGTTTCGCCTCTGTTAGCCATTAGTTCTGGATAGTCTGTTAACTTAACAAGTACAGGCCTCTTGGCTTCTGGCATGTCCCTCCATTTCATAATTCGCCCTCTCTGATAAGTTCCTGTCTGGCCTCTCCTATAGCCCTATCCAAAATGAGCAGAGACCTTTTATAGGCTTCTCTGTGAGGAAGTCTCGACTTAACCTCCAAATAAGTAGCTAGGGCGGAAGCGGCACCTAACACCTCATCCCGATCAACTTTGCCCGAACGTAACCTGTTTTTGAAGTGCCACTTCCAGGCATCTACCTCTCGCTTGAACTCGCTAAGCTCCCATTGTTTGGGATTAAATACGTGGCCTAGCTCGTGTCCAATAGTTCCCGACTCTGTTTCCGGACCGTAGAAAAGTATCTGAGGTCTACCTCCCCCCTTCTTTTCCCTAAGCCAAGCTACTCTTCCTGAAGTAGGTGACTTGGGTGGTGAAGCCTCTCTCCAAAGTTCCATTCTTACACTACGGGGTTTCTCGACTGTATCTGGAACAACCTGCCCCTCACCTGTTAATGTAGGCTGAGCAAACCTAACGTATTCGGTCCGTTGAAGTAAAACAGGCCTACGGCGTACTGGCATGTCTTCCCATTCCATACTACTAGTCCCAGACGTCTATAAGAGTTTTACCTACGCTCATAAACGTTATTGATATAATTATACAAACGGCCCCAATGATAGCGGCACCTAGAATATCCCCAGAACCCAGAAAGATCAAGACAAAAAAAAGTCCTACCGCAATCATAGTAACCAGAAGTACTCGGGCTAAGTTACCAAGGTTGCCCCAGTCAGAGATAGGAGGAGTCGGATCAGGGACATAAGGAGTCTCATCAACACCCATATCTACAACGCCTCCAACTATTCTTGGGTCTCCTTCAAAGTCTGTAGCAATACCTGATACTGCATCATTACTACCAGTATTGATACAAGGTGAACTTCCACTTAAATGGAAGTCTCCAGAACCAGAATTTACAAATAAAGGATCAGAACTAATAATTCCTGTACCAGCTCCTGTTCCTGAGTAACCACCTTGGACACAGCTATAACCTATGCTAAACCCCTCTGAAGCAAACTGAGACTGTATTTGAGGGTTTAGTGGAGCTGTATTTCCATATATTATACTATTAACAAAAGTCGCAGACCCAACTACTTCCAGTCCACCACCGTTAATCCCAGATTCATTTCCAAATATAGTACAATTTAACATAGTATATGAATTAGTAGGAATAATAAAAGCTATTCCTCCTGTACTAGCAGTAGCAATATTATCATAAATCAAACTGTTTTGAAGAGTCAGCGTATCACATTCATTAAAATATAAGCCAGCAATATCGCCACCAGTAGTATTATCATGCACTAGACATCCGTCTACAAATACACTATCTGTATCATATGTTTCGAAACCACCGCAGTTATTTCCTGCATCATTCTCATATACGGAACAGTTAACTATTGACCCAGAATTGGAGACCCATAGAGCAAAGCCAGCAACGTCGCCAACGGAAGTATTGTAACTTACTGTTGATGAATACATATATAAATCAGGACCATAAAATAAACCACCACCGCCATCATCCCCAACCTCATTATAACTAAGATTTGAATAGTTAATATCCCACCGGCCAGATACATTCCAGCAGTGTATACCACCACCATCATCTATAGCATAATTGCTTAGAACACTACAGTAATTAAGAGTAATAGTTCCACCACCAAACCATATCCCTCCCCCATCACCACTGTTAGAAGCACCGTCAGCATATCCATCTCTAATTATAAGACCATCTAGAGTCAGAGCGCAAGGTGTGCCTTGATAAATGACATGATAACAGTTGTCTGTTCTAGTTCCAGTACTTCCAATGTCACCACTTAAGACAGTACTATTAATAGAAATATTTCTATCACCAAAAACTGGACTACCAGAATCTGGAAAACCACCAAAGACATTTATGTCTTCGTCAAAACTAAAACACAGATTCCTTGTACCAGTCCCCCCAAACTTTGACGTTGGAAAGTATGTACCGGAAGCTATCCAGATATCATCCCCTGAAGAGGAACTATCAATAGCAAACTGAAGAGTCCCAGTTGCGTTAGCCCATGATGTACCATTACCAGTTCCTCCTTCTCGTACATAGTAGGTATCAGCCTTCGCCTCAAAGGAGGCTAAGGCTAGCAGTCCTACAAGTAGTAAAAGGCAAGCTAAGACACTGTACTTCATTACTGGACCTCCAGACTTAGACCTAAGTACTGAACCTCAGAACGGACATTAGTAGCAAAGTCCATGTCTTCTGAAGTATTGGCTTCACTTAAGACGTCCCTTATATAAGGAAAGGCTTCTTTAATAGAAAGCATCTCCTTACGGTCAAGACGTCGAGGAGGATCGTAGCTTAACTTTTTCGCCGACCGTTTAAGGGAACGAGCTAAGTTGCGGTCATGAGACTTACCTGTCATCTCAAGACGTTCTGCGACCTCTTTTAGTGTTAAGGATAAAGCACCTAAAGGCACTATTTTCTCCTTTGTCTCCTAAACTTCTCAAGTGTAGTACTATACTTAGCTAAGGCATTTAGATCATCCTCAGATAAGGTAGCAAAAGAATTTCCTCGGTTGACTACCCCCTCCAATTTCTGTAGGGCGTTAGCTAACTGAGGATACTTCTCTGCATCGTATAACTGCTCAGGTTCAAGGTCTGTCGAAGAAATGAAAGCGTCATATATTAGACGAGCTTCGCTAGAATTGAACCTAACCAGTTCAGTTCCTTTCTGAATGTCCACGTATTTAGACTCCTAAGTAGTACAAGGGGCCGGATATACCGACCCCTTAACTAACCTTGGATGATTTACTTCATCCTCTCTTACCGCCCGCCCGGCCTCGGCGATACCCTTTTACCTTGATGGTCTTGCCACCCTTACGGTAAGAGTACCCCTTAACCTTGACAGCGCTGCCTTTCTGTTTACCTTTCATTTTTCCTCTCGGCAGACCCATGACTGTCACCTCCTTTAAATTTTCTATTCCGGTCAGTTTAAAACGGAGTATCGAAGCCTTGCTCTTTCAGTTTAGCTTTGTTTTCCTTCATCCAGTCTCTAAGTTGCTTGTTCTGCTCTCGTTTTTTCTGTGCCCTAGCAGCTCTTTCAGCCTTTTTCTCTTCATCAGACTTTGAGCCTTTTGGAGCTTTTGGTCGAGGAGCTAGACCAAACTGAGCCAGATACTCATTCCTCTCCTGCCTCTTCAACTTAGCCCTCTCAGCCCTACGAGCCTTCTTTTGCTCGGGAGTCAACGTAGGCCCAGCAGTACCCTTCACACCTTTCTTGCCTGTAAGTTCAAGTATTCTTTTACGAGCATCACGCATTGTTGCCTCAGGGGGCAAGCCTAGCTCCTGGAAGAGCTGGCCCGGAGCTATGTCCTTTTTCTGTAGCCTATCCAGAAGCTTATCTGCGTCAATCGAAACGCCAACCTGAATAGTTGAAGACTGACTACCTTCAAAAGGACTAGTAGCAGGAGCAGCTATCTCAGTACTTTTGCCTTTACCTTTGCCTTTACCTGACATTGCATACTACCTCCTTGTTAGACTGTAATCCATTCTTTTTCTTTTCCAGTTCAAATTCCTTCATCAACCTTTCAGGCATGGTGTTGTACTCGCCCACACCATCAAGGTAGTTCTGACTAACTTTACAGACCTCCAGCACACGGCCTTTTCCAACTTTACTAGCCCGCTTATGCGAATTTGACACGACGAGCTTAGACCGAACCTTACCGTTTGGTTCCTTATAGCGTACTCTAAACTTAAACTGACCCAAGTTACCTCCTACGTAGTTCGTCGCTAAGCGGACTTGGCGGACTGAACCCTCCAAAAGGATTTCCTACTCTAGGTAAAACAGCCTGCCTCATTATACTTTGATCGCCTACAGGATTAGGACCTCCAAATCCTGTTCGAGGGGCCGCCCTATAAATACCTTCTCCAGAACCAGTACTACCACCCATAGGACCGCTACCAAACGTTTGAGCCCCTCGTCTAAACGCATTACGTCCTAAACCTGTACTAGACTGGGCAGTCCCTATACCTTGTGCAGTTACCATACCACCAGTTATTAGGGCCTGTTTACTGCCGTGAACTAAGGCTTCGGCAGCCAACCTTTTCTTGGACTTTGGAGCCGTCTCTTTAGCCCGTTGAATCTTACGGGTTAGCTCAACCTGAGAGTAAGATCTTCCAGGTATAGTCTCCCTCACCTGCTCCATGATTATGTTCCCTTCCTTATCTCGCTTCGGCTTGCCTGTTGCAGGGTCGATGTCTGGTCTCTCTATTACAATAGTACGAGATTCAGCATGAATTGGAACACCATACTTGGCGGCCTGCTCTTTCTGTTCAAATGACTTCTCTTCCCCTCTTATATAGGTCTCAAGAGCCTTATCCTGTAAGTAAACAGGAAGATTAGCAAAGCCTGGATATAGGGAAGGGTCTGACTCCAGACGCTGCCTGACCACGTCCTTGTACCTCTCACGCTCTCTACCTTCCCAAGCCTTTGCTGCACGTCTTGTAGTTATGGGTTGCTTTACCTTCTCATAAGCCCTTTTGATAGACTTAATAGGATTCCAGTTATGAGCCCGAATAGTAGCCTCCCAACCTCCAGCTGGGGAAGGTTGAACTGAAATAACCTCAACTTGCTCAAGGCCCATGTCTACAGCGTCTTTCTGCATCTCGTTAAGGAGATCGTTCATCTCCTCATAGGTGTTGCTGCGGACAATAGCCCAGTAGCCTCGTCCACCCTTTTCCCTTTTGATCTCATAGCCCTTGGGCTTAAAGGTTTTCTTTTTCCTCTTTTCTTCTTTCTTTTTCGTTTTAGACATCGTCTTCACCAAAAGCCTCAGCTTCTATAAACCCATTGGCATACAGAAGCTTTACCATACCAACTGTCATATCGTCCGGGAAGTCCCCTTCTCTCTCAACACTCTCAAGAGCTATGTAAACATCATGCTGCTGCTTCTCTAGAGAACTTAGACCAGCAGACTGTACAATAGTCCTCAGTCTTCCAAGAACCTCTTCACCTTGATCTGTTAGTACTAAGGCTTGCATTTAACCTTCCCAGATTGTCTTACCCGTCTCAGCGTCCTCAACTGAAACACTTCCACCCGATCCAACTATCGATTTAGCCTTCTTAGCTACGGTTAAGGCTTCCTGTCTAGACTCCTTAGCTAAGTAATAAAACTTACCAGGAGCAGTCTGGACGATAACAACGTATCGGCCGTCTAGATTAGGCAAGAGACTCCCTCCCCATCTCACCTGCTAGTATATAGTCATACTGCTGTAGATGTCTCTGCAAAAAGTCCGGTTTAACGAAGTGAGATCGGGTACCCTCTTCGCCTATAGTTCTAACAGACACACCTTTTGAAGACACTGTCTCCACTATAAGCTGATCCCCAACTGTAGGCGAAAAGTAAACGTTTCCAGGTGCTACTTCGTACATCTACATATCTCCCTAAGAAATACCTTTCTTATACTCTCTACCTTTCCGTCTAAGCTCTTGCAACCATTTAGGTAAAGGTTCCTGACCTTCCCGTACTCGGGCTCTTCGCATGGCGTTTACGGCCTCACTACGTCCCTGAGGATGATGACTTAGACCTTTAGGTTGGCTATGTAAAAACCAAGAACCTCTCCCAAAGGTGACTTCCTCTCCTACTGTGCCCTTAGAACCCCGTCTACGGCGTCGCCGGAAACCTGATCCTGCTTTCCTTACGAAGCCGTGCTCCTTTGCAAGCCGTACAGTTTCCCTGTCAACATAACTACCTTCAAGTGGTAAGTTACCTTCGACTAGGACGTCGTTTAGTAACTGACGAAGCTCGTCTTCCTTCGCCGTTATATACATATCGGCATTTGGGGCTGCTCTCTTAGTTAAGGAGGTTAAAGCCTCATACCCCTTTTCCGTCAATTCATATGCCATGTTAGTGTGCTCCTTTTCTAGTCCTTATTTCGGCCGCCTTACTACCCTTAAGAAGTTCTTCAGGCACACGACATAGTCCATCTAGTATACTTTCCCCCATAATTCGTTAGCTCATACATCCTAGTATCTCCCTCTATGTAATGTACCCAATAGCCCTAGGATTAGACTGTAGCCATTCTAAGGAGCCTGGGTATTTATCTTCTAACTCCTCTAAGGCCCTTACTAAAGGAGCTGGATCCTTGGAGTACCGAGTAGAACTAGGAAAGTCTGTTCTAAGACTGGACTTCGCTTCACTGAACCTCTGAACAAAGTCTGGGTACTCTGACTGCATTCTAGCTCCAAACTTTTCCGCCCTTCTTTCGACTGTTCTCCATGGTCGCCCCCACCCAGTATCGAGAACAAGCATACCACCTTCTACATCCCACTTTTTAATGTTGTCTTCAGAATGCCACTCTGAACCTCTAGACCTTAGAGGCTCTTTCCTAATTTTAACATTAGATCCATCCTTCCAGAAACCTTCCGCAGCCATATCAAAGATGTAGCCTTCGGCCTCGTCGGAACTAGCAAATCGGGCTATAGTCTTACTATTGTAGAGTACCTTAAAAGGAAGGTAAACTTTTTTCCCGCCAACCTGTCTAAAAAGTTTGGGTGCACCTTTAATAGTTCTAAGACTACCCCTTCTTTCTTCTCTTTTACTCACAACTAGTACCTCCTTACAGTAGGATCAGTCTCGCCTTCATCAGGGGCATTACCAGGAACAGGACTAGCCGGCCTCCTCCCCACAGGCATCATCCTCTTCATGCTAGGTGCTGGGAGCATAAGTTGTCCAGGTGTTGCCTGTTCAGCCTCCATGCCCCCAGCCGGTGCAATCAGGGACTTTAAGGACCTACCCACAGCCCTTCCTGCTCCAGGTGTCAACGACTGCATATTTCCGGGTTGTGGGTTAACTTCGGAAGGCCGAGGAGTTGGTAGAACGGAAAGGCCTTGGTTCGGGGCTGCTCCAGGAGTTTTCATCCCAGTATAAGGAGCCTTAACATCGGGTGCCCATTCAGATAAGGTCTGAGCATAAGGATTAACAGTACCGTTAACCCTCATGTCATAATCAAGTACTATATCTGTTTCCCCAGCCATTTCGCCAGGTCGTATACGTTTAGTCATAATACGATCACGTAAGGACTGCCTCTGAGAGTAAGAGATCATATCCCCTCTATGCAGGTAGTCAAGGTAGGTAGTCCTAGCGTAGCGAGTATCTGGGGCCTCAACTTCCGCCCTCACTTGAGGAAAATCCGGTGACCAAACGTAGTAAGTAGGCATACTATCTTCCTTCTCAGTCCTTATTTACAAAGTTAGTAATGTGACCAGGGGCTTAGACCTTCCAAGTGTCAGCCGTCCTAGAACTCTTATGGGCGTACGCTCCTCCTCCTTTGAACATCAAACCTTCACCCTCTAGTTCAGGATCGGGGTTAAGGAAGTTACCCTTTAAAGAGTACTCCTTATCTAGCTCTGGGATATATACTCTATAGTAGGCTGAAGTAACTATAGACCCTCTCTTTTTTAACTTAGGAGCTAAGGACTCTACAATAACTCCCTTCATCCCAGGCCGCACCCTTCCTTTAGGACCAAAGTTACTTTCCCTAACCACTACGGGGTCCCCAGGCTGATAGTGTGCTAACTTGCTAGACTGATAGTATTCTAACCTGCCAGGATGCACCCTTCCTTTAGGACCAGAGTCACTTACGGGGTCCCCAGACTGATAGTATTCTAACCTGCCAGGATGCACCCTTCTCTCCGTCATTGTCTGCCCTCCTCTAGTATATAAGGATCATAGTACCTTTCAGGACCAAAGCCTTCAGGCACACCACCTGTCTGCATTCTACGCACAGCCTCTCGGAAGGCCCCACTCTGTCCTAAAGCAGGCTCACTGCCTTCAGGCCTATGACCAGCAGGAAAGGCGTGCATTATAAATCTCAGTAGTGTTTTTTCCTCAGGCTCAAGACTAAGTCTGGCACCCCTACTTTTACGTAGTATACTAAGTGCCAACTTACGGTCAACTGGATCCGTTTCAACATTAAGAAATGTCCTTACGGCGGACTGAACTTGCTGCCTCTGCTCCTCACTTCCGAATACTACGGCATCCGGCCAGCTTGTAGTAACTATAACCCTTGGACTTACCCTAGTATAAGGCCTTAGTCCCGTAGACCTAACCAAGTCAGTCATTTCTTCTTCCCAGTCTTCTTCTTTTTACCAGCGTACTTCAAAAAACCTTTACTAGTTGCTCCGCGTATTATAGTATAGGTTTCCTCAAAGGAAAGTCCAGCTGGTCCCCCTATGACAGTATAAGCCTCCGTAGGAGTCATTCCAGGTTCGTCTCCTATTCGTTCAGCAAACCACCAGTAAGTGAAAGCCGCATCCCTAGACCGCTCTGTAGGATAGTCCGTAGGATCAGGCGCCTCTTTACCCGTACTCTGGTAAACGTCCGCAGTGCGGGGAGGCTTTTCATAAGGCAAGAAGGCAGTCACAGTAGACTACCCTCTATTTTACGCCTTTAGGCAGAACGTTGCTGAAATTACCCACACCGGCGATATTGGACTTCTTGCTTCTGGACTTCTTGAAACTCTTGCCGCCGGGGACGTTTCCGAAGTCACCTGTAATCGTACCTTTCTGAACGATTCCCTGCTGTCTAGCACGGGCGTAATTCACACCAGGCTTTCCCTTTCGAAGACTTGGAGACTGCAGGCCCCCCTTCGGAATTCCTTTTCGGACGTCGTCCAGCGTCTGTCCTTTAGCTAAGTAATTCTTCCTTTTCTTCATGATACCCTCCTAAGCTTTGATCTGTTAGAATATTACTGTACTATACTAATTAGAAAAATCAGCATACTTTATGCTATGCTACAATGTTATTATATGTCACACTTTATGTCACTTCAATATTATCAATATAAGGGCCTTTCACTTCTTTTTTTACCTCTAAGGCGATCAGCCCTAGTCCTTGGTGTTCCAGTTCCGTCCCAGACTCCCCAAAGGAAGTCTCCAGAGGCTTTTTTCACCCCTTTCTTAAAGCCTTTAGGTAAACTAGGCAACTTAAGTTTTCTTTGCTTTTGCATTGTTCCTCCTGTACTCAAAGTAAACCTTTGGTAGTGTCATAGCAGTATAGGCTGCCGCAAACGAGACAGCCATAACTAAAGCCATAAGACAGAAAACCTTTTCATTTAGTTCGCCGAGTAACTTTCGAATAGATCCAGTATAAAATAGCCGCACTAGACCCTCCTATTACAGCTAGGGAAATAAAGAACGCCCAAGTTTTATTTGAGTAGTCTCTCCACAGCCACTGATCCCACTCATAGTCTCCCCTCATCATACTAATGGCTTCCCCGCCAGCAAACATTAATCCCGTTGTAATAGCTAGCAGCGGAAACAAGACCAAAATGTACCTCTGGTTCGAGCTTATCCAAGTACGCAACGTAAACCTCCCTATCTGGATTTTTTTCAGCAACAAGATGTACCCATTCCTCAAAGTACTCATTCATTTGAGGCCTCTCGTCTATCTCAGTTGGAGCAGGTACATCTATACCTTTTTCCCTCAGCCTTTCTATGTAGTCCTTATACTGACCGTCCCTGTCCTCCCAAAAGACCTTGGCGTAACGCATAAGACTGATCTCAGTATCTTCCTTCAAGTTCTTGTACTCAGTAAGGAGTCCTGGGTGAGCCCAGGAACTTGTAACTAGTATAGAGCCTTGGGGCACATCATCTAACAGTTCATAGAACTGCCGAGCCGTTGTTGGAGTTGGGTCAACCGTTCTTCCAATGTCAAAGTTAGTATAGTTCCATCCCATCAATACGATAGGAATCAAAAAGTACGGAATAAGCAGCCTTCTGTCTGTCACTCTAGAAGCACCGTAACCTGCTAGAATACAAAGGAAGGCTACAACAAAGGTATTATAGGTAACCCACATTGGTAGTAACGATAGCATGTACAAAGCAAAGACTGAAAGCCCTATACTTGCCAGTAGTATAGTCTCTTTATTTCTTGGAACGAGAAAAAGTAAAGGAACGGCAAACAGGAAGCTCACGGAGTAAATGATTAAGAACTCAAGCCACCTGGTAGCAGTTGACTCAAATGGAATCAAAGGCAAAGCCCCCACAGTCTGTAGCACTTTCCAAGTCGTATCACCAGAAGAAACAACATCATTACCCACAGCACTTGGAGCCAGCTCCATTTGCAAAAAGGACAGGAAGCCTAACGAACCGAAAATTAGTAGTCGGGCAACGAACTTCCAGTCTCTTTTAACATAGTAGGTAAAGATCATACAAGGGATTATGGCGAAAAAGACTATAGGGTGTAGGCCTAAACCTATGGCGAAGGTAAACGTCGACCAGTAGAACTTTTGCCTCACAACGAAGTAAGTTCCAGCAACCATTATAAGTAAAGTAGGTGTATAAACTTCAGGAATAATACTCTGCGTCCAAGTAATAAATGCACCTGAGTAAATTAGTGCGGCTAAGTAAGCAGGTAACTTTTTACCTGTTAGGTGCTTAACAGTTAAAAAGATAAAGATTGCGGCCCCTACTGAACATAGCGCACTTAACAGTGCCCCGGACCAGAACGGATTAAACGGAAGGCGCATAAAAACCCATGCTATCATCACCCAGACTGGATACCCTGCTAGTATAGCAGGCTGCATATACTCAGCCGAGCCTACATAACTGAACATATCTCCCCCAAGAGACATCCAAGTCATATCCGTCGTTAGGCCAAACAGATAGTAGACGAATATGGAAGAGAAGAACAGAACCTCTTTCCAGTACTTAGTCATAGCTTATTTCCCTCAAAGCCTTTACTAGTTTATGCTCTTCAACCCATCCATCAGACTCATCCGGCACTACCTTAAGCAAAGGCCTTAGATTACGTAGATCAACAATTCCGGTATCTGACTCAGTCATACGATCCCTTAATTTTAGGCTCCTGAAGTTTGGGTCTGTAGACACCCGGCACTCTATTATTAGGTCCATAGCTCTCCGTAGTCTCTTATCTATATGGTCTAAGTGCCAGGCTCTTACAATAACGACGGCATTCCTTCTTCTAGACTGAAGAGTTAGATAGACCGTCAGCTTATTTAACTTTGACTGTGTATTCCTTGAGTCTGTAAAGAAATAGGCCATATCTAATACTAAGACGCAGTTGAAGAGGGACTCATCCTCTAACAAGTCTCCAAAACTTTCATCCTTGTCAAAGATTTCAGGCTGAACAAAAGAAAAAGGCCCACCTAAATCTGAATCTATACCGGAATAAAAAATCTTCTCTCTAGCTCTAGACTCCAGATATACAAGTCCAGCCATCACCTCCCTTGCACCCGATCTGTCTTCCCCTACTATTCCTATAATCATACAACCTCCTTCTTAAATATATAGTTACTAACTGGCTCGTGGTAATGAGTTAAGGCTACTAAAGCAGGCCACCAGTAAGCCTTCAACACCCATAACCCTCCACCCAGTATACCTACAACGGCTACCGAAACCCATATGTACGGCCATTTTCTTCTGTACAAGGAATAACCAACAACAAACACCCAGGCAACGAAGCCTATAGGTCCCACAGTATCTAGTACTAGTAAATAATCAGAATGAACAGCAGGCTCCCCTGTCTCGTATGGATAACTGTACCTATCAAAGTTGTGTCCAAGCACACTAATACTAGTTAGGGCCCTTTCATAAGCAGGAATCCTACCCGCCCCCCAATAGTCGATACTAGATAAACACCTACCTATTCTTTCCTCAGAAGGATCTAGACTTAAAACCCAAAAGCTTAGACAAAAGATCAAAAGTACGGCGGCAAAAGCTATAGCCCCCTTACTAACGTCTCTCTTTAACAGTAAAACGAAGCCAAACCCTACAAAGAATAGTAAGGCCAAAGGCGCCCAAGTTAGGGCTATACCTGTCACAACGTATAAGGCGTAGGTAGTACGCCAGTAAAGACTTCTTATCAGAGAAACAGTAAAGACAAGACCAAAGAACATAAAGTTAGCAAGCCAAGTATAAGAATGAGGCCAGAGGAAAAATCTTGTACCTCCAAGCTCGTTAGCTTCATGCAGATACAGTATATTAAGGAGAATAACTCCAGTACTACATACCAAAACGAAGGGTATAAAGGCTACGAAAGTATGCCGACCTAAGTAAAGTACTATAACATAAGTAAAAAAGAAGGTGAAGGCAAAGACTAAGTCACTAGGCCACCATAAATCAAGGTCCTCTCTCCCGTCCAAGCAAGACCTTACTATAACTAAAAGAGATAGCACTAGGAGGGGAACCCATAGTCTCTTCTGCCCCAGATGACCCAACTTACCCGATCCTAGTAAAAACAAACCAACAAGCCATAGTATAATCTCCCCTAGGAAAGGGAAGTATGTTATACCAAAGACTACGTCTCTATGAAAGGCTTGTAAAACTAGTCCCGTACCAAAAAGCCACCCTAAAAGTCTTTTTACCTCTAACTCACTAGATGGTAGAAACGACACCTTTCTCCTTCCCTTTCGTAATATCCCAAGCCCCTACACCCAGTAGTACAAAGTAGAAGGGCATTAAACAGTTCCACAGCCAGAAATCATTACAGCCTATTAGCATCGCGGGTAGTATAGCCAACATACCCAGTCTGACTGAGGTTGATTTCCAGATTACGTAAAAGGTAGCTACTAACCAAGCCAGCACAGCGAAGACCCCTAACTGGTTAAGTAAAAGGAAAAGCGTACTATGGGCTGACCGGTAAGCATCTCCCCCTTTTTTTATCTCATCCGTACGAGAGGGATTAAAGCCATGACCAAAAACCGTAAAGTCTTTGACTACCCTTTCATACTGCAAATAACGACTATGCAAAGAACTCTGAGCCTCCTTGGCTGTTATAGAGGACTCAGCCTCATTTACAGTAGTCTCAATTTGTCGATCTATATCCTCAACCTGCCATACAGCCTTACCGTAAGGAGTCAGTAAGGCTAAAACTATTAGTACGGCAAAAAGAACTGGTATCACGGCTTCCCAAATCCTTCGCTCGAACTGTAAGTAGCAGTAAGCAAATATCAGACCTGGCAGAATCCAGTAGCACCCTGTAAAAAAGATAGCGACAAGTATTAGAGGACTAAGCCACTCAGCCTTCCCTCTTAGGAAGAAGAAAGATAGACCAAGAACGAGGGCAGCCGTATCGACATTTTCAATTATACCCCCGGCTCTGACTCCACTACCCGTAGCCCAGTTATACAGTCCATCGGTTATAACGGCAGACGAGAAGACAGCTGCTAAGTAGGGAAAGACATTAAGCACGAGCTCACCCTTAGTATGCGCAAAGACAGTCAACCCTAGCATAACTAGCAGAACCCAAAAAAGAAGGGTTCCGGATCCGGCGCCGTCCTTCCCATAGAAAATAGCAGCGAAAGAAAGTACTACCAGAAAGAGCAAACTACCATAGATAGGCCAAGGACCTCTCCTTGGCAAAGTCCCTTGCTTGTGATTGTAGTACAGACCGTAACCTATACCGGCCATAAAGAGTATATAGGCAAAAAAGCTAGTTGAACCCTCCCCCCAAAGCAGTATGCCCCTTTGAGCTATAAAGAAAAGTCCCAGAAATATATAGATCAAAGGAAGATTGAAAGTTGACGAGAACTTTATACCACTAACGGTAAGCGACTTACTCATCCTCAGGCCCCTTAGCTCGGGCTCCTCCGTAATAACCAGTAGGTTTACGACTCTTGTCAAGCTTAACTGGGTGAGGTAAAGACTTACTGGGTATAGGACTAAGCATAGGATTATTAGTCCTCATCATACCAGCGTTAGTCATTCCAGACTTAGCACTGGTTAAGAACGACCTCAAACTTGACAGATCCTTTGTATTAGGAACGCCAACTATCTTCCTCCAGTTTGGGCCATACTCCTTCTTCAGTCTACGAACTATAGCCTCCTTCTCAGCTACACTAGCCTCCTTCGTCGATACGTCTTCCTGTACTTCAAGTCGTGCTGCCTCTTGATACAACTCGTCAATGTTCCTTTTTCTTTTAAGGAAACCCACTTCTATCCTCCTTAATCAGAAATATCTATAACGTAGCCAGACCGTTCAAGCCTCTTCATCTCGGCAAGAGTAGCCCCGACAGACATACCAGTTATGTGACTAAGTTCCTCTGTACCTGCTGTTCGGTCAGGTGACCTGTACATATGATCCAGTATGCGGTTACGCCTTGAAGGACTAGTACTGCCAGCCTGTCTTCTTCCCAAAACTGTTAACTTATAAAAACGGTTCATCAGAGATCCTCCAGATTGATATCCTTCTGCTTCTTTGTTAGTTCAATCCTTTCCTCTGTATCATACAGATTCCAGTATCGAGCCGCAGGTATAACCAGCCTCTGATACCTTTCATTTCGTCTTGTAGCCCTTTTATTATAAAGTAAAGGGTACGCCCAACCTGTCTTACCTTCCCCATAACACCTACCGCAGGTATGCTCGGGCATAGGAACGCCCAGAGCATCTACTGGCTGATCTTTAGGAAAGAACTTTTCTCCTTGACAGCGTAAACAAGGATCCTCATCTACAAACTGACAGGTTGCTCTGACATCTACAGCCCTACGAAGTCTCTTGTCTACATGGTCTATATGATGAGTACAGACATACAAGTTAACGTGCCTCTTCCTGGCTTGAACAATGAAGTAAGTAAGCAACTTGTTTACCTTACCCTGCGAAGATCTAGAGTCCAACATCTGATACATCTCATCAAGCCAGAGTTCGCAGTCTGATAACTCATCATCCTCAAAGTGCTTAAGAAAGTACTTCAAGTCAAACTTTGTATAAGGGATAGCCAGTGACGTATTAGCAATAACCTTCCGACTGTGGGCTATAAAATTCTCAACCAGAATAGCCGTGCAAGTAAGACTCTTTCCTGTCCCTTGATTGCCCTCAAACGTGTATATGGGCACTACTCTCTCTCCTCCATAGCACTAGATCGTCTGATAGCGGCTGAGACTTCCAAGTACTCATCCGAACCTTGCCGGTCCTTACTTTTCTGGTGTAGATAATTCTCTTCCTGAAACTCCTTTAAAACCTTAGACTTGAAGCGCCTCTGAAAGACGCTGAGTATAGTAAAACCCGGGATCTGTTCCGGCTCCAGCTCCGTTAGTTGTTTCATTCTAATCAAGTCATAGTTTTCCTTTGAAAAGAACAAACCATCTATTATATCAGAGCCAGAACTTTCCCCAAAGGCCATGATACCAGGAACGATGCTACCGACATCCTTCTTCGACAAGACAACCTCCTTTAGATTTAGTTAGTCTAACCTATGTGAAAACCTTTAAACTCGTCTTTAGCCTGGAATACAGGTCTTTCCGCAACCTTTACTTCCGTTATACGTATTTTGTACGGACCATAAAGTAAGCCCCCATCCCTAGCCTCTTTTATAGCCCTCTTCAACTTGTTATGTGTAGTACTAAAAACTACAAGGGTCCCAAGCCCTGACAGTTCATCGTCATACACACTGAAGCCTAGTGAGCTAAGATGGTCAAGAAGAGCACCGGCTACTGGATCCGATCCTGTCGTTATAAAATAGGTTTTCGATACACTACCCATTTATTAACCTCCTAATGCGTTCCCTACTATCCTTCCGACGCTTCCTTACTTTTGATCTCTTGTCGTGCCTCTCTTGCCTCTGCTCGTCTTTAGTCTGCTTAGGTAACTTACCGGCCTTAAAGTCAACGAAGATATAGAGCAAAGGTACGAAAGACAGTAAGAGGAAGCCGTATCTAAGATACTCGTAGTAATCCTCCTCTGTATTCGAACCAAAGTAAACGAACCCTGCGAAGAATAGTAGGAAGACTATCAGATTAAGAATATAATTCAAGTCACTCCTCCTTCTTAACCCTAGTAAATATTAGTATGGCTAAAGCCACACCAGCTAGAAGTAATACGGCAAAAAGTTCCATATTATCCTCCAAATATGTTATTACATCCCCGGCTGTCGTGCCTGATGATATGGGTAGCATAGCGATTTCAAGAGATTTTTGTTCATCCACATAAACAGTAGTAGTATAATCCTGATACCCATTAGCTGTTATTTGTAAGGTATGTGGTGTATGCATAACCGCTGTAGTTGTACCCGTAGCATACGTGCCATAGTATAATGTTTGCTGTGGTATTGTTCCGCTGGCGCTGGTTACACCACTATATACGACTGTACCACCTACCGTTTGTATGGTTACGTTCTCGTTAACGATGGGTACTCCACTACCTGACTGTACTAACATGTCCAGCGTATACGTGCGATTAACTCCACCCCCGACACATACACCAGAACAAAAACTATCCCATGAAGACATGGCCGTATTAATAAACGTACTATAAACTGTGGTATTAAAACTATAAATATCATTACTATTACCGTCTATATTAGCATTAGTTATTACAGATTGTGTATCCCCTCCTAACCCAATACCATATGAGCATTCTGCTGATGTAATGTTATCAAATATAGCCCCTGACCCTGGCCGATAGATAGGAAATAGAGCATTTTCCATAACACAATCACGCAGCGCCATGTTAGATAGCGCTACTGCTATATTATTTGTATAACAGTTATCTAAATAACTAGATGTGCCAAATCCTTCTATTAAACCCCTATCACTACCACTTTCTTTTAATTTTGTTATTTGGCTATTACTGATTTGTAATACCCCATCACTATCATTGAATAGCTTGTTTCCTCGTACAATATTATCCTCATCGATGATAGAGCAATTATCTAACCTAACGACTGCGTTAGACTCAATCTGCTGTAATATATTAAAATTAGCACCGTTGATACCTGATGCGAGAGATAACTGTACATCTCTATCAATCAATCCAGTAGTAGTGCTATCATCGCCATAGTATATTTTAGCTGTACTATGAAATTGCTGTGTTCCCAATTGATGAAACGGCGTAGTTCCAGGGTGTGCTGCTAGCAATGAATCATACACATCTTGGTAGGACACCGGCGACCCAGTAACTACAACTGTATTTGTTATTGCTGTGTAAGTGGCTGAATGCGTCGACAACTTAAGATGAGCACCAGCAATACGCTCAGGGTCAGCATATAAAGTAAATCCAGAATTGACAGTCAGATCAAGTTGTTGATCACTGGTTACTATTTTAGGTGATGTTGATTTGATATCAGTCGGTATTGTTTGCACGGTATAATCATCGACAGATATCGGCACTTTGTATTTTGTCGCATCTGGCTCAGCGCCAGTATAGGCTATACGGAATAACTCAAACGGGTAATTTTTTATTTCATCAGCTGACAACCGTGACGGATTTGGTGTTATGTAAAAATCCCAAATGGATTCAGTAATCGGATCGATGGTAATAATTTCATCATTGTTTGACGATTCCAGGAACCATTCTATTTCATCCGGTGGAATATAACGTATCTGCGGTTCATCGTGCGTAATATCGATCTGTGCTGCTGACTGATCAGCAACAAATACCACATACCAGGCACCAAATACAATGGCCAGCACTATTACCCATTTGAGCACATGAGCAACACTCCAGATGTTGATCATATTAACTTCTCTTAACAACATCTTTCTAGCTAACTCCAAAGAATATACTACTTAGCTGCTGAATCTTTTCAATCTCCTCAAGCTGTCCGGATATAGCTCCCAGACGTGATATAAGATAGAAGATAAGCAAAAGTGCCAAAACTGTTCCCCCTGCCGCAATATACGACAGCATTCTTTGACCCTTCGTTATACCCATACCCTGACCACTAACTCCTCTTGCAATCTGCTCAAGCCAACGAGGCTCTAGAGCTGCTCCTACTTCAATCGCACTCTCTTTAGAGGGCTTAAGACTATTCCAGTCTAAAGGATTTATAATGTCCAAAGGGTTATGATCCTCCCTCTGGTATAAGGCACAAGGTAGGACCTGCTGAGTAAAAGCCGGCCACCCAAAAGGATATCTAAGAAGCCTTACTCTTTTAGGATTTATACCGTAAACCTCGTTACCATCTTCCCAAAAAGGCCCTTTAACCTTACGCAACTTGAATACTAAGTACTTATCCTTCTCGCAGACAAAGCAGCCCATCTTTCCTATAGTCCTGAACTTCACGAAGAAGTACATTATCAAAGGAAAGCCGACGAAAAGGAACATGATAAAGACTATACCACTAAGCATATAACAACCTCCGTTCTTTTTATCTAACTAACTAACTAGTTATCTAACTAACTAACCTGTCCCTTTGAATATACCCATAAGAGTGAGTATAACTAAAGCAAAGAAACCGACTGTCAAAGGTGCAAGGACGAAATACTCGTACAAGGCCCAGTCTGTCCCGTCTAGAAATGTATACTGAAACGTAACAATTTTCCAGAACCCAACGAAAAAGTCCCCTACGGCTCCTATAACTTCAAACGTTCCAAAATTCTCCTCCTCACTTATCTGCTGCCAGAAAGACATTTGATCCAAAGCCGTCGCCTCTCCTGTTCCAAGATAGGCTTCGTCCATTATGGCCCCTAAAAGGGAACCCGTAACCCAGATAAATACAAAAAAGGCCACATACTTAAACATGCTATATCACCTCCTCAAACCCCCTTAGAGACTAGAATAAAGGGAGCCGTAAACAGTCCGTAAACAATTATCAACCACAAAGGCACAATACCCGTAGTCATACCAGCGGCCAATACGAAACCGCAGCCTAAAGCCCCGAACATAGGAGAACCTGTTGCTATAGTTGCCCCTAAACCTACTCCTACACCCGCCATCATCATAACGAACATATACAGCATACCAGTACCCCAATCTAGATAAGTCGCCGTCCAGCCAAACAGTTCATACAGGGGCAGCCCTTCCCCCTCTCCTTCTTGATACATAGTGTCGGGTGGCTCTAAGACATCAAAAATGTTAGTAGCACTAGGCCTGGCTTCGCCTCTCTGGTAAATCGTCTCCGACGCTATTGAGTCCTCTGATACTGAACCCGTTCCAGAAAGGCAATCTAACCAGGGATCAAACCAGTTATAACGTAAATTATTCGACCTCCCTGAAAGATCATCAACAGACTGACTATTCGCATCTTCAGGCTCGAAGTCTAGCCATAGGACTAAAGTACCTGAGCCTAAACTAGGAAAAGCCGTGCCAGATAAAACGGCTCCATAACCCGTAGTATAGTCGTTAGTAGCGAAAGCCCTAACAAAAAAAGCACCCGGAGGGTAAGGCTTATCTACATCTATGTCCCAGCCAAAACTAAAAGGCACCGACGACTTAGCCTCCACTACGGAAGACTTCGTACCTGAGCCCAAAGATGGAGTACCTGTTAAGGAATAAACGAAGCCGTACTCTACAACCGTACTACCCCCAAGTCCGGAAACTAAACCGTCGGCATCGACTAGTAGATCAGATCCAAAGACGGCACTAACAGTCGTAACGTCAGGCTTACTAAACCAGTTTACAAAGTCGTCGGCATAGGACGCGGCAGCCGCATACATCCAAGTTCCGCCCCTATCTATATCAGAATACCTAAACTCGTCAATCGTAACCCAAACATCATCTGGAGAGGGGATCCAGTAGCTCTCAACTCCTACAATAAAACCAACTTCCAAATCTAAAGCCGTTGTAGGGGGATCTTCCGTATAGTAAGTACCCGAAGTAACTAGTTCCCCATCGTTATATATCCTCATATTACCAACGAAAGGTATACTACCTCCCCTTATAAACGCTAGACTAGTCCACTCGTCCTTAGGCCAGCCGTCGCAGCCGTCCTCACAAATATAATCCTCCAGCTCACTATCATCAAAAAACTCGTAATCGGTGCAGTAAGACACTCGTATATCTCCTAACAAAGGATCTACCCTATCGTCGTACCAACAACCCACAAACTGTGTAGGTACACCGGCATCGAACCTCATAGCACCTATAAGGAACGGATAATCTGAGGGAAAAGTCCCTGTGTGAACAATCGTTTCTATAGTATAAGTTCCCGAGTTATCTATAAAAGGCATAACAATACACATAGACGAGCCTGAAACATACTGGGACTTACCAGTTAACCAGCCCTCCATTCTACTTGTTAAAGAAAGACTCCTACCTCCAAAACTGGTTCCAGGGCAGTAACCATTACTACCACTGCCCGTAGACTCTATAAAAGTAGCAGTATCCGTCCCTGTGACAGTCTCGGTAAAATGATAGACTGCTACATAGTTGGAGTCCCAGACATTAGTAGCTGGAACTGAGTTAGGAGTACCAACATACGATGTATTGTCGGTGGCACCTGCATCAAAGTGTAAGTAATACAAAGTATCCGTGCCAGATTCAATTAAAGGGGCTTTAAAATAAAGCTCGGCACTCTCACTTCCCGAATCCCAGTACGCTACCTCAACATAACACTGATTATCATCGGAATCCGTTACTGCCAACTTAAGAAAATCTGCTCCTATTTCGTCGAATACTATCGTTAGGTCATCATCGTAAATACCAACAGTTCCACCTAAGACTAGTCTAACTGGAAAATCAGTTAAGTCACTTCCAACCTTATCGGACTCGCACCTAAAAGGGACGGAGTTACTAAAGCCCGCTAAGGCATAAACGGAAGTAACGGACAAAACCGTTAGTAGTAAAAAAGTAGAGACGAATACTAGGATCCTCAACTAAATACTCCTAGCCGTCAACATATACGTTGCGGCAAATATACCAAAGGCCAGTACTAGCCATAACGGAACAATTCCAGTAGACATTCCAGAGGCTAAAACGAATCCACAGGCTAGGGCCCCAATAAAAGGCGAGCCAGCTGCTACGGCGGCTGCCACACCTACTCCAACGGCTGTAACCATCATCATCCACATATACAGCATACCAGTACCCCAGTCCAAATAGGTTGCCGTCCATCCAAAAAGCTCGTAAAGAGGAAGTCCCTCTCCCGTCCCCTCTTGATACATTGTATCAGGAGGCTCTAACACGTCGAAGACCTTAGACCTTTCATCTATATCAGTAGTGCGACTATAACTATCCTCAATCTCAATGGCTTCCTCATCTACGGACACACTACCTGAAGCGCATCCAAAGGTTAAAGGAGCCCAGTCGTATATCATATCATTATCCATTGGAGAATGATCCTGAACGGTATCATCATCTGAGTCCTCTGGCTCGAAATACAGGTACAACATATCCGTACCTGTACTCAAACTAGGAAACGAAAAAGATGTTAGCTCTAGACCGTATCCTGTACCTGTTGCATTACACGCATAAGCCCTAACATGACAGTCGCCTAGCTCCTCAGACAGAGTTATATCTTCCTCAAACGAGAATGGTATAGTCCACGTACCAGAGACATAAACCCTAGAACTAGAATAGGTAGGAGCCCCTATCATATTATAGCAGAAACCCCTCTCTGTAACATCAGATGCCCCAATTAAAGTAACGGAACCATCCGCCTCTAATTCTCCAGGTGCTACCGTATCTAAATCGTCAGTAGTAACACTAGGAGGAACGTTATGTTCAACAGTAATGAGCCATCCCTCCTCACTACCACCCACTGAATCACAATTAAAGAAAACACTCATAGTAGAAGTTCCTAGTCTACAGCAAGAGTTGTTATACGCATATAAACCGTCGGAAGTCCCATCAGTATACACATTCAGTCTCTGTGATAACTGATTCTGGTTGAAAGGAGCATCTGTTACCCCATGTAAAGTCCTTGAAAAAATATCAAAGTCCCCATAGTATACACCAGCACTATCTGATATAGGAACCAAGCAAGTACAGTTGTATGAATCAGCAGGAGAGTCATCAAAGAAAGCCGTCCCAGTAGTAACAATCTCAGCCTCAGTTATAGACTTATTTGTTATCTTTAATACCTCAACTCCTAAGTCTGCATCACCGCCACTACCTGTTAGGTTACTAGCGTAACCTGTAACTATATGTATACGATCATAAAGACTATAGAACTGTAATCTGTCTGCAACATCATCCCCAAGATAGGCTAGATTGGCCGTGCCTACTAGACCATAAAAATCTCCTTTAGTATGAAGGCCGTCATCCCCATAGATGTGAGCGACTGCAATACGCCCAGCTGTACCAGTACTATTGGGCATCACCCAAGCAATCCTAGCCCAATCAGTATTATCATACCCTCCAGTCTTAACAGCACTCGTTATATCTGTTAAGAATGTTCCTCCAGGGTTCCACTCAGAACCAACAGACTGAATTACCCCATCTGACAGTCGAATACGAAATGTTCTCCAGGCATATACACCACCACCAACAGCTCTAGCAGCAGCCACTACATCATCCCAAACATAGACACCGTGATAACTGTGATCACTAGCACTCCAAGAATCTAAAGAAGTTTCATCTATACCACCATCATTATCAATCTGTAGAGATATCATATAGTCATTAGCACTCCCAATGCCACATAAAAACCAGTCGGCTATAGAATTAGTTCTCACAGGAGCAAATACATAGTTATAGTACACTTTCGGATGGGTATATGAATCCAACATACCAGTTACAGTACCTGCCTGTGTTATCTCCCACGTAGCAAAGACTGTTCCTGTATTACTTTTAGTTGGGCATACAGTAAGCACAGTATAATTACCAGACGAACTCATCCCAACATATACAGACTTAAATCTATTTGTAATGTCAAAATCGAAGCCCGTATCGTACGTGTGCAGTACTGTGCCAGCAGTGACAGGACTGAAAGCCTGCACCTCCGGCATAGGAATTAAAGATAAAAAGGGCCCGCATAGTAGTAGTAGTACAACTACAGTATTCAGAAATCTCATTGCTGAACCCTCAATCTAGCATCATCTATAGCACCGTTTATCTCCCCTACTCTAAACTCGTCACCAAAGTTACGAATATCAGAGTAAGCATAAACTACTGTACCTGAAGTGACGTTAGTTAAATCCGCAAGCATCAGTAAAGGAGTTCCACTATTATATAAGTAGTAACCCATTACGAACTGAGATACGCCTATAGTTAAAGGAGTCTCCAAAGACTGGACCGAGCTACCGGACCTATACTGAACTTGAGCATATAACTCAGACATCCAACCGTCGGACCAGCCTGCTGCCTTTGTAGACCAAGTCCCTCCTACAACTAAACTACGTAACTCGTCGTAACCCCAGTTAGAGCCGTCAGGGGCCGCTGTCTTCGTCCCTGTACTATAAATAGTGGGAGCCGCACCTGAAATAGTAATGGGGGAAAAGTAAGTGACTGAACCCGACACACTGTCCTCAAGATTAGCGGTGAAAGTACCGGAAGAGGCCCCTTCATAGTAAAACTCAAAACTAACGGAAACTCCTAGTATTTCTCTATCAAGACTGTTTGAGGGGTTGGCTAACCCATACTTAAACTCCACGGAAGGATTACTCCCAACCGCCGTAGATGTACTACCGTCACAAAGATAAGCATAGTTACCGCCTCCATAACAGTTAGTACCAGCTAAATAGGAGTCAGGACAAAGATTAAAGGTACTAGTACCAGTATAGTCGTCCCCCCAAACAGACCATCGAACAGCCGTCCCCCCTACGGTCAAAGCATAGCAACCAGGTCTACCACCTACAAAGGTATAACTACCACTATCAGGCACGTCGTAGCATTTAATATCTGCCGAAACGTAGAAAGACCAAGTACCCTCCATAACGAAATCGGCTGTATCTTCACAGTAGTTAAAGTCACCTATACTGCCTACCCACCACTGGTTCCGTGTACCCGTATCACCAAAGTAGACAGTCAATAGTTCCTCCTCACTAGCATCTAAGTCTTCAGTAAAGGTACGCCAAGCAGCCGGAGACCCTGCGGCATTACAAGCAAAGACCTCCCTTGGCGTTCCTCCTTCTTGCACAAAGACATCATCCATATCGGCTTGAAGCATACCCAGACTTATAAGTAAGGCGGCAGGCATATCAAAAGGAAAGGCAACATAATCTAGGTCCGTATCGCAACCTGTAACTTCCAAATCCCTACTATAAGCACAGGTAGTATAGTCGGCCCCTGTAAACTGGTATATACAAGTAGCGGCGACTATGCCTAAGGTCAAAACCAGTAGTAAACCTAGTACATAGAATCCATGTTTCTTTTCCATTGCTGTAACTTCCTTTTAAGGTTAGACCTAGTAGACCTAGACCCTCCTTTACTCCTAATACTTCCAAGACGACCTTTTGACTTACGTTTAGTCTTCTTCATATTAGAACCTCACTAACTAAACTACACGGAAACCGGCAAGCCTGCCCTTATAGTATCTAAAGTCAAGCCCCATCGCAGAAGGGTAATCGCGACAAATATCTTGTTCCTCTTCCTCCATACTACGTAAAAGTGACCTATCAGTCTTACTCAAGTCTTGCAGGCGAATCCAGCCCTTACCCCTGTACTTAGCAAGAAAAGTATCCTGAGGAAAGTTACTAACCTCCACTATTCTCGAAGGGCCTATATGACTAAGGCCCGTAGATATATCAGTTGAGCCGTATCCTCGATAAAACTGTGACTTAGGAACAACTGCGGCGAACTTTACCTTCCTCCTTCTCCCATATCTAGACTCTAAATACTTAGTAGCCTCTCTTTTCGGGACATTAGAGGCATACAGAACGTCGGATATAATCTCCGGATTACGGGTTGCCCAGCTACTAGAGGCGGACTCGTACGGCGTTGCATAAATACTACGCCTACCCGCCCTTTCAAAAGCCCTAATCCTACCTTGCGCTAGACTAAATCCTTTAGAGGACTCCGACTTACCAAAGGACTTTAAGGCTTCAATAGCATGCTCTCGAACTTCGTCCGCTGAGCCAAACTGACTGATACCTCGCTCTCTTATTTGAGGCAAGGAGCCAAACTGTCTTGTGCCGTGAAACAAGGTAACGTTTATAGGCCCCTTAACGTCTTCACGTTCCCAACTAGTCGCCCTCATATTAGAACCTCGCCAGTATAAACGTTATGCCAAATAGTATCACCACCGTAAAGATTATGATAAACACTAGATACATCTGTAGTAATCCCACAACCACACAAGTTAGTATAAACGGAAATCCTAAGACTACGGCTGCAACCGGGGAGCCCGTGGCTACGAAGATCCTGCCTGCTAGAGCAAAGTAAAGGAACGCAACACCTAAACTACTAGCCACCATACCGGGGACGCCTAACCACTCGCCCAAGTTCTCTAGTGCAGTCCTCAGTCGATTACCTGTATTACCAAGAAGCTCCTCGGCGTAGTCTTTCTCCGGATTACTAGTTTCGTACTGTAGCTCGACGGAAGCCACATATATACGGCACTGATCCGAACCAGAGTTAACGTAGCACCGCAACCCTAACATCATGTTGGTAACTTCATCGTTAGTCCACAAAGTGTCAGGCTCAATTCTTTCTGCCTCCGTATAAACACCTGCGCCGCCTGGGGCATTCCTCCAACTACCATAAAGAGTATCACTTCCACTATAAATAACAGGTCTCACATAAGCAAACCCGTCACCTTCGCAGGAGAAGTCATAATGGACTGAAATCTCTTTAAGATCACCATCATCTGGAAAAGAAAAACTATCTAAAGTAAAGATAAACTCGTCGTAACCGTCTGTCTGATTAGTCCAAACGTACGTGTCATCGTAATCTATCCGTAAAAAGTCACCGCTATCCACAGCGACTGTCATAGGCGTACCAAAATCAAATCGACCCGTGGCAGACGTAAAATCCGTAATGATAGCACTCTCCCCTTGAGGGGCGGCGCCGTCATCCGTCATAAAGACTGTTATAGTAGCCCAGTTCCAGAAGTCGTCATCTTGATCAAACTCTGTGCAAAGAACGTAACCAGTACTACCACTACTGGCAATACCTCTAGTATCTCTGATATTGAAGGGCCAATCAACCAAAACATGGGCAGTACCGGCCAAAACCGGGTTTATACCACTTTCGGATCCTATAGCAACAGTGCTATCAGGATAAATGTAAGTATGAGCCCAGTAACGAGGAGCATCTGGATAAGAAACGGATGTGGCTAAACACTCCCCACAAATCTCTCCCAGTCCTGGAATACCTTCTGCAAAGAAAGTATAGCCGTCGTCCTCGTTTATATCCCCATTATCAGTAAGTAAGTCCAAACCAGTATCGGACTCGGCCTCCGGGGCTATAAACTCAGTCAACAGTTCGCAAAGTCTTTGGCGATTCTTACTGAGCCCTAGATCTAAGTCGTCTTTGGTCCTAACGTCATACTCCACATAGGTAACGCCATCGGCGTAAACAGCCGGATCAAACTCACTTGGGTTGCCCCTTAAAGTCACGACGTAATCGACGACATCCGCCCAGTCAAACCCTAGACCCTCAGCCTCGGATTCAGTCAAATATACGGAGGCCACACCCCTTCCATAACGAGGTACACCCCGGCAAGCCTCAATACCTAGTACTTGATCTTGTAAGCAAACACTGTACAAGGCTTCTGGTGCCGAAACACTTTCCGTTCCCGTGACTGTATAATCTACAACTGTAAGCCAGTCCCCTTCATCCCAAAGACCATGAAAGATCTTAACACGATGTATCTCTATTTCGGTTGGAGGGGTAACAAACGCCTTAGCTTGAGGAGGAAAAGTCGTTAGTAACAAGGAACCCAGTAACAAAGTTAGCACAAACAGTCTAAGAAAGTTCATTTCAGAAATCGAGTCTTACCCGACCCTCCTGTATAAAGGTGCCTGTTCTTAACCATGTCATCTGGATACTGGATACCAGAAGGAAATATCTTCTTAATAGGCGCAGTCATTTTGTCCATTGCCCGCGTCCGTCTCTCCCTCTGCAACTCCTTTCGCAGATCCGCCACCTGACCTGATAAAGGATCGGAGGAAGAGACAGTGCGGGTCTCAGTCACCCGTACTGGAGGAGGAGAAGTTCCAGTACTACTTCTACCTTTGAAAAAAGGAGGCCTTTTCTTCGCCCTTGGCGTCGTGCCTCTAAGCCTTGCCATGCTTAAAATTCCTTCCCCAACCAGTCGACTTATTAGAAGCAAGCTGCTGACGTAAAATACGTGCAGCCTGTATTCTATCAGACGTATCTAAAGGTATAATACGACCTGCCCCTTTATAGCGATCATCGTTAACCCTTTCGGCTTCCTTAATTCTTTTATAAGGAGTGTCATGAAGAAAAGGCCGACCGTTATCTTGTACGATTATCCAGTACCAGGTCATCTGTCAGTCCTTAGTATAGTAATCCCGACAACCTACTATAGGCCTTCGAACAGTTACAGGAACCTTATATTCGGTTACGAAAATAGGATAATCGGACTTAGTGCGCAAAAACCAGTTAACTAGATACCTAAACACGGACAAGCCTACCACCATAACGGCGCCTCCTCTCCTTAGACAAAACTTGAGTCAACCTACCACTCCCAAAAGGATTAGGGAAACTTGCATACAAGGCAGGAAACATCCACTCCTGTAATTTACGACTCCTGGCTAGCCCTCTTCCGCCTGCCCCACCCCCTCCTATACCTCCAGGTGCCCCCCCAAAAGCAGGCAGACCGAAAGGAATGAAAGGAGTTCCGTGAAAGTTATAGAAAGTTGGCTCTCCGTACCCGTACCCGTAACCGTAGGCAGTCTGAGGTATAATATTCTTAGTAGGGACGACATCGGTTACGGTTACAGTCTCGACATTTATAGGCTGCTTTAGTTCTACTTCAGACACAGGTTTAGTAGAGACGATCTCTGCCTCAGTATAAACGGGCTCTGTAGTAAGACTGACGTCCTCCGTAGTAATTTCTTGAGGGGCGGGCGCGACCTTGGTAGTAGCGACTTCCGGTTCGTAAGCGGGTACCGGAACTTCGTAAGCGGGTGCCGGAACAACGACAGACTCCGCTGGTCCCAGGCTAACTAAACTTTCCTGAGGTCCTGCGGATTCCATTCTCACATCTCCAACGATAGGTCGCAAACTTCTTTCTGAAACCCCAGGCGTTTCGAAACGCGGAACGGCCCCCTCCTGGACCTGTAAGTACTGAACACCGGGAGCCTCAGTAAAGGTAGGTTGAGCCACGGAGGCTGGCCCGGAATCTGCTACAAAAGCAGGAGCAAAGAGCCCTGCCATAGGAATGAAGGCGGCAGCCGTAACATTAAAAGCAGGAGCAAAACTACCCTTAATGGCGAAAGCCTTAGGTACATTCCGCGAACTAAGCGGAGACCCTAAAAAGTTCCGGAATAAGTTCGGTCTCACAGATAGGGACTGAGGAATAGTACTTGCACTTCTCTCAATTGCGTAAGATGCGCTAGGCCCCAAACCACCCCGAGGGAAAGGAGTAGCACCTAGAGGAGGACCTGGAGTAGCACCTAGAGGAGGACCTGTAGGTGCAGGAAAAGCCGTCGACCTAGTAGGCCAACTACCAGGAGTGTCCACGGCTACAAAAGGATTAGAGCTCACAGGCTTACGTGCCTCCAAGCCCAAGAAATACTCAGGAGTACCCGGAGTTCTCAATTCAGGCGGAAGATCCATCTCACTCAAACGAAATTCATACGGAGTAGGTCTTCCGTACTTACGGCCCCCAGACGGAGCAGGTCTTCCGTACCTACGGGCCCCAGTAGGTAGGTCCTCCACACCTCCTCTAAGGGGTCTAACAGTTCTTGGAGGAACTACGAGCCGACGAGGGACTGGCTCACCTCTACCAGAAGCCCAAGGCGGTCTAACTTCCAACCCGCCAGGACCCCTCACATACTTTATAGGAACGGACTCCGCGGGCAATCCTGCTCGTGTCTTAGGATGTAACAGACCGCTAGTACCGGATTCCAGTCCCTGAAAGGACCCTCTAATGCCGCCCTCAGCCCCACCTAAATAGGCAGTGGCTCTAGTATCGGCAGCCAAACCTGGAGAATATATACCCCTACCCGTAACCAGGCGAACCGGGGCCTTCAACGTCTCCAAAGGGTAAAAAACCGGATAGCCCAAAGAGTGTGCGACTTCCTTAGTACCAGTAAAGGCTCTCTCCTTAAAACTAAGCTTAGGACCTTTAGGACTACGAGTAGGACCTTTCCGACTACGAGACGGATTACGGTAAATAGGTTTGGACTTAGCAGCCCCAACACCTCTTCCCCAAGTCCCTTTAGCACTCTCCCAAATTACCCTAGGACGAGACATTGTACCTATCTGCTCAGCAGCCTTAGTCATCCTAGCAGGGGCCCAAGGCTTAGAACCTAAGGAAACCAGTCTGGCAGTAGAAACAGTGCCTTTAGATACGGCACCTACAACTGGAGCAACCAGTAAAACGTCACCTATACCCGACGCCCACGTCCATCCACTTTTTAGTCCTCTTTCTTGCCCCGTTTTGTACGTACCGTAAAAAGGTACTACATACTGGAAGAAGTCCCCCCACACACCAGGCGAGCCCTCAATTCTAGCCTTTACATAGTCTGTCTTGGAACCTGGGCTAGACCAAGTCTCACCAGCCTCTATTGATCTCGAAGCCTGCATAAAGTAATCGGCTGGAATGTCATTCCGACCGTCTCTAGCCTCGTCCATCAAGGCTCTCAAACGGTCTCTGTCCCCCATATTAACGGCATTAGTAAGACTAAGCAGGGCATCATACTCTCTCTCCCAGTCATCCATATTAGCAGACGGAGTCTCCGCCTTACCGCCAGTAACGAACTCCGTCATACCATAACCAGCAGTTCTATGCCAGTCACCGAGTGCCCATTTATCGTAATCCGGATCGTAGTCGGAATACTGACTAGGATCCGAATAGGCCTTATACTGATCAGGAGACCCTGGGGCGACGGCTGCACCTGAAGGAGTAAAAACAGTCCCAGGTGGTATAGGACTGTCCTCCATTTTAGGCTCAACAGTTTCCGGTTCACTAGTAAGAAGACCAACATATTCGAGATCACCTTTAGTAACGGCTCCCTCTTCAAGAGCCTTACCAACGTTATAGAGGCTAGCAGCAACAGGAACACCTCCACTCAAAGCCTCTATAGAGGAAGGCCTTCTATAAGGGTCCAACTTACTTAGAACGGCAGCCTGTTCCCTTTGGGCGGCGGATTCGACGGCCGCAACACCCCCAGAGGCAAAGAGACTGGCTGTACGAGCCGTACCCATAGGTGTAGAACCTAAAACGGCGCTGGAGCTAACCCAGTCTCCCGTAACCGGGTCCTTAACGTAACCGGGTTCAGGGGCCCTCTCCTCTAGATAAGTACCAGTAACACCCTCAGGCAAAAGACTTTCAGGCTTTACACCCTCGGCAACAGACTTGTGCACCAACTGCCCTGTAAGAGGATCCACGTAACTAAGACTCCTCTTAGTACCAAAGTCCTCTGAAGTTACAAGGCCTCTCTTAGAAAAGATTACGGAAGGCGAAACAGGACCTACAAGCCCTTTAGTCTCTTCTTTTTTAGCACCTTTACTTACCCTAGACTGAAACTCTTTTGACCGTTCTAACAGACTAGGCATCCGAGCCGTAGCCATAATACGACCACTAGGGGTCTTAGACAAGTCCAGAAGGCGTGCGTACTCCTTTTGAATAGACTCCCTTTCTTTACTTAAGTCTGACTGCTGCTTACCATTTGCCTTAACGGAAGCCTTCTCTTTTTTAGCCAGGCGGGAACCGTACTCTTCAACTTCAGCACCGCTTTTGAAAGGAGTACCAGGATCCCCTTTCTCCGCCAGCTCCTTATGAATACCTAGAAGAAGGGACCGAGCGGATTCCTCCGTAGGTCCTCCACCCGAACTTTGTATACTGGCTAAGGCCTGCTGTGCCCAGCGCTGCTCCTGTTCGGAACCTGACTCGGCTTGCCTTTGTAGCACCTCAATATGTTGCTGTGGAACCTTCGTCAATTTAGATCAACCTCTTATGCAAACCTTACATAGTAAGAAGGGTGTACCCATTTTAAGTAGGTACACCCCAACTTACACGATTCAGGAAAGAGCGGGTATGCTCTATCCCTGACCCCCAATCCACGCCACCGCTCCCAGCAGGATTACTGCTACGAACACATACGGGAGAACGTCGACCAAGGCCAACAGTCCTGCATCCGTGTCCGTGGGCAGGGAGTCGATGGTCTCCGTGATCGTCGGGATAAGGGAAATCCCCACTACGATCGAGATCATGATACCGATCAATACGGCGACCAGCACGGCTTACAACCTCCGTTTGAAATACTGTAAGTTAATATAACTTTACACCTTTATTCTATTAAAAAACTGCACAACTTTCAATATTATCAATATAAGTGTGCACTTTAGTCTCATATTTTTCAACAATTTCAAAACAACTTGCTAAAACTAATAGCAAAGATACTAAGAAACTCCCTTATATTGATAATATTTACAATCATAAAGACAGTGTGTATAATAGTATTGTAGGGAGGCCCTAAAAGTGAAATGGACAACTAAGTTCTTTGGCGAAGAATTTCTGGTTGAGGCAGACAGACCATACTCAGCCCGTAAGAAAACGATAGAACTCTACAAAGAAAAGCACCCAGAATTCACCTTACCTACATATACTGTAATAAATCTCTGCAGGGTACGAAGACACGAAGACCGCAGAATAAAGTATAACTAAGGAAAAGATATGCACAAAACTACTAGAGAGAGGGTAAAAAAAGATCAGTTTCCTCCTAGAACTAAGATAAACGTCTGCGTAAACTGTAATACCATACTAACTCAGACAGACATCTACTCTCTTTTAGCATTCCACATTAATCACCCAAATACTAGCAAAATACCCAGAACACCTAACCTTTGCGGCGACTGCGGTATGAACATAACACTAGGTATAGGGAACCCTATTATCGACAGATTCAGAAATACAGACGTCAAAGAAATCAAAAGACTAGGAGACCCAAGCAAATGGTAATAAAAGCTGCAGAATTAGAACCTGACCAGGTCGAACGTAACATTAAAAGACTCTTAAGAGAAACAGACAGAAAAGGAATAGAAGAACTTATACAGCACCTAGATAAAGTCCAGTTCTTCTCTCAGCCTGCGTCAACTAAGTTTCACGGAGCCTTCCCTGGAGGACTAGCAGCCCATTCTCTACAAGTTTTCTTTCTTTACGAAGAACAGGCTCGGGAACTAGAGTCTGTAAACAAAAGCCTTGATACTATAGCCATAACAACCTTACTACACGACCTCTGTAAGTCTGGAGCCTACATTCCAATAAAAGGTCCTTTAATTTATAAATGGAACAAAAAGCACCCAGAAGGGCACGGTAGGCTTTCTGCTTTCATAGTTAAGCATTTCATAGAACTAACAAACGAAGAAGAAGCCATGATCCGTTATCATATGGGATTCTGGTACTCAATTCAGTCCAACGACAAGAAAGGAGAGTACCCACTTAGTAAAATCAACGAAGTATTCAACAAAGTACCAAGTGCCAAACTTCTACACCTTTGTGATGAAATATCCAGCCTAATGGGAGTCTAAACTTGCGCATAACTCGCCTACTCAAACAGAAAAGAGTATCTAAGCCTTGGTACGGTGCCTTAAAGACTACCTACCAGCAGTGCTTACCGTACATAACACTACTTAACTTCTGTCTAATATCAGTAACTGCATACAACACCACAGTACGAGACTGGTTCGAAACTAAAGGGATTGGTATAGAGTTTTGGCATATGGCCCTAGCGCTTTTAGCAGGTATAGGACTACTTTTCTTTATCGAATACAAGTTCTCTATACCTTCTATCTTCAAATTCAACTGGGATCAAGGTTTCACCCATAGCACTTTACTACCCAGTAAACTTAAAGACATAGAAGACAAGATCGATCGGCTATTAAAGGAAAAAGATGAAACAAGCCAGTAACAAAAAACTAAAGAGCCCCACCTTCTTTCATGAGGACAGACCTTTCTACCAAAACGAGCAACAGTACTACTATCCTGATATACTGAAACTTATACAACCCGTAACTAAAGTACTAGATCTAGGCTGCGGTAGAGGGGCCCTCAGCCAACAAATAAAAGATAAACTCCTCTGCGACATCATTTGCGTTGACGCCAGTCCTGAGGCTGGAAAGGTCTGTAAGAAAAGAGGATTAGCATTCGTACAAGGAGACATAGAAGGAGGTCTGTCCAGTCTGCCTAAAGACTTCCATTACGTAGTTATAGCCGCCGCACTAGAACATGTACTAGATGCAAAAGAAACACTTCTCGAAATAAAAGACAGACTAAGGAAAGACGGAACTGCCATAGTAGTGGTACCCAACTTCAGCTTCTGGATTTGGAGACTACACTACCTTAGGGGCAAAAACGCCAAGAGATTCAAGCACCCCCCAACCAAAGACGACCCTTTTGTGGGCGTACAGTCAGACGGTCATACTCAGTTCTTTACCAAAGAGGCTCTAACACATCTACTAACCCTCTGTGGCTACTCAGATATAACGTGTACAGGAACTAGACCAAGAACGAACCCAGCCTTCCTTCCAAAGAAAGTCCTGCTCAAAGTATACAACAGACTACCAAACCTAGTACTACTGTCCCCTTTACTCATCGCTACAGGAAGGAAACCACACTGAGAATACTTTACATCTGTAACCGCCCCAGAGGAGGCGAACTACTTTCCTACGAAATGAGTAAGCTAGGACATACAATGAGCTTCTGGTCTCCTAGGAGCCATAACCTCAAGCAAAAACTAAGCTTCGAATTACACTGGCCTCTACAAGACCCCTCTCCAGATATACTACTAACAGATACAAACCTGCACGGTATGCTGGGGCTACTGATACTCAAAAGCAACACCGAACTAGATAAAATAAGCCTAGTCTGTTACGCAAAAGGCGATAACCAGTTAAGTATGGAAACGCACTTCAATCCCATCATCAGGTACCTGGTAAGAAAACTCAGAAAAGCCATATACAAAAAGGCGAACCTTGTTATCTATGCATCAAACTGGTTAAAGCATACAATAGAAGAAGACATACCAAGCCTAAAGGGTAAACCTAACTGTATAGTTCGTACTGGAGTCAGTACTTTCTATCTAAACAGACCCTATGTAGAAAGAAACTGGAACACAGACCAGACTCTAAAACTATTATATGCTGGAACCCTTAACCTACAGCCCAAAGCCTCAAGACTAGAAAGACTGGCCCAGATTACGGAAGAACTAAACCGACACGGCCACAGTACTCATCTACGTATACTTGGAGGAGGAAAACTACTCAACGAAACTAGAAATCGTCTCAAAGTCTACGCAGACACCACAATCGAGGGATACGTGTCGTCAGAGGCTTTAGTCCTAGCGTACGAAGACAGTCACATCTTTGTATATGACTCGGAATCAGACGGGGCACCTAACACCATAATGGAAGCCCAAGCCTGCGGCCTACCCGTAATAACGACAGACACATCAGGGGCCCCAGAACTTATATCCAATAAGACAGGATTTGCTTGTAACACCTACGAGGAAATGCTTTCAGCTATCATCCTTCTAAAAGAAAACACTACGAAACTTAAAAACATGAGTCTAAACGCCTATAAGTATGCTAGAGAAAACCTAACCTGGGAAAACTCTGCAAAGCAACTAGTCGAAGCACTAAAACTCCTTAAGGTATAACTATGCAAATAGTCGTAGCTGCAATAATATTCAACGAGTACCAAGAAGTACTTATTGCCAAAAGAGATACTCGAAAAAAGTACGGCTCCCTCTGGGAATTCCCTGGAGGCAAAGTTGAAGAGTCCGAAACCTTAACAGACGCAGTCATACGGGAAATAAAAGAAGAACTTTCACTCGAAATCTGGCCCATTACTATCTGCGCAGAAGGACTTACACCTGACATAAGAATATTTGCACTACACTGCTCCAAGAAAATAAACGACTACCCTACTCCCTTGGAGCATGAAAAGATTAGGTGGGTACCTGTAATTCGCATACCAGAGTACAGCCTAACACCTGGAACAGAAGCACTATATAAGGACTGGATGAAAATATGACAAGCAAAGCCCCTATCTATCTTTCCTCTCTCGAAGAAAAGCCCTTAATCGAAACCGGACTATTCACCTTACACTCAGGCCAGATCTCAAACTGGAGGGTCAATCTCGACTCCCTCGACGACGAAACTATCGAAGCCCTAGCCCGTATCGTAAGCACAAAACTACACTTTAGCCACGTACACGGAATACCCGAAGGGGGACTTCGTTTTGCAGAACACCTAAAGAAGTATTCTAAGCCAAACAGTAAGAACCTTCTAATCGTAGACGACGTCTGCACTACAGGTGCAAGCTTCGAAGCAGTAAAACACTTTTATCTAAAAGAAGTATCCCTACCCTATCCGTGCAGAAAGATCATAGGACTTTGCATACTTGAACGAGGAAAGAAACCTAAGTGGGTAACCTCCCTCTTCAAAGCAAACTTTGACTTTTAGGAGAAAAGATGACACTACTAAAGAAAGATAGATACTACACACCAACTACAGTACTAAAAGGAATACTATACTATCTACCAGCTGGCTTCTACTTCGACAAAACAGAACTAAGAAGAGTCCTCTACCAAAACCATACTAAATCAGAACTGCTTGCTGACTGGCGCTTCAAAACAAGTCCTTCTCTTTGGTCAGAAACATTAGAACAGGCCTTAAGTAACCTTTGGGGACTAGGCTATCTTGAACGGAAGACAGGACCGCAGCAACTCAGCAAACTAAAAACAAGAAAAGATATTAAGAAAGCGGATAGAAGACTTAAAGAAACCTTTTCTGAGGAACAGATTACGGAACTAAAAAGAATAGCATCAGAGCTAGTAAAAGAAGTCGGACTGCCCAAAAGGATAGAAACACTTCAAGATCTAGTTAATGCTGCCGAACTTAGAAGATCAGTACTTTTCAAGCCCTGGAAAAAACCCTTACCAGCGGCCGCCATACTAAACATGCAAGGAAAGTCCATACACAAACTAATTCAAATGGGACTAACCCTTTACGAGCGAAAACAAAAATAAGGAGGAGAACGGTCGCTACCAACTGGTCCTAGCCTCCCACCTCCAACTCAACCTCAGAACTGACTTCAGCTGATGCAGCTAACTATTTAGGGCATCCTGTAAACTAAAACTGTCCTTCACCCTGTTAGGGTAGCTCAAGGGTAACC
>Ga0180437_10001627_pt1 | contig 38095 bp, 28 predicted proteins | sample SS_ome_4_FD_132410 | JGI IMG/M metagenome (GOLD analysis project Ga0180437, IMG submission 132410) | Hypersaline lake sediment archaeal communities from the Salton Sea, California, USA - SS_3_D_1 metaG | ecosystem: Environmental > Aquatic > Non-marine Saline and Alkaline > Hypersaline >...
ATCCGGTGGCGATCGATTGGGGCCCGGACGGGAAACTGTGGGTGGCCGAAATGGCCGACTATCCCAGCGGGATCGATGGCCAAGGCAAACCGGGCGGACGCATTCGTTACTTGGAAGATAGCAACGGTGATGGCCAATACGATCGTTCCATGGTCTTTCTGAGCGGGGTGAACTTTCCCACCGGCGTGATGGCCTGGAAGCAGGGGGTGTTGGTGACCGCCGCGCCGGAGCTGTTCTACGCCGAAGACACCGATGGCGACGGGCGGGCCGATCACCGCGAAGTGCTCTATTCTGGTTTCGTCACGGCCAACCAGCAGCTCCGCGTCAATGGCCTGCGCTACGGGCTCGACAACTGGATCTACTGTGCGAGCGGGGCTCACAATCCCAACTTCGGCAAAGATCGTGGAATCAAAGCCGAGAAACTCAACAAGCTGATACCGCTAGGGAGTCGCGATTTTCGTATTCGCCCTGAAACCGGCCAACTCGATCCGCAGTCGGGCCCTTCTCAATTCGGCCGCGATCGCGACGACTGGGGTAACTGGTTCGGTGTGCAAAACGCCCACCCGCTCTGGCACTACGCTCTGGCCGATCATTACCTGCGGCGGAATCCCCACTTTGTTCCGCCCGACGCGCGGGTCGAGGTCATCGCCGGCGAGGCGCCTCGTATCTATTCGGCCAAGACGCCACAGAAGCGATTTCACAGTTTTCACTTGTCGAACCGCTTTACCTCGGCCTGCGGCATTTCCATCTATCGGGACGAATTGCTCTATCCGCGGAGCGACCGCGAGAGTCCGCTTGATGAGCGGAAGATCGAGCAACACAGTTTCACCTGCGCCCCGTTTCACAATCTGGTACATCATGCCGTGCTGACGCGGACGGGTGTGACGTTTACGGCCCGCCGCGCCAAGGATGAGCAGACCGGCGAGTTGTTCGCCTCTCGCGATCGTTGGTGTCGGCCTGTCATGACCCGCACGGGCCCCGACGGGGCGCTGTGGGTCGTCGATATGTATCGTTACATGATCGAGCATCCGCAGTTTCTCTCCGACGAAGGCCGCGCGGAACTGAAGCCACACTTTCGGGCCGGCGATGATCGCGGCCGCATCTATCGTGTGTATCGTCGCGACCGACCGCCACGGACCTGGTCGCCGATCGACAAGATGAGTACGAGAGAACTTGTCAAAACCCTTTATCATCCCAATGGCATCCTCCGTGATCTGGCGCAAAGACAACTGATCGAACTGAAGGACGAGGAGGCCGTTGAGTTATTGGCTGCGGCGGCCCAAGGGGCTAACTCGCTCGGGCGACTGCACGCGCTTTGCACACTCGACGCACTGGAGAAGCTCGACTTCACGATCCTCTGGAAGGCGATCCAAGACTCCGAAGCCGCGGTGCGGCGACACGCGGTTCGTATCGCTGGCAATAGAGGCGAGTGGGGGCTTCTCAAGTTCATGCTGGATCGCATGGGAATTCCGGAAGTGGACGCCCAGGTACGTCAGCAACTCGCCTACTCGCTCCGGGGCATGTCGAACGCCGATTCCTCCCGCTTGTTAGTCCAGTACATACTGCCCATGGGGCCAGCGGACAAATATATCCAGGCCGCGGCCTTTAGCTCGTTGCATGAGCAGAACATCGAGCTTGCCCTGGCTCATCTGCACAATCTGGGTTGGGATTCCGATCACTTTGACGAATGTGAGCGGGAGTTACTCATGATGGCGATCGTCATGCGACGAGATGCTCCACCCCTGGCGGCTTTGAACAAGAGCGTGACGAGACATGCCAAGTTCCCGCAACTGACGTCTGCCGCGGATTAGTTGCGCGTGGCCGTGATTCTCGATGGTTATGACAAGCGAGAAGGACAGGTGTTGAGCGGGTTACCGGCGGAGGACGTCAAGTTACTGGCCGCGATGATTTCCGATGCCACGGATATCGTCGTGGACCAAGACAAGGATGTCGCCTTGCGAGCCGCGGCGGCCGGTTTGCTGTTTCGACAGCATGACAGGCGAAAAGCGGATCTGGCGACGACCGCAGTCGCCCTCTCGCCGCAGGCGCCACTGGCCGTGCAAATGGCGGCGATCGCCAGGGTCGCGGCACAGAGGAATGCGGATGTCGCTGAGATGTTGTTGGCCAATTGGAGCACCTATGGCCCGACCGTGAGGCGTGAGATCCTACGACAACTCACCTCTCGTCCGACTTGGATCGCCTTGCTCTTGAGTGCGGTAGAAGAGGGAGATGTTCCGCGGAGCGACATAGGAGCGGTAACACTGCAAAAGCTCCGCTGGGTGGGCGACGAAGAACTACGCAGCAGGGTGCGCGCGTTGTTGAAGACGGCAAGCGAGGACCGGCAAGCGGTTGTCGACGAATACGATTCGGTCCTGCGGTTGTCAGGAGATATCGAGCGTGGTCGCGTGGTCTTCAACAATCGCTGCGCTACGTGTCACCGCGATGGCGAATTGGGACACGACGTTGGCCCTCGTTTGGCCGCTATTAGCGATCGCACACCACGAGGGCTGGTCGTCTCGGTACTCGACCCCAATCGGGTAGTCGATTCTCGGTATATCAACTACGTTGCCATTACTAAAGATGGTCGCAGCTTCGCCGGTGTTCTGGCAGCGGAGACGAGTGTTGCTCTGACGTTGCGTGAAGCGGATGGAAAAGAGCACACGTTGCTGCGCAGCCAACTCGAAGAATTGCAATCGACCGGCAAGTCGCTCATGCCCGAGGGCTTGGAGAAAGAACTGACGCCGCAGAATCTGGCCGACGTGATTTCGTTTGTAACCCGTCCGCAGACGGCGGTGTCCGCAACGCTTGAGGAAACGGAGTAGGCCAAGACTCGCTTACGACGGATTCTCCACGAAGCTGCCGCCCCGACAATTCTGCAGGTAACGCAGGGCATGAACCTGGCCCGTCATTTCTAGATCGCCCGAATAGACCGGATCGTGCCAGCCCTCGATATCAATCGCACCACGATAACCGCCCAGACGAAGGATGCTGATCAGATCGGTCCAGTTGGTGTCGCCGAAGCCGGGCGTGCGGTGATAGGTGAACTCCGCGGGGCCACCGATGCCCGACTCCTTCACGACATCCCACAGCACACTGGCATCTTTGCCATGGATATGAAACACCTTGGGCAGCCACTTTCTCAGTTGAGGCAACGGATCGATCAGTTGGACGAGTTGATGACAAGGTTCCCATTCCAGGCCGAGCGCGTCGCTCGGCACGGCGTCGAACATCAACTCCCACGCCGGCGGTGAATGGGCGATGTTCCAATCACCGCGCTGCCAATCGCCGCCCATGGCACAATTCTCGAAGGCGATGCGGACTCCTTGATCCTCGGCCGCCTGGGCCAACGGCGCGAACACTTCGCGGAACCGCGGCAGCGAGGCGTCGAGCGGTTCGTCGGGAATGCGACCGGTGAATCCGCCGACAACATCGCAACCGAAATGGCGAGCGGCTTCAATCAGGCGGGGCCAGCCACTGGCGGTCTCATCGTGGATGAGCGGGTTGCCGTAAATGCCGATCGCACTAATCTCGGCAGGGCTGTCGATCTGCACGAGAGTCTTTCGAACATCGTGCGCCAACTTGAGCGGGTCGATCTCGCCGAGCCGCTCGCCGAAAGTGATTTGAAAGCTTTCGAAGCCGTGCGGGGCGATTTGCCGAATCGTCTCGGCCGCACCCTCCGCGTGAATCAGCGTACCGATGCGAATGTCGTTGTGTCCGGGCATGTCGAGGCGTTCCCGCTTCCAAGGTTGCAATTGTCACGGCCACCGCCGCGGCGCAACGTCGGACGTTGGGACGCCGGTTCGCTCAACGGGACCACAGATGACTCCCGATTCTAGCAGCTCTAGGCGGCAGAAGAAGAACAGTCGCCATGGATCACCTCGGCGAGCGCGTCGGTAATCTGTGGGTACTGGAATGAATAGCCAGTCTCTTGAGCAACGCGAGGCACGATCTGTTGCGACTCGAGCAGCACATCGGCGAAGCCACCGAGGGCCAAGCGTAGACCGAAGGCGGGAACCGGCAAGATCGTCGGTCGCTTCAACACGCGACCGAGCGCCTTGGTGAACTCCTGATTGGTGCAGCTGCCGGGCGCCACACCGTTCATCGGGCCTCGAACCGAGTCTTGCTTGGCTCCGTGCAACAGCAGACCGACAACGTCATCCAAGTGAATCCACGGCATGTACTGTTTGCCGTTTCCCAGTCGCCCTCCCACACCGAACTTGAAGGGCGTCAGCATTTGTCCCATCGCTCCACCACCACGTCCCAGTACGACACCGATTCGCAGGCAGACGACTCGCAACCCCAACTCCATTGCCCGGATTGCTTCCGATTCCCAAGCGACGCAGACGTCGGCCAGAAAGCCATCACTGCAAGTCGACGCCTCGTCGAGGACCTCTCCCGGTCGATCGCCGTAATAGCCGACCGCGGAGGCCGAAACGAGCACACTCGGTCGCTGATTCGAGGCGGCGATTGCGTCGACTAGATGCCGGGTTCCGACTACACGGCTATCGCGAATTCGTTGTCGCTTGGCTTCGTTCCAACGACCCTCGGCCACCGGCTCTCCCGCCAGATTGAAGACGACGTCGATTCCATCGAGTGCCTCGCTCGGAGGAAGTCCATCGACCGCCTGCCAGTCGAAAGCCGTCACCCCATGGGCCGCTAGTTTCTTCTCGGCCGCGGCCGCGCTGCGACTGAGAACGACCGGCTTTTCCAGCTGTGCGAGTAGACGTTGGCCGACAAAACCAGTCGCTCCGGTAACCAAGGCACGCATAACTTGACCTTTCGTGTTGATGGCGATTCGTCGCGAGTCGAGCAAGTTGCGGCGAAGAGCGGGACTTCTCCTAACCCGGGAAAAATGGCCAACATTAACCCGTCCGACAGACTCCGTCATTCATTCAAGCAGGATATCACAATCCTAATAAGGGGAAAAATCGGAATGCCAGACTAGAGCGGAAGCCCGTTCTTGGATTCTGGACTAGGTTTTATACGGAGCTTTGGCTCCAAAAAGTACCTGGCGAAGGCCTGAAGACCCGAAATAATTTTACCTCTATTTCCCACCTACCAAGGCTCTTGGAGACGCTCCGATGTCGGAAGATCTTCTAAGCAATCTGATTACCTACAATCCGACCGTCGTTCAGCAGGATGTCACGTTGCGCGAGGTCTTCGAGCTGTTTGATCGCCACCAGATCCGGCACTTGCCGGTAGTCGACGATAGCCGGCGGGTCGTCGGAATGCTGTCGATGTCCGACGTTCATTGGGCTCTCGATGGCGTTAAATCAGCGGATCTGCGGGGTGTAGCGGGTGAGAGCACACTCTTGGTGCGGGATGTGATGGACCAGGCTGTCACCACGGTGGCGTCCGATGCCGAGCCGAACGAGCCACTGCAACTGGTGCTGGAACGTGGCATGATCGCCGTGCCGGTGGTCAGCAATGACGAACTGGTAGGAATGATTACGGCCACAGACTTTTTGCGAGAGTACTCGTATTGTGATCACGCTTCTTTCCGCGATCCGGTGTCAAAGCACATGATTCGGGAAATCGCCCAGATCGACGTGGAGACGTCTCCGCACGAAGCGCTGCGGATCATGACCGAACAGAAGTGGGAACACGCCGCGGTTGCCATTGGTGACTGCCCGGTCGGCATCCTCTCGCGAAGGGACTTCTGTGGCGGAGAAGGACATGGCGGCACACTCGCCGGGCTCTATCTTCCGGACGTGCCGTCGGTGCTCGAAGGCGAATCGCTGGGCGAAGTCATCTGGCACATGATCGAGCATGGCTCGCCCGCGCTGGCAGTCGTCGACCGGGGCAACCGACTCACCGGCATTCTCACTCAAGAGACGGTCTTGCGGGCAATCGAAGCCGAACTGGCTTCCGAAGCGACGGTCTAGTCGCACCACCTAATCACACCGCCACTCGCTTGTTCTAAGAACGCAGCGGACGTGGGAAGGCCAATTCGTCGCTTAGCGTCTCCACTCCCGCCACCAGACGGGCGCGTAGCCGATCGCCATACCGCTCAGCAGTCCTACGACATGCGCCGCGTTGGCGATATCGGCAATGACCCCGGTCATGCAGAGGAACAGCCAGACCACAAGCACAACGACAAAGTTCGGTGGAATAAAGATTCCGATCGACGGTTCAAAGCGACTCTTCATCCAGGCGTAGCCAAAGACTCCATAGACCACGCCCGACATGCCTAAGAAAGGAGTAACGTAAGGAGCGTCTTCTCCCCATATTCGACCATAACCGTATTGGCCAATATTGGAAGCGATTGCTGTGGCCAGCACAAGCAAGACAAACCGCCAGCTACCGCGGCGTGACTCGACCAGGCGACCGAGCTGAAAGGTCATGAACAGGTTGAAGATGATATGCATGAAATCGCCATGCATGAAGATAGGTGTGACCAGCCGCCACACCTGGCCGCTGAGAATGGCCTCTGCCGCATGCGGCGAAAGTATTGCAATCTTACCTTCGGGCGTCATCAGCGGTGGCGCAAAGTAGAGCCACTTAGCATAGGCGTCCCTCTTGGAGTTCAGGCCAACGGTGAGAGCGACCGCGATACAAATGACGATCAACGCCACGGTCACTGGACAGCGGCCCGACTGCGCACGCTGCCAGCGACTGCGGACATCGACGACGTTTTTCTGGTATTGCTGCTCGCGTTTTTTCTCGGCGCGACGAATCTCTTCCGCGGACCGCGACAGTCCGCGAAACTGAGCAGCGCTGGGATCAATCCTGAAAAGATCAAGATCACGTTTGGCCTGTTCGAGTTGGCCTTCTTCGATAATCCAGATGCTCCAGCCGTCGGACTCTTCGTCGACCCGGCTGGCAATGCCTTGCGTTAGCAGATAGTCGGCGAAACGCTTCGCATCCTGTTTCTCGCTGATAGTTCCCGCTCGTCGCATTCGCTCGCCACCGCTCGGTTCGCTTTACTTTTTGTGGAGCGCGAGCATAACACGTCCCTGGGAAGCTGTCTATCAGACGTTACCGACGGCTGTCGCTCGACGCGCGAATCGGCCCCGTCCCAAGAAGTGTGGGGAAGTCGCCAGTAAGGTCCGAAAGTCGCTCTAGCCAACCAGCTTGGCGGAGAGCTTCACAGCCCGTAGCCGTAGCTGGTCGAGCTGATCGATCATGTCTTCGAGCTGCTGGTCGTTGCCGCTGCCGGGCTGGAACATACAGGCCGTGACCTTTTCGTAGGCCTCGTTCCACTGGAGCCAGAGCCCGAGGGCTTTATCGGTGACCGGATCGAGGGCCCGAGAGCTGACCGCCGTATCGGCCACCGTCTCTTCCGATTTCTCCAATTCGGTCAGACTGTGCGCGATAGCCGGTAACGTTTCTGCCGTCGAATTGGCGGCCACGCGTTCGGGCCTCTCGGCGTAGAAAGGCCAGCGCTTGTCGCGCCGACCGTTGATGCCGTAGCTGCTGCGATTGCCGCGACCCCGTTGGGGGGAGCCACGACGATTTCCGCGCCGCCGGCTTCGCAAGGGGCTACTTGATGAAGAACGATACGATAGCCTGGATCTCGCCTGTGCCATTTGGCATCCCTCCAAATGAAAGTGGACGATCCGGCAAGAGTCTTCGATCAACGCATGTTCGGTAGAACCGTTGTCGAAAAGCTTCTTGCCGTTTCGACGAATTAACAAACGTTACGAACGTCTTGTTCATAAGCCCAGATGCAAAGCTACAAAAAATCTATGCCGAGGGCTCGGGCGGTGTCAATGGAGAATCCCGATTTCTGTCGGAGATTCAGGAAGAAGCGAGGAACGTTGGAATACGGTTTACCGCAGTTGCCAATCACGGCCGGCAGCGGCTTGGTGAGGTCGAAGCGGGCCGGCACTGCGCCCGCCGTGCGATTCGCCTCGCAGACTGCCTTAATGCCCCAGCTGTCCGCGCCGGCCGGCTGTTATTGAGGCGCAAGGTCCGTTCTGAATCACGAATTCGCGGAACCACCTCGGCGGACTTATCGAACATCCGGCGGGGAGCCGATATCTCAATCGAGCTGCATCCAGTCGGGCAGTCGACAGGCACGTCCGCTTGGGCCGACACAGGCGATCAAGGTTTCGCCTTCGGCCGCTTTCTGATCATTCAGGAAGAGTTCGTAGCGATGTCTTAGCCGCGCGCCTTTACTCGACGTCGTGGTGGTGCGCAGCTGGAGTTCATCGTCGAATCGGATCGGCAAGTGATAGTCGCATTGAATCTGCTTCACAACCAGCATCATCCCCTGCTCTTCAAACTCACGATAGGAGATTCCGGCAGCCCTTAACATTTCCGTTCGACCGAGCTCGAAGAGATTGATGAAGTTGGCATGATGGAGGCGTCCTTGTCCGTCCGTCTCGCTGTAACGAACTCGAACCGTGATCTCGTGCTGCCGCAGCATCTTCAATGTTTGGTACTCCTAGAAGAGGGGGGCGTGTCGACGGATGGACGGAAGGTGACCAAAAAGTGCCGAGGAAGCGACGATGGTTGGCGGATTTCATGGTACCGGCTGCTCGTCCCAGGCGTCAGTCGGGTCTTTTTTTGGCCCGACAGAGGTATCGGTTGTTGACTCAAATCAGTTGATTTTCTAAAGTTACGGTCGTCGTCTTGGCATTGCCAGCCCGGCTTATCTGCGTCGAAGGCAAACATGGTAATGCGCAATTAGGATTTGACCGCGCTACGGTAACAGCTAGAAGGAATGAGAGCGATGAGCGCAGGCGAAAGCGCCGGAACTGGGTTTTCCACGATGCGAGGTCGGGACTATCCTGCCATCCGCCAGTTCACAGTCTTTCTGGAAAACCGTGTCGGCCAATTGCTTGAGGTGGTGCGCCGGTTTGAAGGTAGTCAGGTGCGAATATGCGCACTCTCGATTAGCGACTCTTCCGAATGTGCTTTCGCTCGATTCTTGTTGAGTCATCCTGAGCAGGGCCGCGAGATTCTGGAGCGCGCCGGGTTGGCCCTGATTGAAAGCGATCTGATCGCGGTGGAGTTGCCCGACGATACGCAGCCACTATTGCGTGTCTGTACCGCCCTCTTGCAAGCCGAAGTGAATATCATTCAGGCCTACCCGATTCTCGACCGACCGCACGACCGTGCCGCGGTGGCGCTGATGGTCGACAACATCGAGATGGCCCAGGATACGCTCAATTCCAAGGGCTTCACGATGCTCACCGAGGACGATCTCATCGAGAACGACTGAGTTATCGACGAGTTATCGAGAACGACTGAGTTATCGACGAGTTATCGAGAACGACTGAGACTTTCTGACGTCTTCTCGTAGGTCGGCTATCAGTCTCTCTCCCAGTCGCTGGAATGAAGGGCGAGTCGACCCAGCTAGCCGGGAAAGAAACCGGGCACCTCGCCAATATCGTTCACGACGACACGCGCGATCGTATCCCAGGCGATGGTCACGAGCGATCGTGTACCTGACTTGTCGACGAGAGTGAAGACGGCATATTCGCCACGCGACAGATCGTTGGAGTAATTTTCCGGGACAATGGTCTCGCCCGTTTTCAGGTGGAGTTTGAGAACCAACCCTCGGCGTTTGTATCCCCAGAAGCGATCGAACAGAGCCGGAAGAGGGTGATCCTGATGCGCGGGTCGTGTTCTGCCAGAATCGCTTGCCGGCGACCAGTTACCTCGATTGATGCCGCTAGCGTCTTCCGGGAGCGGCTCGATCTCGTCGATCTCTTCAGCCGTCGAGTGATCATCCTCGTCCTCGTCCCATAGCTCGGTCTTGGAGTCGCCCGCATCGTAAGTTTCTTCGTCGACGTCGTCGAATTCGGGGATTACAAACCGTGTGTTGCAATGGGGGCACTGTCCCGGTTTGCCTTGCAAGCTGGAAGGGCCGTTGAGTTTGTGGCCGTTAGGGCAGAGGAATACTATCGTGTCTTCGGTGTCGCCATTGAGGTCGGGACTCGATTCGGCCGAGCGACGTGGATCGGGAACACGAAAAGACGACCCGCACTTGGGACAGCGCCCGGTGTGCCCCGCTTTATCGTCGGGGCAGGTCACGCGATGTCCTTCTGGACAACGAAGCTTGATAACCATCAGGAACTTGTCTGCCTCGATAGTGGTGTGGATTGCTTAACGATCGCGCATTCTGGGTCGGACGCGGTTGGCGACTGGCTCGATTAGCGTATCGAGAACAATTGTCGTTCGATTCCGATCTGCCTGCGAGACGTCGACGACTCCCATCGATAAACGATGACTTCTCTATTCAATCGTAATCGACGCCTCGCAAACCGACAATGACCACGGCGAAGAGTTGCCATGCCAGGGAAGCGATAGACTCGGCCGCCGTGGAATCAAACCGTCGAATCAAACCACGAAAGATCGGTCTCGTCGAGCAGCCCGAGGTTTCGCGGTACTGCTTGACTTTATCGAGGGTTTGCGGCACGATGACACCGTTATTTTCCGCATTCCTCTGCCCGCTGCCGCGGTGCCTCGATAGGTTCTGATGTCTATTCTCGTTGTCTGTCGCAGCTGTCATAAGCGATTCAAAGTAAGCGAGGAATTCGCGGGAAAGAAAGGGCCTTGTCCGAGCTGCAAGGAGATCATCACGATCCCTGGCGCGGATGAAAAGGTCCAGATTCACACACCAGAACACTCCGAAGGCGGAGCCCGCAGCGTCTCCGGCGAATTGGTTCTCAAGCCGGTGTCGCGAGAGGATACCTCTTTGTCTCCGCAGTCGATGGGTTTGATCGCGGCGGTTTCTGGAGGTGTGCTGCTGATCACCTTTCTCTTTCGATTCTTTTCACCGGAGGCCAGGCCAATCCTGGGCGCGATTGGTGCCGTCGTGCTCGCTCCACCGTTGGTGCTGGCGGCTTATCGGTTTCTTAGGAACGACGAACTCGAGCCTTATGAGGGAAAGTCGCTTTGGGTCCGTACCGCCATCTGCTCGGCGGTCTACGCCGGCACCTGGGGACTGTTTGCTCTGCTGCCGCCGGAATACACCAGTCAGCTCTATTGGTGGATCATTTTTGGTCCGTTGTTTGCGGCCTTTGGCATCACCGCTTCCTTTGCCTGTTTCGATCTGGAGCCGACAAACGCATTCTTTCACTACGCGTTCTATGTCGTTGTGACGCTCCTGTTGGCGCTCACGATGGGTGCTTCGATCATCACTAATTAACCGCACAGTCAGGGGAGCCTGAGTCAGGGTATTTGGGACACGATGTCTGCCATTCACGAGATTCCGGAAGTCGCTGGCTTGGACGGCAACGTCGGCTCAATTCGAATTCCACCCGAGATCGACGTGCCGATTTCTCCCCGGGTGAGGGCGCTCATCGATACCCGCGAGTTCCGCCGATTGGCCGAGATCAGTCAGCTGGGTCTCGTGTCGCGGGTTTATCCGGCGGCCAATCACACGCGTTTTGAACATTCGCTGGGGGTCTACCGGCTGGCGCTCTGTTACTTGCGGCGGCTGGCCAGCGATCCGCGATTTACCGAGGTGGTCAAACGCGCCGACGGTGAGCTGCTGATGGTCGCGGCCCTGCTGCATGACTTGGGGCACTGGCCGTTTTGTCATCCCATCGAGGACATCCAGCTGCCGAGCGTGCCGCGCCACGAGCTGTTCGCCAACAGCTTCTTGCTAGAGAGCGAAATTGCCGACGTGATCCGCGACGACTGGGGTATCAACCCTCGCGACGTCGTGACCCTGTTGTCCGAGAAACCGCGTGATCGTGTGAGTCGAATCTTGAGCACGATGCTCTCCGGCCCCGTCGACATCGACAAGATGGACTATCTGCGGCGCGATAGTCTGCATGCGGGTGTTCCTTACGGAAACAACTTTGACCAGAACCGACTCATCGCCAGTCTCTGTCTGAACGAAGCGGGTGACGGACTGGCGATTAGTCAAAAAGGGAAAACGGCCGCCGAAATGATGGTCTTCGCCCGCTATGTGATGTTCAGCGAGGTTTATTGGCATCATAGCGTGCGGAGCGCGACCGCCATGTTGCAGCGGGCCTTTCATCAGGTTTGCGGTTCGCTGGAGCTGGACACCTTGTTTCGCAAGACCGAGAGCGAACTGAGCCGCGAATTGGTCCAGACAGCCGGTGAGACGGGGGCCGGAGAATTGTTGCGGGGCCTGTTTGGCCCCACACGTCGACTATACAAGCGACTGGCGCAATACAGCATTTTTCACGACCAAGAGATCTACAATCGTCTGGCGCGAAAGCCTTACCCACATCTGGTTGCCTGTGCCGAGAAGTTTGCCGACGTGGCGAGCACCCATCTCGGCCGGCGCATTCCGCCGCATGAAGTCCTCTTCGACGCGCCGCCGATTTCGCGCGAAGTCGAGTTCAATGTCGAAATTCACGACACCAAGACCAATACCTATCGACGACTGGGTGAACTCTCGCCGGTGGTTCGAGCGTTGGCCGAACGACAATTCGACGACTATGTGAAACGGGTGCGGATTTTCGTGCATCCAGACGTGGTTGCAGATCTGCAGCGACTTACCGATCTGAACAAGCTGGTGAACGAGGCAATTGAAGCCGTCGGCTAGGCGCTTGCTGATGTCGACCGCGGGCGCTCACAAGAAACAGGGCGGGGTCTGCTTCAAGATCGCCGCCTCAATTACAGCCGACGAGCAGGATCCTGTCGGTAGAATTCGGCCAGCATCTCGTAGAGCCGGGGATGCCGGTCCTGCATCGCTTTCGCCTTCAGGAAAAAACACTCGGTGCAGACGGCGAAAAACTCCGCCTCATCGGTCGCCCCGTAGTAGTCGAGTAGCGTGGGGCGGCCCGATTCCGCGTCCTGGTTCAGTTGCCAAAACTCCTGGTCCATCGTCTCCTTCCACGACTCGTACTGGGCCTGACTGCCCAGCTGAGGAATTCCATCGGCGAAGCGGTCGTGCATATCGAGCTGGTGCGCGAACTCGTGCAAGATCAGATTCTCGCCGTCTTGCCCCTGGATGTCGTCGACAATTTTATCCCAGGTCAGAATCACGGGGCCGTCGGACCACGACTCGCCGTGTCGCCAAGCGACTGGCACCGGCTCGGATCGGGGGAAGGATGATTTCATGGCCAGGTAGGGTTCGGGATAGATCAAGATCGTATCGACTTTGTGATAATCGTCGACCGAGTGACTCAACACCAACAGGCAGGCGTAGGCGGCGACTACCACGCGGATCTCTTCCGTGACCGTAAACCCGTTGCAGCCTTCCCAGTGTCGCTCGGCAATGAACAATCGGACGTCATCTCGCAGCTTCTCCTGTTCTTCCGGAGTGAGATGTGCATAGAACGGCGCCCACTGTTCGAGGTAATCGAGCCACTGTTGCGAGAACTCCTCGCGAAGTAATCGCTGCCGTCGTCGTCGTTTTAGCCAAGCGAATAGCATCTGTTGAATTGTGTGAAAAGAGAAATCGACGCATCTAGTGAAGGCTGGGGACCTGGAGATGTAGCAGCTTGAGAATGATTGGCCTAGAGCGTTTTCGCCATCCGCGGCAAATTGCGTTCGCCGGTTGCTGGAAAATGTGTTGCCGGTCAGGGGCTCAGACGGTTCCAACGATTCGATATGCTTTGCGAACTGTTGGAGTATAGCCGTCGGCCCGCCGGGCGGCTAAGCTGGAAAAATCGAAGTCTCAGCCTCGCCGGCGAGTTCTGAGAAGGGCTCATCACACCGAGCCCCACGGAATCGCTCCTGGCTAGCATCGGAAGGTCGGCCCCCGACTCCCGAAAGAGGGGGGCGTGTCGCCCCGGATTGTGAACGCATCTTCATGGACACTTTTCCTCCTGCCCCTGACTGCTGGTATCTGAGCGGTCCCACGGCATCGGGAAAAAGTTCTTTGAGCCTGGAGTTGGCGATGCGACTCGAGGCGGAGATAATCTCCTTGGATTCGATGGCAGTCTACCGGGGTATGGAGATTGGGACCGCCAAGCCGGAGTTGGCGGCCCGCGACGCGGTACCCCACCATCTGCTCGATCTCGTCGAGCCGTCGGAAGACTTCAGTATTTCGCAGTTTCTCGACGCGGCACATCAGGCTATCGGTGAAATTCAGACGCGCGGAAAAGAAGTGCTGTTTGTGGGGGGGACTCCCCTCTACCTCAAGGCTCTGCTGCGCGGTTTGACGGAAGGCCCCGATGCCGATCCGAAGTTCCGTGCCGCCTTGGAAGCGGAGGCGGAGGAGTTCGGCAGCCTGATGCTGCACGAGCGACTGGAGAAGATCGATCCCGAGGCCGCGGAGCGGATCCATCCGCATGACACACGGCGGATCGTGCGAGCGCTCGAAGTGTTTGAGAAGACAGGCGAACCGATCAGTCGCTCGCAGAGTCAATTCTCACAAGGCAGTGATGCGAAAGACTGTCGGGTTTTTGTCCTCGATTGGCCGCGCGCGATATTGCATGACAGAATCAATCGCCGGGTCGACGAGATGTTCGCGAGCGGATTGGTCGATGAGGTGCGGGGTTTGCTCGCCAAGCATGGCCGGCTCGGTAAGACGGCTGCCCAAGCGGTCGGCTACCGCGAGGTATTGCAGCATCTTTCCGGCGACCGCGATCTGGCGGAAACAATCGAGGTGACCAAGGCCAGAACTCGGCAGTTCGCCCGGCGGCAGCTGATTTGGTATCGAGGGCTCTCAGAATGTCGCTGGATCTCGATGGCCGAGAACCGGATGGCAGCCGAGTTGAGCGACGAAATCCTCTCCGCTGACGAGAGCTAGTCGCGCGCGGATCGTGATCGCCAGCGACTCCTGTGAGGGTCGACTCGGTCACGCGGAGCAGGCTATCTCCCGTCTTTGAAGTTGCCTCCTTAGAGTCTAAAATGCGGGGCTTAACCCCATCGCCATCCACCCGCCTAGTCGGCCGGTCTTTTTTGCCGGTCAGCCCGAGGAGTTCCATTTTGTTACGTACGCATAACTGTGGCGAGCTTCGCCAGGCTCAAGTTGGAGAAGAGGTCACTCTGTGTGGCTGGGCGGATACCTATCGCGATCATGGGGAAGGGCTACTGTTCATCGATCTGCGAGACCGATATGGCCACACCCAGGTGGTGATCAGCCCTGAGAGCGGGGAAGACGCTAAGGCGGCCGCGCGACAAGTGCGATCGGAGTATGTCTTGTCGGTGACCGGCAAGGTGGCACCTCGACCAGACGGCACGGTAAATCCGAAGCTCGACACAGGCGAGATTGAAGTCCGTGCCCGTGATCTCGAAATTCTCAACACCTGTGAGAATCCACCTTTTCAGCCCAGCAGTGCCGATCTGCCGGGCGAAGACCTGCGATTGAAGCATCGCTATCTCGATCTGCGTCGCAAGGAAATGCAAGAGACGATGTTGCTTCGCAGCCGGATCGTCAAGGGCATGCGCGACCACTTTGAGGAACACGACTTCATCGACGTCGAGACCCCCGTGTTGGGCCGCAGCACCCCCGAAGGCGCCCGCGACTACCTGGTGCCGAGTCGCGTCCACCCGGGCAATTTCTTCGCCTTGCCACAGTCTCCGCAACTCTACAAGCAAATATTGATGATCGCCGGTTACGATCGTTACGTGCAAGTGGCGCGCTGCTTTCGTGACGAAGATCTCCGCGCCGACCGGCAGCCGGAGTTTACCCAGCTCGATGTCGAGATGGCCTTTGTCGAAACGGATGATGTGATTGGCATCATCGACGTGCTGGTGGCAAAGCTGGCCAAACAGATATTGAATATCGACGTCGAGCTGCCGCTGCCGCGCATGACTTATGACGAGGCGATGCGGCGTTTCGGCCACGATGCGCCTGACTTGCGATTCGGGATGGAACTGGTCGATCTGACCGATCTGGCAGCTCAGACCGAGTTCCGAGTGTTTCGGGCCGTGGCCGACGGTGGGGGGCATGTTCGTGGTTTCAACGCCAAGGGCGCCAAAGATAACTACTCCCGTAAGGGAATCGACGAGCTGACGAGTTACGTGCAACAAGATTTTGGAGCCAAGGGACTCGCCTGGTTTAAGGTCGAAGACGACGGCACACTCGCATCGCCGATCGCCAAGAATTTCGACGAGGCGATGCTCTCGGCGATTCGCGATCGCATGGACGCGGAGCCGGGAGATCTGTTGCTGTTCGTGGCTGACAGCTGGGAAGTGACCTGTAAGGCGCTCAACGGTTTGCGAAATCGCCTCGGGGCCGAGCTGGAACTCTACGATCCCAAGGCGATGAACTTCTCCTGGGTGGTGGAGTTCCCCATGTTCGCTTACGACGAGGAAACGGAAGGCTGGGCCGCCATGCACCATCCCTTCACGGCGCCCCGTCCCCAAGATCTGGAATTGCTCGATACCGATCCTGGCAAGTGTCGCGCTCAGGCATACGATCTCGTTATCAACGGTTCCGAAGCGGGTGGCGGCACGATCCGAATTCACGATTCGGAGATTCAGCAGAAGGTCTTCAATCTACTGGGAATTGACGAGGCGATGGCCAGCGAGCGATTCGGGTTCCTGCTCGATGCCTTGAAATTTGGCGCTCCTCCCCACGGAGGCATCGCTTTGGGTATCGATCGTTGGGTGATGCTATTCGGAAATCTCGATAATATTCGTGACTGTATCGCCTTTCCCAAGACGCAAAGGGCCGCTGATCTGATGACCCAGGCCCCGGGCGCAGTGGAGACGAAACAGCTGAAAGAGCTGGCACTTAAGATCAACCGTTGACCTGATCCTGTCATATGGTGCAAAATACGGAGAATCGCCGACACTAACTACGCGTTTCACGGAGGGAACGGAATCATGGCACAACAATCATTCGTCGTATTTTCTCTATCGCTTGTTCTAGCGGCCGCCGGCTGCTCCAGCGAATCGAATTCACCCGAGAATACATCGCCCCCGGTGAATTCCGTCGGCGCGAACAACTCTCCAGCAGCGACACCCCCAGCTGCCGACCAGGTCGCTACTTCCACTCCCGCATCCGCCACCACTCCGGCACCCGGAGCGTCGGCGGCACCCAAGCCGCTACGGACCGCCAAGCGCAAGCGATCGCGACGAGGGAAGGCTCCGCAATTGCCCAAGGTGATCCTCAGCGAACAACACGCGGCCACCTGCCGAGTCAATGTGGGCGATAAGATGCCTGATTTTCCGCTCGTCGATACGGAGGGCGAACCTAAGAACCTAAAGTCTTTCTTGGGTGAGCGCGTGACGGTCGTCTGTTTTTGGGATGCGGAAAACCCGCTCTCGAATTGGCAGATCGCCGACTTGGGGCCGGAAGTGGTCGAGCAGTTCGCCGATCAAGGTGTCAATGTCGTGGCCATCAACCGTGGCCAGTCGATCGATGACGCCCGGGCGGAGGCGGACAAGGCGGGCGTTCAGTTTCCCGTGTTGGTTGACGAAGGAGGCAAGGCCTATGAGCAGGTCGCGACTCGCTACCTGCCACGGACCTATCTGCTCGACAGCAACGGCAAGGTCGTCTGGCTCGATTTGGACTACTCCAACGAAACGCGCCGTCATCTGAATCAGGCCATCCATTACGAGTTGGCCAGCGAACCGCCGAGCGAAGGCGCGATTCGTCGCTAACGATTCGGTTGGTCGCGATCAACAATTTGTCCCGCAATAAAAAACAGGCCGGAGCTGGTTAGCCCCGGCCTGTTGTCGTTATGTAAGACGGCCTGTTAGTCAGCTGAAAACAGTCCTACTGTTTTTTGGCTTCCTTCTCGGCCTTTTTCTTCAGGGCCGCTTTCACATCGTCCGCATTCGGAACATTGTCGCCCGGCAGTTTCCCGTCGGCAATTAACTCCGCAAAAGTCGGTGACTCTTCGTCGTTCGGGTCGGACTTCTCCTGTCCTGCTTTTTCCAGAGCCTCGGCAATCTTGGCCTTGTCCTTTTCCTTAACGTCGAGGAACTTCGAGAGAGCGACTCCGTAATTGTTGCGGACCTGTTTCTTCAGGCCTTCGACCGGTGGATCTTGTTTCTTCATATCGACGTGGCACAGCCAGCATCTCCCCAGCGTCTTGTCGTCGGCAACCTCCTTGTAGTCTGCGTTGTCGTCGACGTACTTCTTGTAGAACGCCTTCTTGTATTGCGATCTGGCTTGAATGGAGCCGACGAAGAAGATCAGTCCAAGGGCCAGAGCGGTGATACTCAGTAGGAGGTGCCGTCTGAACATCGTCATGCGAGTTCTCCTGAAGGGGGGAAGGGCCCGCCGGAGGCGGATGGCCGGGACGAAAGTTGGCCACAGCGATCGGGCAGGTTAAAGGGGGTGGGAATTCTTGCGGTCGACTTGGTAGTAGAGCCCGCCCAGGGGAACGTGTCAACGAAGCCGGCCGGATAGAGGTGCGCAGGTGTGCTAGTTCAGCCCATTGGATAGATGTACCCATCTTGACGTGGCAAGCAATCGCCAGTTGGCAGAGCCAAGGAAAATGGCCGTTATTTGACAGGAAACGGCCGGAATGGTTGCCATGCTAGCTTGTGTTATGCGTGAGGCTGCGATACATTCGCCCAAGCAACCGCCGAAGCCCTTGCTCGCTGATGGAGATACTCAATGTCGCAGGACAATCGTCAAGAGGTCACGTTTCACGCTATCGTCTTGGGCATTATCTTGTCGGTCGTGATGGGCGCGGCCAACGTCTACCTGGGACTCAAAGTTGGCATGACCGTCTCCGCCGCGGGAATCGCGACTGGGATTCTGCGGGGTCTGTTTCGCCGTCGGGGATTACTCGAAGCCAACATGGTACAGACGGCCGCATCGGCGGGCGAGTCGATCGCGGCGGGGGTCGTGTTTACGGTACCGGCGCTTCTGCTTACGGGCGTATGGTCCTCCTTCAATGCCAACTATCTGACCATTGTGTTGATCTCTGTGGGAGGCGGAATGTTGGGAATTCTGTTTATGATTCCCATGCGGCGAGTCTTTATTGTCGACAGTCCAGAGCTTCCTTATCCTGAAGGGAAAGCGTGTGCCGAGGTGCTGCGAGCGGGTGCCGCAGAAGGAAACGTGAAGACCGCAAAGGCTGGCTTACGGCTGGTTGTCACAGGGCTGGTGATCGGTGCCGTCTTTGAAATTTTGGCGGCATTCCTCGGCGTGCTTGCCAAATCGCTGACCCTCGCTCGAGTTGTCTCCGGCCGTGTGTTCTATGCCAGCTGCGGTGTTTCCCCCGCGATTGTCGGCGTTGGAGTGATTGTGGGGCTGCCGATCGCGATCCAGGTTTTCATGGGTGGTGCCATTGGGTGGTTGGTCGCGCTACCAATTCTGGAGGTTGACCAGCCCACCTTGGCGGCCGCCTATTCTGAACTTGAGGAAGCGGATCAGAAGCGAATCATGGCGCAATTCGCTGAGCTACCCGAAGCTGAGAGAACGGCCAAGGCCCATGCCCGGGCTTTGGAAGAATTTCCTCAAGCGATGGCTTCTGAGACGGCCGGGACACTGTGGTCGGGTAATGTCCGTTATCTTGGAGTCGGAGCGATGGTCATCGGCGGATTAATCTCACTCTGGCAAGTGAGGCGCGGACTTGTCGCGGCAATTACGGAATTGATAGGCCAATTTCGGAAAGACCATTCGACAGGGGAGCAGGATGAGGCTCAACGCAATCTGCCCGGCAAGGCGATCTTGGGATTGCTCGTCTTCACCGTCCTGGTGATAGCGCTGCTCTACTACACCCTGTTGGCCAAGGACATTCCGATCACGCTGCTAACGACCACGATGATGATCATCATGGCGTTTTTCTTCACGGCTGTGGCGAGTTACATCGTTGGTCTGGTGGGGAACTCCAATAGCCCGGTCTCCGGTATGACGATCATGGCGTTACTGAGCACGGGCATCTTGATCTACTTGCTGAATTACAGCGGTGGTCAGGCGATCTTGGCCACGCTCGGCGTCGCGGGAGTCGTCTGCTGTGCAGCTTGTACCTCGGGCGATGTCTGCAACGATCTCAAGACGGGGCACCTGGTGGGCGCTTCGCCCCGCAGTCAGCAGATCATGCAGGTCATGGCGGTCGTCGTGGCTTGTCTGGTCATGGCCCCGATTCTGCAAATCTTGCACAGCGGTAGCATTGCCGACGGTAATGGAGGTTTCGGAAAAGATAAGTCTCTCTCGGCACCGCAAGCAAAACTCATGTCGGCTCTTGTCGAAACCTTGTTCCCGAGAGAGGAAAGTGAAGACTCGGCCGGGGATGGGGCCGCTGCTGTAGAAGACTCGTTTGTCTTTGAAGGGGCTATGCTGGCCCCCAGTCGATGGGGCGAGATCCCCGCCAAGCCCCGGATGATGGGGCTGGGGGCGATTCTGGGAATCGTGCTACTGCTAATTGGCTTGGCTATTCGAGCGTCGGGTTCTTCGTTCAGGCTGCACGTCATGCCCATCGCCGTCGGTATTTACTTGCCATTCGGGACGGTTGTTGCGTTATTGATCGGAGGTGTCGTCGGGGTATTTATCCGCCGCCTCAATCGACCAGGACATGACGCCACCGCGCAAAGCGTCTTGGCCGCTTCCGGGTTGATCGCCGGGGAGGCGTTGGCCGGCATCTTGGTCGCCATGTTTAAGATCTTGGGATTCAAGATCGAGTTGGGAGTCAGCAGCCTGATCCTAAACAGCCTTTCGATTCTCGTCATGCTCGGTGTCTGCTTCTGGCTCTACAACGCTTCCAAATCGCGTGGTCTGACGGACGCTCCCGCATAGGGACCGCAGCGGAGTTGACCGAGAAGAATCTTCGGACAAGAAGAAGTTCAAGCGCACTCGAAGGTCGAGCGCGCAACCGCTATTCGGCGTCGCTTGTCTCAGCGTCCGGCAGATATGGCAGCTCGTCCAGACGCAGTCCGACATTGCTCATGCCGTCGGTCGCTCCGCCGATGGCCGAGTTGTCACCCGCGCGAAGCCGATAGTCTTCGGCACGATGTTGAGCTGTATTGTCGCTGGTGTCGATCGGGCGTCGCCATGACACTCCGGCCTGGGAACCGTCGGAACCCATCGGCCAATGGGCTTTCCAGGCATTCCAGTCCAACTGCTCGGTTACCGCGCTGTAGTCGGAGTCGAGTTGCCAGAAGATGTCGAAACCGTCGAAAAAGTTGTTGTGGCCACTCCAGCGGATAATCTCCTCGAGTTCGTTCTTTCCATGCCAGCTATATTGCTCGATGAACGGGGCGCCCGCGGTCAGCAGAATAGAGTCGACGCACGTTAGCTTGAGGGTGGGGAAATATCGAGCATCGTCCCCGCCACTCATGTAGCAGAATCCACGTCGGGCGTTCGCGGTGACGTGTTCCAGGCTGATCTGCAACCGGCCCCGTTGCTGGCCACCGTCTTCGGTCGCCTCGATCTCGACAAAGCGGCCATCGACGGCCAATAGCCCGTTGCGCCACCGCAAGTCGACCGTTCCCAGGGCTTTCCCCGTCAGAAAATTGGCGCCCCCTCGTATGATGCAGTCTTCGATGTCGATGGCGATATCGTCCATCTGAGTGGCCGGGGCCTCAGAGAAGGCACTTTGGTAGGACGTCGCGGCGATGTGGAACACACTTGGCCGAGTGCGAAACTCACGGGTGCTGTCGCGCTGGTCACTTACCGTAATTGTGCAACTCCTCAGTTCGATACGATCGGCTTGGGTGGCTTCAATCAGCGAGGAGCCAGAGGGTACGCTCGTATCCGCCACGTCGAGTTCCAGATGAACGTTGGCCAGTGTGAGTCGTCCTCGCAGCACTTGGATCTGGGCGCGGGATCGCGCTGAGTTCGCTTTTTGTTGAGGACGGAATCTCAGAATCGGAGCGTAACCTTCGCCGCCGCGGATGGTGAGCTGCTTTTCCTCCAAAGTGAGCGGTAGCTGGTCCGCTCCGCCGTGGCCGTCGTACCGCAACTCGATCGTGGCGGAATCGGGGGCTTCGCGAACGGCCGTCGCCAGGTCGCGATGGTTCGCGTCTCCTTGATCACTGACGATGATCACGCGCATGCTGTCGGCAATCGGTGAGGACCTTTTCGTACCGGTCTCCGAAGACGTCGACTCGGCGCCCTTGTTGTCCGTTGCTCCATCGGCCGGGAGCGACTCGCCCGTCGACTCTTCGGCGCCCGTCGGCTTGTCCTCGACGTTCGTTGCAGATTCCATGGAGGCGCCGGGACCGCTCGTCTTTCTCGTCGTCGAGTCGGCTGCGTCCGTCGCCGATGGATCCGCCTCGGAGGTCGACTGCTCATCGCTGTCGGTACTCTGTCTCGCCGGTGAAGACCCCCCGGGGCCCGCTGTGCTCCGCAGGGTGTCGGGTTCGACGGTGTCCGAGAGCGTCTTCGACTGGAGCCCATCGCGCAGATAGGTAAAAGAGACGACGGCCAACAAGATGGCAACCGGTATCAACCAGGGTAGATGACGCGATAGCCTGACGTTGGGTTGAGCGGGCGCCGGGGACCATTCTTCAACGGTCGGGCTGATGACGGGCAGGTCTAGTTGATGAGAAACCGCGACCAACTCGTGGATCAGTTCCTGCGGCTGTTGGTAACGATGAGCTGGATTCTTGGCCAGCAATTTCGCGGTGACTCGACAGATATCTTCCGGCACATCGGGTCGAAAGCGGCGGGGGTCGGGCGGGGTGTCTCCCTGGTGCTGCAACAGTTTTTGTAGCACCGTACCCTGGGGAAACGGCGGCCGGCCGGTCAGCATGAAGTAGACCGTGCAACCGAGCGAGTAGAGATCGCTGCGCACATCGGCCACGCGAGGATCGCGGGCCTGTTCGGGCGATATGTAGTCGAACGTGCCTAGCGTAACTCCACTCGCCGTGAGATCGTCTTCCGGGTTGTCGACCTGATGCAGTCGGGCCAGTCCCATATCGACGAGCTTGGCCTGATTCGTGGTGGTGATGAGAACATTCGACGGTTTGATGTCACGGTGGACCACGTCGCGCCCGCTGGCGTGACCGAGGGCCTCGGAAATTTGCAGCGTGTAACTAATGACATCGGCGAATGGTAGCGGCCCGTTGAAGGCGACCAGGTCGCGGAGATTCTCTCCCTCGACGTATTCCAGGACAATGTAATGCCAGCCTCGATCGACGCCGACGTAGTAGACCCGCGCAATGTGATCGTGATCGAGACGTGCGGTGGACTGAGCTTCGTGACGAAAACGCCTCGTGGTTTCGTCATCGGCTCCCTGTTGGGGCGAGAGGACTTTAATCGCCACGGTGCGGCCGAGCATTTCGTCGGTGCCGCGGAATACGGCGCCCATGCCACCGCCGCCAATGAACTTTTCAAGATGGAAGTGCCCCAGCCGCTCGCCTTCGAGTATCTTTCCTAGGTCACCACTGGTCGGCACCTTGGGAGGTAGCGCTCCCGAGCCGGATGGCGACGAAGAGGCCACGACCGTCTGGTCGTCGGGATCGACGTGAGGGTCGGTGGTGAATCGAATGTTCTGGGACGAGAGACTTCCCGTCTTCGTCGACGGAGGAGCTTGCCCCGGAGTTGGAGGTCCAACCGATGATCGCGAGCCCGAGTTCTCTTCGGGCCTGTCAGCATGAGAATCGGGATCGATCATCTCGAAGTTTCGTTTCGATCAGTGGCGGACAGACTCGATCGAGCAGACGTTGGCCAAGCGGGTGACGAGCCGCTGACGATTCAGGTCGGCCGAAAATGTCGATCGATCGTAGACGTCCATCAGCATATCGACAACGCTTCACGACGCAGAATAGCGTCTCTTGCAAAGTTCCACTTAGGCGAAATGAAGAGCGGAAAGTGAGAATGGAGCGTCTATTCGATTGTATTTGCGATGGCCCAACACGTCAACGAATAAACCAATGGCAACAGGGGACTTACGATGCCGAGAGATCTTTTCTCCAGCGTTCAGCTAGCGGACGCAGGGCAGCGACGTCGTGCCGAAGATCATGCTGGAGTTCAGCCCGCTGCTGGTCGCTGGCCAGGGCCATCAATTCGCCGGTCCTCAGAGGATCCGCATCGCCACGTCGTTGGGCGGCCGTGATATCGGCCCAGTAGTATATTCGATCGCCCGTTTCATATTGAGAAAACACCTGGCATTCGAGCCAGGAGAGCGCTCCGGTCAATATCGGACAGCCCGACTCTCCGAACGTGAAGTCCACGTCCGCGAACTTATCTCGATCGCGTCCCGATCCCAGCGCAAAACGTAGCGCCACTGCGGCCTCAGCCGAGGTGATCAGATGCAGCGCAAAGCGGCCACTCTCGTTGATCAACTCGCCCGTGAAGTGATTGGGGGCAATGCCCACCGAGACGACCGGGCGTTCTCGATCGATCGACGACTGGGAGACCCATGTGGCGACCAGGCCGCCACGGCGTTCTCCGGCGGCGGCCGTGACGATCCAGATCTCCCGATCGACCGAGCGAAAGATCGCCTCGATCTCATCCCAGTCTTTGCTCATTCGAGTTCATGTCCTGGAGCGATTAGCCCAGCTCCTGTTGATAGCTTTCTTCGTTGAATCCGACAAACATCTTCTTGCCCTGGCGAAGCGTTGGAGCGCGAAGATTTCCCGAGGGTCCGATCATCAACTTTTTCAGTTCGGCGTCGCTCGGTTTGTCCTTCTTCATCTTCAGGTGGGTGACCTTTTTCCCCTTGGCGACCCACAGCTGATCGATCGTGTGAGCCAACTTGGTCGCGGCGGCAGGGCCAATTTTCTCTTTTCTGGCGTCGACCTGCTCCGAGACGTCAATTCCGGCGTCGGCAAGGAACCCTTGCGCTCGTTTGCAACTCGTTCATCCCGCGCGGTGGTAATACCAATCGATCTTTTTGGCGGCCATGGATCTGTCTCCCGTTGGTTGTCAGCTATCACGGTTCAGGTTCTGCGGCAGGGTAGCGAGTCATGGTTTCGCGCCGCCCTGCTACGATCGATCTTATGGCCTCGATCGCGGAGCGACAACCGCCGCGACCGTTGATCGCGACCGTTGATGCCGTGCGATAGCCGGCCTATACTGCGATGCGTCGGTCGCCGGTGAGATGCCGTCGGAACCTTCTTGTTTTCTTGTCTTTGTTGTGTTGTCCTTGCTTCGGGAGCCACTGATGAACGTTCGAGTCCACCGCCGCCAATTCTTGCAGAACTCGGGAGCGACGCTTTCCGCTGCCGTACTTTCGGGTTTCTTGCCGCGTTGGAGCCTCGCAGACGATTCGACGGCAGCTGATGCTACAACCGATAGTTCGACAGCGACCAAGCCGCTCTACGATATCTCGCTCGGTGAGTACTCGCTACACCGCACGATTGGCTCCGGCAAGCTCAAACACGTCGACTTCGCCAAACACACGAAGCAGGAGTTCGGCATCGACGCCGTCGAGTACTGGAGCGGTCCCTTCCAGGACAAAGCCCAGGACAAGAAGTATCTCGAGGAGATGAAGACCCGGGCGGCCGATCACGGAGTGAAGAGTCTCTTAATTCTGGTCGACGGCGAGGGGGCCCTGGGCCATCCCGAGGATGCGGAGCGCACCAAGGCGGTCGAAAACCACTACCAATGGGTGGAAGCCGCCAAGCAACTCGGTTGCCACTCGATTCGGGTTAATGCGCTGAGCAAGGGGGAATTCGACGAGCAGATGCGTCTGGCTGCCGACGGACTGCGGCGACTCTCGGAATTCGCCGCCAAGCTTGATATCGGGGTGATAGTGGAGAATCACGGGGGACTCTCCTCCAACGGCAAGTGGTTGGCGGGGGTCATGCAAAAGGTCGCTCTCGACAACTGCGGCACCTTGCCCGACTTCGGTAACTTTGGCAGTTACGATCGCTACCAGGGAGTCACGGAGTTGATGCCGTTTGCCAAAGCCGTGAGTGCCAAGAGCCATGCGTTTGACGATGAGGGGAACGAAACCCGTACCGATTACCAGCGGATGATGAACATCGTCGTCGACGCCGGCTATCGCGGATACGTTGGCATCGAGTACGAAGGGGCCAAGCACCCCGAAGCCGAGGGCATCCGTCTGACCAAGAGCTTGCTGGAAAAGGTCCGCGGCGAGGTTGCCTAAACTTCCAGGTGTTCTTGGCTGGGCCAGGCTCGTCTCTCGCGGCTCTCGATCGCCGGCCCCCTCTTAATGTGTGCCGCAGCGGATCGAACACGGTCTCGCCACTCCGGCTATTGGCCTCTCGCACCTCAGGCCTGGATTCACCTATTCGCGAGCCTTGAATCCCGCTATTCGTACGGCAAACGGCTCGATTCCCTGCCGCAAGGGAGTTTTTTCTTGCCCAGACTACTTTTTTCGACTTTTTTTTGGCGGACAGTCCCAGATCGTGATTCAGGGCGCTGCCTAAAAAGTGTGCAGGCGGGTCATTGCCAGCCATGCAGGCACCGCTGCCTAAATAGTTGGCGGGAAAGTTTTGCTAGCCCTAAGTGCAAGCAGTGCTTTGACATCCGTGCTGGGCTTGACGCGATTGCGAATATTTCGTGTAGTACGCGGCCTGTGGAGGCCGTGTGAAAACGGAATTTCGCAATCCCGCTTCTTTACAAGGAGGAAAAAGAGATGGTCGATACGCAAGTCTTGGATGGAACGCAGTACCAGCAGCAGCCTCAGCAGTCGGATAAGTCGCAGCAAGTCTATCAACAGGCCGAGCGTCTGTTTCAGCAGCACCCCGATTGGGTCACGTTCTTTCGCGAAGTCCTCGGCACCGAAGGTGTGGTTCGTCGGTACTACCCCGACCACAGCTCGATGGCGAGTTTTGAAAAGACCGAAGAGTACAACGGCATTCAGCAGATGGTCGCCAAGCTCCGCGAGCAAGCTCGTTCGCAGACGGCTGCCCAAGAGCCGACCCGTGTGATCACGGTTCGCATGCCGAAGAGCCTTCATGAGTCGCTGCGTGCGGAGGCTCATGATCGTCACACCAGCATGAACAAGCTCTGCATCTCGAAGTTGTTGCAGATGATCGACGAGCAGCTCGTGCCGAACGAGGTGTAAGTTGACGAGAAAAATATCCGCATCGCTCACGATTCGGTTCCGTCGATAGTAGGCGGAACCGATCGTGGGGCGGCGTGGATGTCTCAGCCAATGTCGATTCTCCGATCTGAAGAGAAGGGGGATTGGCGGAAGTGGGAGATAGGGGTGCTGAGCAGCCCCTTGTCGATCCAGGGGAAATAAGGCGGAGTGGACCGATAAGCCGGGTTTTGTCTCGGTGGCGAACCACCGCGAGCAGCCATTTCTCTAGGGCGGCGATTGCTCGCCGTCTCAAGCAGCCTACCCGGAAGTCGTAACGAATCGGACGAATTCGTAGCCTCGCGGCTTGCTTCCTGTTTGGCCTTGCTCCGGGTGGGGTTTACCTAGCCAGATTGGTCACCCAATCTGCTGGTGCGCTCTTACCGCACCGTTTCACCCTTACCGCGCTCGCCGAGGCGGGCGTGGCGGTCTACTTTCTGCTGCACTTTCCCTAACCTTGCGGTTGGTGGGCGTTACCCACCACCCTGTCCTGTGGAGCCCGGACTTTCCTCTTGCCGCGTTCGCACGTGACAAGCGACTGCCTGGTCCACTCCGCACTTCTTATTGTAGCGAATCAGACGGCCGTCGACTGGTTAGGCTTTGCTCCCGGTCCGATCGAGAGGCGAGGGGCAGGATCGCAGGCGTCACCATTCGGAGGCTTCGCTGGTTCCTCGCTCGCCGTGGCATGTTGGCATCGATTCACACGTCCGACGACATATTTCAGATAAGTAGTTGATTGCGTCTTCGCCCAGGGGTAGTCTGACAATTGCCCGATGATCCTATCTCGTTTCTCTATTCTGGAGGACGACTCGGGCGGTTGTTGCGTCGTCGTTCACTCCGATCCTTGCCACCTCAAAGGGAGAAATCGAGATGAGTAGACTTGCCCGATACTCCGCTATTCCACTGCTAGTCATCCTTCTTGTTCTTGTTAGCAACGTTTCGAGCGAAGAACCGACGCCGGGTTACAACCACAAGATCCCCGAGTCGATCATGACGCCGAATAACCTGGAAACCCGCATTGGCACGTTCGAGTACTTCGATGGAATCCCCACCAAGGCAACGGCCGAAGCCATCTACAATCATCTCGACTACATTCGCGGGGTCGAGTCCTTTCTCAATGGCATGCCGGCTGCATCCCTGGAGGCGATCCGGCGGAGTCAGATGGTCGACGGCGAGACCAACTCGTATCAGGCTCGCATCTTCGACCAACTGATGGACAGCAGCCCGCTGTTCTTGACCGGGAATACCGACACCGTTTACGTCAGTGTGGTTCTCGATCTGAAGAAGGACGGCCCCACTGTGATTGAGATCCCGCCAGGTACCGGGCCGGGAACGGTCAATGATGCCTTTTTCCGTTTTGTAACCGACACCGGCGCGCCGGGTCCTGACAAAGGGCAGGGGGGCAAGTATCTGGTCCTGCCGCCCGACTACGACGGCGACCTCGATCCTCCGGTCGGTGGTATGGAGGCTGAGGTCGAAGGAGAGAAGTACTTCGTCTCCAAGTCGCCCAGTTGGGTGAACTGGTTTATCGCGCGCGGCTTTCTCAAGGATGGCAAGCCCGACTACTCCAGCAAGCTGTTCCGCGACGGCCTGAAGGTTTACCCGCTGGCCAAGAAGGCGAACCCTCCGAAGATGGAATTCTACAACGGATCCGAAAAGGCGTTCAATACAATCCATTCGACCGACTACAACTTCTACGAAGAACTGAATGCCGTCATCCAGCGCGAGCCGATCGATCTGCTCGAACCGCAACTGCGCGGTGTGTTCGCCTCGATTGGCATTCAAAAGGGCAAGCCCTTTGCGCCCGACGCGCGAATGAAGGAGATCCTCACCAAAGCGGCCCAGGTGGCCAACGCCACGGCGCGGACCATGCTGTGGTACGAACGTGACAAGTCGGCCTTCCTTTACGAAGGCAGCCACTGGAAGCGCGGATTCGTGGGCGGATCGTACGAGTTCCTCAAGGACGAGGGCATGGGAGGCCGCAACCTCGATGCGCGATCTCAGTTCTTCTACTTCGCCACCGTCAATACGCCGGCGATGACCTGGAAGTTGATCGGCAAGGGATCTCAATACGCCTGGGGTTATCTCGACTCCGACGGTGTCTACCTCGACGGCAGCAAGACCTACAAATTGAACCTGCCCAAAGACGCGCCTGCCAAGCAGTTCATATCGATCGTGCTCTACGATCCTCAGACCCGTTCCCAGCTGCAGACCAGCCAGCCGTTTCCCAGTTACAACAGTCAGAAGCACAAAGACATCTTTGAAGTGAACGACGACGGCTCGGTCGATATCTACTTCGGTCCCGAGGCTCCCGCTGGCAAGGAATCGAACTGGCTGCAAACCGTACCCAACAAGGGTTGGTTCTGTGTGTTGCGGCTCTATAGTCCCACCGAGGCCTGGTTCGACAAGACCTGGCGGCCGGGCGATATCGAACTCCTCGAGTAACTCGCCGGCTGTTCCCCGACGCTACGAGAAGCATGGTGTCATGAACACGAACGCCGACTGCCGGACCGAATCGCCGCGCGCCGACTCCTGGTTCGCTTTCTGCTTGGCGCTGTTGGTGCCACTGTTGGTGACCCTCATCGGGTATGTCTGGTGGCAGTTCAGTCCCTGGGAGAAGGTCGCCCGCGAAGTCGGGTCGGTCGACTCAGAAAGTTCGCCGCTGCGCGAGTTTCAGTTCGCTCACCGCAATGGCGAATTGTTTCAGTCCGATCAGATGCGCGGCCAGGTCTGGGTCGTGACTTATTTCTTCACGAGTTGTCCCGGCAGCTGCGAACAACTCAACCAGGGTATCCAGCGGTTGCACAGCGAGCCGGAATTGCGGGACATCACCTGGGTCAGCATTACTTGCGATCCGGAAACCGATACGCACGAAACATTGCGCAGCTACGCCGATCGTTTCGAGGCCGACCCCGAAAGGTGGCTGTTCTGTCGATCGGACCTCAAGTACACACAGCAGGTAGCCAACGGCATGCGTGTGCGACTGGCTCGCCGAGGACACCAAGAAGACGCGATCGTGATTGACAAGTCGGGGCATATCCGTGGCAAGTTCGATGTCACCAGTGACATCGAACGTCGCCAACTACGAGCCAAGCTACTGGAGTGCCTGTCAGAACCGTCGCCTGAAGAAGCGACGGAAGTCACTGCGGACACGATTTCGGGCTAATGCCCTGCGAAGTAAATGACGGCGAGGCCAGGCGACCCGCACGAGGTCGCGGCGTCTCGCTCCATCAGAGGTGTATCCTTGACGGGAGATTGACCCATGGAAACCAATGCGACACTGAATGAATTGGCGATACTCAGCCTGCGCTATATCCGCTGGGGATCGAAGCTGTTTATTACCGGACTGGTGCTGCAGCTCGTTCCCATTGCCCACTACATTGTCGGCGGCGCCGGGCGTCCCATCGGCGACAAGTTCTTCGAGCAGGTGATTCTCTGGTTCGGCTGTCCCGCGGAGCTGGCAGCCCTGCTCCTTCTCGTCGGCGGCTTGAGCTTGTTTGCGATTGGCTTCTGCTACTCGATCATATCTCGTTCCTCGGAAAGGCCAGTCACCGGTCGCGAACATCTCGCTCTCAAACTCTGTGTTGCCGGTCTCGTTGCCGAAGTGCTCAGTGGCGCCGTTCTGTATCTGGTGTTCGACTTCTTGGTGTACACCAACTTCTATTTCGAGCCACACGAACCGGAGAGAACCATCTGGCTGGCCGCCCAGCTGGCGAGCTTCTCGATTTACGGTCTGGGGGTCTTGCTCGCCTTGGGAGCCGTGAAGCGGTCGGTGCTGGAGATGCTACGAGCAGCCTGACCCATCGCGATCTGGGCAGCCAGTACCCAGGGGAGATCGAAAGACAATGAAAGTCTATCGGAGAATTGTCCTGACCGCCGCGATCGGCCTGGCAAGTTTGCTGGGTGTTGTCTCCCCACCGGCATGCTACGGTTGCGGCCTGCTGCCGGGCCTATCGACGGGCAGCAATCCCAGCCTGTGGCAGATGCTGACTCCGATTCTGTTGGTGTTCAGCATCGGCGGTCTCTTCTTCTATCTTATCCGTGGTGAATAGAAGGCGAATTTGGCGTCCGCGATTCTTGTCCGGCGGGGAGAAGCTCGCGATTGATCGCCTTCGTTGCTGGGCGTCTAGTTGACTTCTGCCGGCGAGGCCGTGCAGGCGGCCAAGGTTCTCTTCACCGCTGCGCCAGCGCGTTGAAACGCCGCCGTCTCGTCTTCGGACAGCCCCGGCAGAATCTGGCGAACAATGCCAGAGCGGCCGATCACCGCGGGCACCGAGAGACAAACGTCGTCCACGCCAAGATAATCGCTAATCAAACACGAAACCGGCATGGTCCGTCGCCAGTCACCAGCGATACTGCGAAGAATTAGAATCGCCGCCATGGCAATCGCGTAATTGGTGTGGCCTTTTCGTTTGACCACCTCATATCCGCCCTTTAGCGTCACGTCGAACAGCCGTCGACAGGCTTCAAAGTGCTCGATGTTCATGCCCCCGGTCATAGCGATGCTGAGCGCCGGGAACTGGCAGTCGCCATGCTCGCCCAGGATATACGCGCGAACATCGTCGGCATGGATCGTAAACTCGCGTGAGAGCAAGGCACGGTAGCGGGCGCTGTCAATCAAGGTGCCAGTACCGATGACTCGCGAGGCCGGAAAGCCGGACAGCTTGAAGGCGAGATAGGTCATGGCATCGACCGGATTGGTCACCATCAGCAGAATCGCCTGGGGATTGTACCTGGCCACTTCCGGAATCAGCTCGCTCATCAAGGCGTAGTTGCCGACGGCGAATTGATCGCGGGTTTCCAGCTTGGCTGGCATCGGAATCGACGCGCACATGATGACGACATCGGAGCCCACGGTGTCGGCCATGTCCCCTGCATAAACGCTGATCGGCTTGGCGGCAAACGCGCTGGCGTGCATCAGATCGAGGGCTTCGCCCTCAGCAATTTTTCGGGTGCGGTTCACCAGCACCAATTCGTCGGCAATCCCTTGCTGGACAATCGTCAGGGCAATCGTACCGCCCACGCGGCCGACCCCTACTATGGAAACTTTCATTGCCTCTCTCGGTCTTTCGGGGAAATCGATCGGATCTCGTTCTGAACCTCATAGCCGCCCTCTATGACCGGGCATCATGGTAGCATCCCCCGGCGACCGGACATAAGGTCCGACCCACGAGGGGGCGCCTCGAACGACTTGTTTCCCGGCTCGTGAAAGATGGCCACACGCCTTCTGGGCAGGCTGGCAGCTAGGGAATCGCCTGCACTTGTTCCAAGAGCGCGTCGGAGCGGGCTCGGACTCGCCAGTTGTCGGTCAGCTGTCGCCACCGCACCACGCCATCGCGGTCGACGATAAACACCGCCGGGCGGGCGATATCGCCGCCGTCGATGCTGGCCCCCGCGTGAAGAAGATCGTATTCCTTGGTGACTTCCAAATCAGGATCGGACAACACCGAAAAGCCGAGGTTCAGCTTCTTCACCGTGTCAGCATTTTCCTCGACCGAGTCTTTGGAGATTGCCAGTAAAACGGTATCGGCTTTCTCAAAGTCAGCCAAGCGGGACTGCATACCTTGCAGTTCAGAAAGGCAGAACGGTCACCAGTTACCGCGGTAGAAGTCGATGATCACCTTCTTTCCACGCAGAGAGGAGAGCGTCACAGGCTCCCCGTTGGCATCGGTGAGGGTAAAGTCGGGCGCTGGTGTCTTAACGGCTGGCGCCGCGGTCGACTCGGGGAGCTGGTACGAATAGTAGAAGACGTAGAAGATCAACAGACCTGTGAGGCCGAAAGAGAACAACAAGCCGAGTCCGCCGAGGAGCTTTCGCAGTAGACGAGCGCGGTTCTTGAGCAGACTCCAACAGCCAAGGGCTGAGAGACCGAGGCCCAGCAAGACCAGCGGCAAATTGACAATGGGAAAATCCCGTGTGGCGGGGTACTGATAGAAGTACAAGAAGTAGCTGAGAAAGCCGAACAAAGTGATCAGCGGTCCCAGCCAACTGGCATGTCGGCGCCACCAGGCTTGTGGTTGGTCCGGTGGCGTTCCAGCGGCCGATTCCAGGGCACTCATGAGACGACCTGCTTGCTATTGGGGAGGGATTCTGCTTTCTGACCGCCGAATGGCGACAGCAAACCCATCTTACGACGAGGATGACAGGGGAAAAAGCTGAAATCTCCAGCTCGTGCCAAGATATTGAGCCCCAAATTTCCGGCCGGTGATCGAGCGGAGCATGGCGCAGGCAGGCGACCGGGGCGGAATCAATTGCAGATCGCATGGAGGCGGCATGTAGCGATTCCGCCTCAGAGACAAGGCCGAATTCGCCTGAGAGCTACATGATTCCGGCTTATGACGCGATAATTTGTCGGTATCCGAGAAAACCCTTGAAGCTCTCTGCCAACTGGCTAAACTGGGGGGGAATTCGCCATCGTTCGTCCTGTATCGATGGTGCGGAAACTTTACCAAGGAATTGCTACTGACTCGGATCATGAATTGCTCTTCAACCGAAAAGCTGCCCAGGATCTTTGTGTCATTGTCGCTCACGCGATAATGCCGGCGCTAAGAGATTCTCGGCAGCTTTTTTGTTGGCCCGAGCGAGGATTGTTTCACTCAGCATTATGTTGCGGCTCAGGCCGCAGGGAGCAAAGGTGCTATGGGAAACTCGTTCTATTGCGGCCAGACAAGTGAATCGCTAGCTGCTCGCTTTGGGCGCCTCTCAGAAACACTGCGAGCCAAATTCTTCTTGCTCGGGGCCGTGGTCATCTCGTGCATCCTGCCGACGAATCCGGCGAATGCACAGAACGTGCTGATTCCCTATCTCTCGGACGACTTCGTGTACGACAACACGAACGACGTTCTTCTCATGACGAAGACTTGGGGCGAGGAGATCGGGCGCTTCGATGCCACGACCGAGACGATGTTGACCTCGTACAACCTCGGTGCCCCGCTGCGATCCATCGACATCACGCCCGACAATCAATTCGCTTATGTCGGCAGATACGAGAATGAAAACGGGCAGGGCGCGATCAAGAAGGTCGACGTGGCTACCGGCGCTGTTACGGACTTGCTCTTCGACGCACATAACGGATGTTGCGGCAGTGAGTACGGCGTTCACGATGTTAGCATTGCCAACAACGGCACCGCGCTGTTCACAACTCGAGGGGCAGGATCCAATGGTTTCTCGATCCGCGAACTCGATCTCGCCACGGGCGAAATTTCCAAACTGAAAGGTCTGGGCGGTCGATCGGCCAACCTGCATCGTGGAGCCGACCGGTCTACCATCTTCGTAGAAAATTGGACTGCCTCAGGCGAGCCGATTTTCAGTTATGACGCCGAGACCAAGACGTTTCCGCTCAGTTTCTCTACTTATCGCAATATCGGTGGTAAGCCGGCTGCCGTGAACCGAGACGGATCGCAGTATGCGTTGACCAACTCCCTGATGGACGACGATTGGGATGTGCTGGAGATTTTTCCCAACGTCTATGCGGGCTATACCTTCGACCCGCTGCGAGACATTCTCTACTATTCCGACTACGCGGCCGATGAGATCGTGATTTACGATTCGGTGGGCCTCTCGGAGTTGGGGCGTGTTGCTATTGGAGAGGATATCGGTGGATCGAATCGAATTGAAATCAGTGACGATACAACACGACTCTTCGTCCGCACTCCTTCGGGAGTGAGAATGATCGACAACCCCTTACCCGCGACGGCGAGCGCCTCGAACGCCTCATTTGACACGGCCGCCGATCTGGATGTCCTCGACATCGATTTTGGCACCTTGTTCATCCAGGACGAGGTGGCCCCGATCGATTTCGATATCTCAAACCTGCTCGGAGCGGGGCTGACAGCCAATCTAAATCTCGAGAGCTTTTCCGGCAGCGGCGATCTCGGAGCGTTCTCTACGGACTTGCTGGCGGTGGCTAACCTGACCCGAGGGGACTCTCACTCGTTTAGTGCTTCCATCGACACCAGTACTCCGGGCGCTTACAACTCATCGTACACTTTGAACTTCTCCGACATACTGGGCACGGATCAGACGCTGACGCTGAATCTCAGCGGTGAGATTATCACGCCCGACCCGGCCAATGCGTCGTTTGCAACTGATTCAGATCTCAATGTATTGAACCTCGATTTTGGTGCCGTGGGATTGAATCCGACGGCTGCTCCTCTCGACTTTGACATTGCCAATCTGCTTGGTGCGGGCCCAACTGCGGACTTGGATTTGGTAAGCATCCTGGACAGCGGCGACACGTCCGTCTTCGGCCACGATCTCGCTCCCTTCGTAGACATGTTGGCCGGTGACTTTGCTTCTTTTCAGGCGACGTTCGACACCAGCACCATCGGCAACTACGGCGCTAGTTACGACCTCAATTTCACGGACGTTGCCGGTAACGATCAGACGCTCACGCTCAATCTCGCGGGAGAGGTCTTGGCCCCCCTGGCCGCCAATGCTTCTTTCTCGACATCTTCGGATGTAGACGTTCTCGATATCGACTTGGGCTCCGTTCTACTCAATGATCCCAATGCGACAGCCGCCTTCCAGATTGCCAATCTGCTTGATGGGGCTCCGACCGCTGACCTTGAGTTGGTTAGCATCATTGGCAGCGGTGACACCGGCATGCTGCTCCAGGACCTGGCGCCGTTTGACGACCTGGCAGCGGGAGATAGCTTTGCCTTCGAGGCGGAGCTTGATGCCAATACGCCCGGCGAGTTCGCCGCGAGTTACCTGCTGAACTTCACCGATCTGCTGGGAAATGAACAATCGCTCACGCTCAATTTGAGTGGAGATGTGGTCTTTGGTGGCGATCCTGCAATACCCAATCTGATTTACAACGCGGCGACCGGGAACGTGATTCTCGATCCTGACGGAGCAGGCGGCATCATCGGATATACGTTGCAAACGATCGGCGACGTGTTCCTGTTTGCCAACCACATAGCGATTCTGGGGGGCGTCTCGACAAGTCTGGCTGACGATCTCTCCGAAGCGAGCCTGGCCCCTGTGACGTCGCCTCTCAGTATTGGCAAGGTGTTTCCCGTCGGCATGAACATTACGGAGCTGTACAATATGCTGAGTACGAATCAAGTTTCCACGGGACTTGGCTCGCCGTTGTTGCCGTTTGACCTGTTTCTGATCAGCGGTGCCCCGGTCTCGCTGGCCGTCCCTGAGCCGTCGACCTACGCACTAGGCGCTTTCTCTTTGCTGGCTCTCGGCGTTCTGGCCATACGGCGAAGTGGTAAGCTCACCCGCGGCGCGGTTCGTGGCCTGTTGTGCTTGATAGCGATTCCCATGCTGACGCTACCCGCAGCGGCGGCCAGTATTCTCATTCCGTTTAGTGCCGATAACTTCGCCTACGACAATACGAACGAGATGCTGTACATGATCCGACGAGACCACGGATCGATCGGCCGATACGACGCCTCGGCCGACGCGCTGTTGCCCTCGTACAACGTGGGTGCCAATCTGCGTGGAATCGACATCGGGCTCAATGATCAGTACATCTACGTTGGTGAAGGGAATGCCGGCGTCACGCAGGGTTTCGTCCGCAAGGTCGACGTGGCCACTGGCGCCAAGACCAATATCGCCTATAGCGCCAGCGGACGGACTCGCGGCGTCGTCGATCTTTCGATTGCGAGCAATAACAAGCTCTTCTTCACCACGACCTTTGCCGGTTCCGGCCCGACAGGGCTTGGCGAAATTGATCTTGCCACAGACACCGTCACGAATCGACGAAGCCTCTGGCAAAACACGAGCATGGTACGCGGGCCCGACCGCAGTTACTTGTTCTTTCAGAATGGCAGTATCTCGAGCGACCCCATCTTCTCATACGACGCGAATACGGACACGTTTCCCGCCGGCTACGACAGCTATGCGAATGCAAACTTCAGGGCATCGGCCGTCAATCGAGATGGATCGCTCGTGGCCTACGGCGACCGGATGCTGGATCGCGACCTGAATCTCGTGTCGACCTTGTCCGTCCCGGTCGGTGCGACTCAGTTCGACCCGCAGCGCGACATGCTCTACGTTTCCGACTACAACGACGACGAAATCGTGGTCTTCGAAACGAACGGATTTACCGAGATCGGCCGCTTCGAGATCGAGGGAAACACGGGTCGCGGGTACCGCATGACCATGTCGGACGATACCGACCGACTCTTCGTACGCACCTCGGACGGCGTGCGAATGGTTGAGAATCCGTTTTCGGCCAACGCGGTCGCCTCGAATGCCTCATTCGATTCCAGTCTCGATCAGGATGTCCTGAATCTCGATTTTGGAACGCTGGCGATTCAGGACGTGGTGGGGCCGCTCGACTTTGAGATTTCCAATCTCGTGGGCGCGGGTGTGACGACCAATCTAAACCTGCAGAGCATTGCCAGCAGTGGTGATGTCGGTACGATCTCGACCGACTTGGCGACCTTCTCCGACTTGGGAGCTGGTGCCTCGCAGTCGTTTGCCAGTTCGATCGATACAAGCGTGGTCGGAACGTACAACACGTCGTACGATCTGAGCTTCACGGATTTCCTGGGCAACGATCAGACGCTCACGCTCAACATTACTGGCACGGTGATTACTCCCGACGCTGCCAACGCGTCGTTCTCTTCCGCCTCGGATGTGAATGTTCTCAACCTGGATTTTGGAAGTGCCTACTGGGATCAGGCCGCGGCGCCGATCGACTTTGATATTTCCAACCTAGCAGGTGGCGGTCTGACGGCGGATCTGGATCTGGTCAGCGTCGTTGGCAGCGGCGACACTTCGGTGTTGTCGAGCGATGTTTCCCCGTTCGTCGACTTGCTGGCCGGAGATTCAAGTTCTTTCCAGGCAACCTTCGATACTTCGAATCTCGGGGCCTATCAGGCTTCTTACGACCTGAACTTCACCGATTACTTGGGCAACGATCAATTGCTGACGATCAATCTTACAGGCGAGGTATTGCCTCCGGCGGCCGCCAACGCCTCCTTCTCGTCTGCATCAGACATCGATGTGCTCGATCTCGATGTCGGTTCAGTTCAGCACAACGATTCCGACGCCACGGCTGCATTTGATATTGCCAATCTGATTGGCGGTGGTGCCTCGACTGCCGACCTGGAACTGGTGAGTATCATTGGCAGCGGAGATACCGCCAGTCTGCTCCACGACCTGAGTCCGTTCAATGATTTGCAGGCAGGAAGCAGCTTGCCCTTCCAAGCGATACTCGATTCGGCTACCCCCGGCGTGTTCGCCTCGACTTACTTGCTGAACTTTACCGACTTGCTCGGCAACGACCAGTCGCTGACGCTCAATTTGAGCGGTGAAGTTGTGCTTGTGGACGACCCCGCCGTTCCCGATCTGATCTACAACGCCACGACAGGCGAAGTCATTCTCGATCCCGATGGCGCCGGTAGTATCAT
>Ga0180437_10001628_pt1 | contig 38094 bp, 34 predicted proteins | sample SS_ome_4_FD_132410 | JGI IMG/M metagenome (GOLD analysis project Ga0180437, IMG submission 132410) | Hypersaline lake sediment archaeal communities from the Salton Sea, California, USA - SS_3_D_1 metaG | ecosystem: Environmental > Aquatic > Non-marine Saline and Alkaline > Hypersaline >...
CAGCGCAGCCTGTTCAAGCGGTTTGCCTTCTGCGAGCGCAGCCGCAAAAGCACCCACAAAGGCATCCCCGGCCGCAGTTGTATCCACAGGTGTCACTTCAAATGGAGGGATATGCTGGCTTCCTTCCCGGCGGAAAAGGCGGGCGCCGCGCTCTCCAAGCGTAAGAATAACGGTTTTCATCCCCAGATCAAGCAGCCTGGTGGCTGCAGCCATTACCTGGGATTCGCTTTCGACCGGCAGCCCGGTTAAGATCTCGGTTTCACTCTCATTGGGAATCAAGATATCCACAAAACTGAGCAGTTTCTCGGGCAAATCGCGGGCTGGAGCCGGGTTCAAAACGACAACACAGCCGCTTTTATGGGCGATATGGGCAGCGTGGACGACGGTTTCGAGCGGGATTTCAAGCTGGAGCAGTAAAACCCGGGCCGAGGCGATCAGGTCGCGGTTGTCATCCACGTCCTGGATGGACACCTGCATATTGGCGCCGGAAGCGACCACGATTGAATTCTGCCCGCCCTGATCGACCACAATCAGGGCGATACCGCTAGGTTGGTTACCATCTTTTATTACCCAGCGGCAGTCAACACCAGCGGCGGCCATATTTGCAAGCAGCGCAGCGCCAAAATCATCATCCCCGACCCGCCCGATATGGCTAACTTTTGCGCCGGCTCTGGCGGCTGCCACCGACTGGTTCGCCCCTTTGCCGCCCGGCGCAGTTTGAAATCCACTCCCGATGATCGTCTCGCCGGGCAGCGGGATGCGCGGCGAACGGACAATCAGGTCTATATTGATGCTGCCAACATTTACGATACCGGGCAGGGTTTCTGGTTTATCTGCCAAACTGCTCCCTCATTCAAGCAAAAATAAGATTTTCAAACCTCAATAATAACAATTTTCCAGTTCTGATTAGAGCCATTCCACCTATCACTTTTCGAAATAATTCCTGGGTATCTGGAAAACCGCCGAGTAAATCTGGCCGTTCTTTTTATATGTATAAATAGGGTCTTCATTTTTAAATAGTATGGAGAATTCGGGGACCATGTCTTCAATCCGGCCCTGAGGGCTGCGGATATAGATTATGTACATATATTTTTTCATGCCTCTCTGGTCAGGCAGGTAATACGATGAAATTTCCTTTTTTTCATTAGAGAGATATCTCATTCTTTCAGGTTGGTCAGCAAGATGCTGGCTGATACCCTCCCAGTTCCGGTAATATGGAAATCCAAACAGAGGTAAACGAATCTCGTATGGAATCCCAATATCCCAGAAGAGGTATTTTTCGCTCTCCCATGGATACTCCCTGCGGTGATCAACAAATATTGCATAACTCTGGGAGAATAATAGAAAGAAAATAAAAGATATTCCGGCGAAATAAAGGACTCTGCTGGAATTCGGTCTCATAAATGAGTTAATCAGGGTGAGGATAGACCATAATCCGATCCCCATGAGAATAAAGAGCGGGATCAGGTAATTGTATATATGCGTTCCGGGATCATCTGCGATCACTTCCAGTATCACGAACGGAAAAAGAAACCATAAAACTATTATGAAAGATGTTTTAAGGTTATCAAGCGATAAAAAGCCAGAAATAATTTTGGTATTTTCCGCCCGTAAACCCATCAACTTAAGAGCGGATAATCCTATGGCGATAAACCCAGCAACTGCCAGTCCGAAATATAAGTAAAAAACAAAAATAGGCTGGTAACTGTTAAAAATAATAATTGAACCAGATTTTTGTTCCAGCGAGAGTGCCTGAATCCGAGAGACAAAGTAGGATAAATTTGATTGGCTGATTGAAAAAATATAAGGAATGTAAAAAACTGCGACCAGGGATATTGAAATCGCCGAAGATATTATCAAATGGCTGTATTTCGGTTTCAATGTTGATTCTTTGATCCACCTGTAAAGCAGATATAACACCATCGGAGCGATAAAAATACCATCGTAATGCGAAAGCAGCGCCAGGGACCAGGATATTAAACCGATATAAAGTCCCCAGATGTGAAATTTCTGCTTTTTTATTGCAAACACAAGTGAGGCAAGCGTTAAGGTGGTAAAAAAGAAAACCAGTGCTTGGTATTGAACAACCCTTGATAATCCGACAATAATTCCATTGGTAGCAAAGAACATCGTGGAAAAAAAAGCAACCGGGTCGTTAAATAAATTCCTGACAAGCAGAAAAAAGAGGATTACAGACAGAAAACTGGTAAATGCGAAGGGAAGCCTGGAAAGGAACTGGTTACCATAATCCGGATTAATTATTTGAACTGCTCGTGAAACCAGAAATTGACCGGGGCCCTTTCTCTGATTGAATAGAAATTCGAGCGATGATTGGTCATTTTCTTTAACAAACATCGCTTTGATTTCATCAGCCTGGTAATTCGAGTACCCCAGGTTAACAAAACGCAGGATGAATGTACATAGAATTAATATCGAAATGAAAGCAGCCTGTTTATAAGTATCGTTTTTTAAGTGTGAACTGCTGTGATTGAGATTATTTTTTTCAACCATCTCAAATTAAAGAAATACTAATAGTAGAAAAACATCCCCAAAATAAAACGAGAATAATTAACCGGTTCTGGCTTTATCCCAGCATTAATATGTCTTTGATCTGGAGGGCGTATTGGCGGCTCTCGGCGTCCCCGGTGATAAATTCGATTCTTTCGGGTCCCTCCACACCAAGCCCCAGCTCGACCGCCCGGGCAATCTGCTCCTGTTCGAATATTGGTCTGTCCGTCAGAGCATTGAACATCTTGAGGACCGCCACCCCGACCGCATCAATTGCCACTCTATCAATCCCGGCCAGCACCAGCCCCGGGTTGACCCGCTCGCCTTCATGGGGACCGCCGTTCCGGAAGGCTTCCACCCCATCCAAGACGACAAGCCCGGGCGAGTAAGCAGTGTTTATCTCGGCGATCATCCGGCGCTGGTGCGACGAGGTGTGCAGTTCGTTCATGTAGTCGTAGCCGGTGACCCGGTCCTTCTTCCCCACCATTCCGACTGAATTTTTGAGCGACATCGTAAAAACGCCGCCGAACTGGTGCGTTTTCAGGCAGCAGGTCTGTACAATGACATCGCAGTCCAGGCACGGCCCGGCAAAGGGGAACCCGTCCTTCCAGTGGCTGTTTCCCGGTTTGTGTTTGACCCACTGGCTTGATTTAAGCTCATCGAAAACAAGCGCTTCAAATCCCAGTTCCTCAGCCAGCGCAAACACGCCCAGCTGTTCCATGACAGTGCGGGTATTTCCCATCCCGCTGCGGTCGCCGACCGTGATGCTTTTTGCCCCCATTCCCTGCAGTTGTTCCACGAGCGCCCGCAGCACGTCCGGGTGGGTTGAGCCGGGCGCCGGATGGGCGCTGTTGAAGTTAGGCTTGAGGAATACGCTCCGGTCCTTAATTGGATTTATCCCGAGCAGTTCAACCGCCCGGCGGACTCCTTCTGCCCGGCTGGCCGTTTTTACGAGGGCGATTTGAACAGCACCGGCTGCCTCTACCTGGGCGGGTACCGGGGTAGATGGGCTTTGTTCCTCGCCACCCCCCGTTGGAGTCTCTGTTGATTCTGCTTCAGGTTGGCTGGCAGCAGTCGCGCTTGAGGCAGGGGTTATTCCGGTTGGGGTCGCAGTTCCAGGGGTTGCCAGCCCAACCCTGGCGCAAGCATTTAAGAAGGAGCTGACCAATCCTGCGCTGCTCAGGATTGTCAGCATGCGTAAAAAATCTCTGCGATTTGGGGGTTGGTTATTCTGTGGATGTAACATACGAAAGCGAATCCTTATCAATTTGTTTTATTAAATGTGATACCGGGATGAAAAAACTATTTAAGATAAAAAAAGTAGAACAATTATTATAAACTCAAAATTATTACAACCACTTATCTAGAGTGATCGCTCCCCTTTATTTTAAGAATTTTTTTCAATATTTCTTAATCAAAAATATTTTAAGCCCTGTGCAGGTTGGTTCTTAAAACCTGTTTATATTTGATATCATCATAATACTTCATATTCCCTTGACCAGGAAATTATTAAAAAATCAATATTAAAGAAACTCGAATCCCCTCTCCATCAAGCTGTTTCAGGTCAATTTCGTCTTATTCTTACTTGCGAAAAACCGGCATCAACGGTTTATAGTATGCATATGGTAACTTCTGACAACTGTCCCTTTGATCTGGTTGATCAAAAAGTATGCATATTCAATTGGTTTCATTTTTGGCAACTTTCATAGTTGCACTTGTGAATTGAATAAATGATATTAAATATACCTGCCAGGCTCTGAATTAACTGGCAGGCAATCTATCCACCTGGATTGATTCGGTTTATTTAAGTGTGCTGGTTATATGAGAGTTGACTATGCTTGAGACAGTATGAATTGGCGAGCCATACCTTTCAAACTGAGAAACTCCAGCAGGTGTTATTAGCTTTTTGCGGGTATATTCCGATAGGTATAGATACCAGTATACAAACCCGACCATCAGAGCTCCCCCAAAAATATTCCCGATCGTTACCGGGAACAGGTTTACTAAAATGAAATTTCTCCAGGTCAGTTGGGTAAAATCGATTGGCGTTTTTTGAATCGTATAAAAGAAATCCTGATTTCCAAAAAATTTAATCAAAAGCCCAGCAGGGATAAAATACATATTCGCCACACTGTGTTCAAAACCCGATGCAACAAATGCTACAATCGGAGGGATAATCGCTAGTATTTTGTCAACCGTGGATCGGGCACTGAAACACATCCAGACTGCCAAGCATACCAAAACATTACATGATGTACCTAAAGCAACCGCTTGAAAAAAACCCAAACTGGTTTTACTCTCACCAATGTTGAGCATTGTTAAGCCTATCGCACCATTTCTGAACGTGTACTGCTTTGTAAAAAGCATTAATAGGACGATAATAATCGCCCCAGTAAAATTACCCAGGTAAACGATGAGCCAATTTCTTAACAATTGTCTTAAAGTAACTCTTTTGCTTAGATAAGCCATAATAATCAGATTGTTGCCAGTGAACAATTCCGACCCAGCCACAATCACCAAAATCAGTCCCAATGTGAATGCAAGCCCAGAAAGCAAACGAACTAACCCGTATGGTAAGTCACCCATACCCTCGGTTACAGTTATAGAAAAAGCAGCGCCCATAGCGATGAATGCACCCGCAAGTATTGCCAGGACGAACATCATGGGAATATCCATAGCAGCCTTCTTTACTCCTGCTTCCACGACTCGTGTTGCCATTTCTGGAGGGGTAAATGCATCAATTTTTTCCTCCTCGACTACACGCCATTCCTTGAGCAAAATTGGGGCTGATGGTGAGAGAGACTTGGGTTGGGTTTGATTTTGCATCTTTATGGTATAGGTTTGGTTGGGCTGGATTTCTGCAGGTAAGGAAAGATCAGCTTTCGGATCGATACTGTTGATAAGAGTCTGAACCATTACATTAAATCCATAAAGTGCTAATTCCTCCTCTCTTAAACCAGTTTTTTTCGCAGTTTCATGGATAGGGCAATCAGCAATCATAAATGATAACTCAGAGCCAATCTGCTCAATACTAATTTGCGCATTGAGCGATTCCAAAACACACTCCAGAGCACAAGCACCTGGATTTTCGGTTGAATCAAAATTAATATTTTCTTTCATAAATTTTGCCAATGCATCCCCAAGAAATTCCCCAAATCCTTTCATGACATTATATGATTCAGTCATTTCTTGCCACGTTCGGCAATACATTCCATACTCAAGATAAACTTCGCAAAGATTAATTTCTGTCGCAGATCCCCCACCATGCATTTCGCCCCATATTCGCAATACACCCTCCTGGTCAATACTGACATAAACATCACGTTCGCCAACTGCAGCATAGTACATATCCGCACTAGCGATAAAGTACCTGTACAGCTTGATCACTGATTCTACAGAAGTTTGCGGTACCATCTTTACTTCCTCCCCAAAAATAAACTAATTGCTACCATAAATAACACACGCCAACAGGTAATATGCGTTCTGGAGCTTTCGATTAAACTCCAAAAGATTTAATTTCAATTTATCAAAATTGCATAACAAACACAATGAGTGAAATGTAACAGTTTCATAACAAAAATTCCTGAAACGTTATAAAGCCGTTAGAATTCAGTTTGAAGACTGGATCAAAATTCAGATTCTTAATCCAATAAAATTTTGGGGAAAATTTATGGTTGAATAACCCTGGTTTTAAGGTATATCGTTATGTACATTTAATACATAACCCACTCTGGGTATTGTTTCGATTATTAAACAATCTCCAATATAAGATTTCAATTTTTTACGTAAGCGATAGATAAGCTGCCTGAGCATTTCCTTCGTTGCTCCTGTTGGACCATAAATGCGAATGAGTAAGCTTTCAGTCGCCAGAACGCTTCCGGCATTTGGCAATAAAGCTTGAAATAAGCGAACTTCCAGATTTGTGAGTCGTATCGGCGGGTAACCTGCCCATGCCAATAGACTTCGTTCAATATTCAAGGATAACGGTCCAGCCTGAAGCGTTTCTTCTGATATGCCTATTGATCGCCGAAGCATAGCCCGGATGCGTGCAACCAATTGACGAGGGCTAAAAGGTTTTGTTATATAATCATCCGCGCCTGCTTCAAGAGCTGTGACCACATCATCATCTGTTTTACGAACAGTTAACAGGAAAATAGGTACATCTGATTGAGCACGGATGCTTTTGCATATTTCCACCCCATCGATATCATGCAACATCCAATCAAGGACAATGAGATCTGGCTGTTCGCGATCAAATTGTGCCAAAGCAGAGCAACCATCATGGGCAACTATTACATGGTAACCAGCTCTGCGTAATGTAAAAGCCAGTATATCTGACAGAGCAAAATCATCATCCACTATAAGTATCTTCGCCATAGCTCATCTTCTACACTGCTTTTCGATTTCAATGGCAAAGAAAACCATACCTTCGCTCCGCCTTCTGGCCGGTTCTCCGCACCAACCTCACCCCCATGAGCTTCAACTATCGCCTTGACAACAGGTAATCCCAGACCAATTCCGAACGGCGCTCCTTGAGGATGGTCACCAGACCCAAAACGAATAAATCTATTTTTAATCTGCCCGGAAGAAAATCCAGGGCCGGAATCCAATACTGTAAATAAAAGTCTGCTGTTCACAATATGGACTTTTAGTATTATATATATTCCTATCGGACTGAACTTACTGGCATTATCAAGAATATTGACTAAGGCTTGTTGGAGGCGGTCCGGATCAGCCCAAATCCTTTGAATTTCTACTCGCGAATCTAATACTAATTTCTGCTGACGGCGATTTATCAGCGGTGTCATGATTTCAATGACATTTTGGAGCATATTCGAGAATCGGATCGATCTGAAATTTAACTGAAAACACCCTGCTTCGATCACCGTGCTCTCTAATAAATTATTCACCAATGTATTTAAATGAGTGGAGCTAAGACGAATAGATCTCACAAGATCGCCTATTTCTTGTGGAGAAAGATTGAATGAATCTTCTTCAAGTAATTCAATGGCTGCTGAAATGGTAGCAAGCGGTGTGTGGAATTCATGCGCTATATAAGATAAAAAATCATTACGTAGTCGATAAACTTCAAGGTCTTTGCTAATATCTCGTAAGGTGAGAACCCGACTAACTCCTGGCTCTATTCCCTCTTCGTCCTCCAGGCAGGTAACAGAAACAGCTAGTGTAATTGGATTATCCTGGGCATTCAGTACTGTAATTTGTTTTGTTTGTTCCTGGTTCTTTGGCGCTTCCAATACAGAATTTAAAGGTGGAACCGCCTCAAAAGGTGAGCGAAAAACCTGAGAGTAGTGCTTTTGAAATAGATCCTTTCCACTGTAACCAGTAATTCGAATGGTCTCCAGGTTAAACCAAGTCACCTCACCTTTCTCATTGAGGATAACAACCCCTTCGTGGATAGCACCCAATAGATGTACAATTCGCCGAAGCTCACTCCGATTAAAAAATATTATCTGCTTTAAATATTTTCTCGATCGTTCAAGTTGTGCAGCAAGTTGATCTATTTCAATCCAACCGCTGTTGACGGGTATTGATGTGGTCAAATCACCATATCCCATTTGTTCAGCTGCTTTAGCGATACGTCGTAGTGGCTGAGTTAAACGGCGTGTAAATAACATTGCCAGGATAACGCCGATTAGCGCAATTAAAATATTGGCACCAAGCAAATAAATAATGGAAGTATTGGTTATTTTTTGGATCTCGGTTCCAGGGAGAGCAATTTCGCTAACTGCAATCACATTACCTTGATTGTCAATTAGGGGGCTTAAACCAACGTAATATGGTTTGTCTTCGCTATAACCCTCTGAGCAACATTTTGAAAGCGAGCTCATTACCAAGGAAACTGAGCTTGGATCAAGAGGCCAATCAATAATGTTTGTAAAGCTAGTAGCATCACGTTTTCCTTCTACAATTAAACTTTGTTCTAACCCAGTTTGTTGAGACAGAGTCCTCATAAATTCATCATTAATAATTTGCATGCCGACAACCAAACTGATATTTTCGGCAGCCTGATCCTCGCTCAATGCAATCCTATTTGCCGCAATGATTGCTACTCTATTCGGGTCTTTCAACGAAATCAGATCCACAAATGGCATCTTTTCAGTTGGAAATGACATCATTTCCAAAATATCCCCCTGGAGATATTCAATATCCTGCCCAATAATACCTAATCTATAGGCTGGAGTTTCTTCAACGAGTGAATCCAGGTACAAACGGAGTGCTTCTAAATCTCTTTGTCTTAATATAGATATTAATGTGGGGCGCTCACTTACAAGTACAACTAGATTCAATAACTTATTCTTCTCAGCTTCGTAAAGTGCTTGAGTTGCTGATTGTGCATTTTGTACTTGCAGAAATGCATAATTATCCAATTGAAACCTGAACAATAGCATTACAGGAATGCCGCTAAAGATTACAGTTATAAGTACAACAAATATAATGTTGAGTGTGATTAGGGGAAAAATGCTCGCTTGTCTCTTTGGATGCTGTGTGTTCTGCAGGGTACGATACAAGAAAGTACTAAGCTTGGTTACCATACCAGCTACTAAAGCTTTATCAATTTACAATATTTTTTGTTAAACCAGAGACAATCAAATTGCGTTAAACTCCAAATAATTCGAAAACTACCTTTATATTCATTCTACCTTAATTTAATCCAATACCTGAATTTAATATTATTTGAACCACGTATAAATCAACCAAAAACAATATCTTCATGGCTCATCAAGCTGCCAGCATTTGTGCTTTTTTAAATTAGTTTCACAATATATTTTTCATTTTATTCGATATAATCAAATCCTATTTATATTTTATTGACGTACAAATAAAGTGATGCTATGATTTTTCTTGGAGGTACAATAATGAAAAACAAGTTGTTTGCATTGATAATCGTGGTGATACTCCTGATTAGTTCAATTTCTACGGCATTCGCCGGTGGCGACAAAGTTCGCGGCGATAACGGCCAGGGCGAAGTGAACCAGGTGCAGGTGCAGGATCCACCCCCATTCCAATTACCATAAAATTTTTCAAAATAGAAAAAAAAGAGCCAATCCCTTGATAGATTGGCTCTTTTTTTTCTACCTCATTGCCTGTTTTTACAATTAGCACATATTTTTAGAGTGCTTTATTCTCTCATCCGGCCAATAAAGATATTCAATAACTTTGTGTTCTTTTTAATTGACATGTTTAAGTATATGTAATATATATTTGTGTATTGCATTTTCTAACGCAGAACCCTTTTATCTGTCCACTTTTAAAATAAATTCGGATTATTCATGAATTTCTTTTATCGGCAATTGTACAACCTGCCCCCCCGTTTGCTGGCATACATAGCCGGAGCCCTGACCATCGTTCAGATCGGCATGGCTGTTCTCCTGTTCGGCAGAAGCCCCGATGCTGTCGAGTGGGCTGGCTGGATATGCATCTGGGTGTCGGCGGTCTTTGGTTGGATTCCGATTATCACATTCCGGAAAAAAGGCGGCGTGCCGGAAGGCAAAAGTTATGTTTATACAACCCTCCTGGTGGACAGCGGCATTTACGCAATCGTTCGCCACCCCCAAAACGGCACCGCCTGGCTGCTTATCAACCTGGGCGTTATGCTTATCACATGGCACTGGACCACCCTTATGCTGGGCATTCTTTCCATGGCGGTTGTTTATGCAGACACCTTTATCGCCGACCGGCGCCTGATCCAGAAATTCGGCGGTCCCTATCAAAGCTACATAAATCGAGTACCCAGGGTGAACTTCATACTCGGGATAATCCGGCTCTTGCTGAGGCAGCCAAGAACTGAAGAATAATTATTCACCCAACTTAGAATTTCCCACTCGCATTTTTATGGGACATTCCCCCTCTTCCATCACAGCGTACCGCAGGGCAATCACATTAAACGAATCGTTGAATTTTTTTTCAGCATGAATCACTAATTGAATCCAGAGGAGCAGAATCCAGGAGAAAATTTACTGTTGATGTGTGATTCCACAATCCATATGCTAATTCGAATTTGCCTGTAAAGCGACAATTGTTATATCATCATACTGTTCCGCATTTCCTTTGTACTCATTTATCTGAATCAGCATTCTTTCACAAACCTCCTGGGCTGATAAGCCTCGTAGACCTCTTAGATTGTTTTCTATGCCTTCGTAACCGAACGAATTGCCCTCTAAATTGCGGCAGTCAACCAATCCATCCGTAAAGAGCAGCAGTGTTTCCCCGGGTGGTATCGATATAATTTGCTCATCCAACAAAATTTCATCTAATAATCCAAGAGCTGTTCCTCTCTCATACGGAAAGTGTTGAGTTTTTCCATCCCTAGTGAGCATAACAGGTGGCTCATGCCCTGCGCGTGCATAAGAGAACTCTCCTTTTTCGCAATCTAAAATCCCATAAATTGCTGTGGTGAGATGGGAAGATAGATCCAGATTGGCAAGGCTTTCGTTAACCTCACACAGAACATCTCCGGGATCCCGGTTCAGGCTTGCTTCTGCTGCTATCAAAGTATGCACCCGTGCCATCATAATTGCCGCGGTAATCCCTTTATTAACGACATCCCCAATCAGAATTCCTATCTTATTTTCATCAATCCTCAGGATGTCATAAAAATCTCCGCTCACATGGCGGGCTGGTTTTATACTGGCACCAATATTAAAATTTGGAAGGCCAGGAAGCTTTTTAGGCAAAATACTCTTTTGGATCTCAGCAGCAAGTTCAAGCTCTCGCTCTAAGCGCTGTCTTTCAACCAGATCGGTTATATCTTTCAGGACCGAAACGTAGTTTGTGATTTCCCCCTGGTCATTTTTAACTGGAGTGATGGTTTGTTCGGACCAGTAGGTTTCACCGTTTTTTTTCTTATTAAGAATAGTCCCTCGAAAATTGTTTCCAGAGCTTATTTTTCCCCAAAGATTTTTATAGAAGTCTTCGCTGTGGTATCCAGATTTTAGAATCCGTGGTGATTGACCAATTGCCTCGTTCCTCGTATACCCGGTTGTCTTCTCAAATCCAGAGTTAACATAAATGATCAATCCATTCGCATCTGTCATAACGATGCTGTCATCTGTCTCCCGTACAGCTCTTGATAGTAATTTAAATCTTTCTTGAAATTTTACGAAGTGCAGAAGTAAGGCTTTACATTCAGAGTATGAATACCCCTCGATTTCATCAAAGATGCTCATTCCAGACATTGACAGGTTCTCAAGCGCCATTATGCGTTCGGTCACATCCCTGAAAATAATCACACCTGCAGTAACGTTTTCCTGTTCATCCTTTATCGGGTTGGCGGCGATATCGATCCACCTCCCTTCTAAAAGCGCTGAATTTTTTATAAATATCAATTCATCTGCCACAGTTTCACCATGCATCGCCCTGACTAATGGCAATTCCGCGGCTGGATAGGGAGTAACCTGGTCGGGCTTGAAAATTCCATACGCCGATGTCCATTCCTCGGGAGGTAAATCCAGTGCGCCTTTGCCCAGAATCTCTTCCGCGGCTTGATTGAACAGAACAAAACTAGCTTCATTATCAGCCACAACAATACCTTCCCCGAGATTATCTAGAACCAGCTTTAAAAAATTATAATCAGTTTTCATTAATTCGATCCTGCTCTACACGTGTGATGGGAAATCAAAGTGAATTTGTTGCAGGTTATTATACAGGCACAATAATGAAGTCCGGTCAACTTTCCAATTAACAGTTGATAATATCTCCAATCACAGATTTTTTTGGCTTTTTATTAAACAGTGGTTGCTTTACTATCAGGTCACCACCCGAAATTAACAAATTTTTACCAGAGGAAACAGCATAAACAAACGATTCGGGCTATGGGTTGAGTAAGCTGATGGTGACAGTTCCCGGATTGATTGGAACGGTCAGCCTGTTCTGAAACCAAATATAAAAATGCCGGGCAAAAAATAATTCCGGCATTGATTCGATTTATCTGGCTGCTTCTTGAAACCGGTTAGTTTGGATTTCCAAAAATTTTATCGACTTTTAATCAAGCAAACACCGGAGATTTCGAGGGATTCAAGTAAGCCGAATATTTGTAGGATAAAAATTCCGTTTATTTAAATGAGGCGACAGCCTCCTCCAGGTCGGTGTAAATTTCAAAAAATTTTTTCATGCCCGAAATTTCGAGCACATAGTTTACACGCGGTTGGGGATTGAGCAGTTTAACATTCTCCTGTACGCCGCTGTCTTTGTTGCGGTCAATTGAGTGAAAGGCTTCCCAACCTTCTTCAGGATCAGGAGCCTGTTTATCCTGGAAGATCCGAGTTATGCTGTGCAGAGCTACTATTCCGGAACTTGAGATAAAGGAAGTCTCGCTCAAATCGATTAGAATGCATCGAGTCCCAGCTTTGTAAATTTCTTCCGCTTCAGCAATAATATCCTTGTAGTTAGAAGCATCCAGCTCTCCATCAATTGCCAGAACAGTTACTGGCACCTTCCCCTGAACTTGTTCTAAGGTAAAGGGCATAATTTCCTCCTCACGTTTACCTGCTCATCAATTGGGAAAAATGAGCAGTTGCATCATAAACCCCGATATGATTGTACCCCAGTTCAGGGTTTTTTTTTGATAGGGTGCGGGTCGCTAAAATGATATCCCAAACTGAAACCCTTTCAGCCCGCGTTCAACGTCCCACTCGGGTTGGAGAAGAGCGAATTTTTTATTTCGGACGAACAATAATCATTCCGGTCCTCTCGTTCCCGCCAAGGGCAAAATCATTGGCAGCGCCTTCCGGATCCGCCTGTGCAATCCAGGTGAACGTTCCCGCACTGGGATAACCGGGATACTGACAGTTGACAGTCCTTCTGTTCTCCGTGCCAGGTAAGTGGTCATAAATATCCCAGCTGCAGCCAATATAAGAACGCCCTTCCGGATACCAGACAAGCGTGTAAGGAACAGCTGCATCCGGCCCCGCATTGTGGATCGTCACACTCACGCTGAATGGCGCGCTTTGATTTACAGATGGGGGAACATCTACTTTTACAATGCTCAGATCGGACTCAACCTGATCCTGTTCGACCGGCACAACCGCCGGGGGCGGTTCCTCGTCTTCCTCCGGTACAACCTGCGCTGGGGGTTCTACTTCAGAAGGCACTTCTACTGGCGGGGGGGCTTCCTGCTCTTCGGGCGCCTCCTGAGGCGGCGCGAGCACAGGTTCCGCGACCGGTTCGATAATTTCAATTGGAATCACACCGGAAATCTCTTCCAGCTCGTCTTCAACCGCCCCGGAATCGGCAATAGGCGGCGGAGCAGCAATCTGGGCATCTTCAAGCGGTTCCAACAGCTTACTGACCAGCACGTTGTCGACCGAAGCCTGGGATCCACCCAGTATGCTCAGGGCGATTGTTCCGGAAGAAAGCGGCTGGGCATCTGAAATATCAATCCACATGTCGCCGTCCACAAGAACCTGGATACGCCCGTCTTTAGTGTTGGCCGCCATCCGGTGCCACTGGCCTGATTCAACCGGGCCGGTGTGAGCCAGTACCTTAAAATCTCCAGCCGGCTGTTCCTTTACCAGAAACAGACCGTCCTCTCGAAGGTGAAGCATATATCGGCCCGAATCAGTGAGATCGAAGCTTAAAATCAGGCTGCCATCCTGCACCAAGGCATCGGTTTCGAAAGTGTAGTCGCTCCAGTTGTATCCAGCCGGGACCCAGGCGCCGCCCTTACTGGCAGCGCCGAAGTTGTAGATATCCCCGGCCTGGTGGACATCCCAGCCGGAAGAAATTTTCCAGTTATCCGGCTGCCCGTCCTGAAAATCGTCCTGGAATAAAACACCATCGTCGTACACCTGGAGCGGGGCGGCCGCCTGGTTCACGCCCTGCGTTTCCTCCGGAAGGCCGGTGGCCTGCTGCACCGCCGGCGATCCGGATTCGGGCGGCTGGGCTGGCTGGCCGCCGATTGCGCAGGCAATCATGGCAAGCGCGATAAAAAAGAACATTGCCAGGTATTTATATGGTCGCAATTCCGGTGCTTTCTGCATGATAAAGTCCCTCCCTTAATTACTCGGTTTAATTGGTTCTATAGAGAGCCTGAAAATTATTTAATATTATACGGGTTATACATAATTTATGCATTAAAATTTTTATATCGAATCCCCGGTTAATAAAAAACACGGCCTTTTTCTACTTTTTTTACCCGGCGGATACAGCCCCTCATCGACAAGAGCATCCCGCAGGACAGCACATCTTCAGCGCAATATCCGGCAGCAGGGAGTGGGTCAGAGCCAGGTTGTAAGCCCCTGCCGGTCGCAATCCCGATCGATACCAGTAGGGGGCTACATATCCACTCCCCGGATTGCGCGCTGCAGATTTCCTGGCGGTTACGGGCGGGGAGTCAAACCGCAATCCGGGCAGCGGGGCAGGAGTGCCCAATTCACAAGGAAACCCAAGAAATCCTGGCAGGCGTGAATCACCATTCCGGACGGGTACTCGCCCACGGCACCTCCACCTGCGGTCATCTCGAGCGCAGTCGAGAGACCCCTGAAGAATAGGATTATCAGCTAATCATCCACTGGTGTAGCGTCAAGTGAACCAGAAGTACAGCGCTCCTTTGAAGCGCATCCCACTCGGCGATAAATCGCACCTCAGTCGGCTTTATTCCCCCCAGCAGTCATACAGGACCGGCGGGTAAACCAGGCCCGGGCTGGTTTGGCCGGCACCAGGTTCTGGCACGGCCAAGCTGTCCCTTCTGCCCGGTTCCAGGTCCCCTGGGACGCCGAACCCCTCCAAGACCCGGCACTTAGCTTCCATCCATTCCGTTATCTCCGGGTTGACCCCCCGACCCCGGGGGCTGTACAGCACGAAGCGCAGTTCGCCCTTCTCCACCATCCTCGCCAGGTCCTCCCGGTCAACTACCGGGTCCGCCCCGTTGAACCCGCCCATGTATAGCACCGGCCGGCCCGTCTCGAGCACAATCAGGGCTCCCTGCTGGGCGCTCGGGACCGCGATCAGGTAGGCGGACTCCCCTGCCCGGGACTTGACATACTCGATCAGGCGCCTCTCGACCGGGCCGGGTTGGTTTAACTGCGGCAGGCGGTTTGGGTCCCTCTCCCCCTGGTAGGCGGATGGCAGCCCCCCGTGGGAGTTATCCTCCAGGGCGGTCAAAACCGACCAGACCAGCGGGATCAGCAGGACCGAAGCCAGGATCACCGCCCGGGAAGCCTGTCCCAACACGGCCGGACTGCCCCGCCTCCGGGACAACCCCAGAGCAAGGACTCCCACCATGAACAGGGCTGGCGCAATGTACACCCAGGGATCCCGGACGCGGTACGAGCCGGCCAGGTAAACCTGGTAGGCAATTACAACCCCGGCAGCCCCAACCAGCACGATCAGGCCCCGGCGGCTGCGGCTGCTGTCCCACCAGAGCAGAGAAAACATCATCCCCACTCCCGCGCCCAGCGGGGGCGCCAGCATAACCAGGTAATAAGCGTGGAAGAAACCCGCCAGGCTGAAAAAAACCAGCCCGGTCAGCAGCCAGCCGCCCCACAGCAAGGCCCCGCGCTGTTCCCTGGAACGCAGCGGCAGTTTAACCGGAGCGCTGAACATTGCCAATCCGGTCCCCAGCAAAGCCAGCGGGAGCAGCCAGCCGATCTCATTCCCCGGCGGTGGTGTAAATAAGCGTTTCCAGCCAGCTTTGCCAATTTCGTAAACCAGCCCCCTAGGGGGCGCTATCCTGCGGGCGCCTTCAGCCCCCCCGAACAGGCGCGCTGACCCGTTGTAGCCTGTGATCAAACCAAGCGCGCTGTTATCGGCGCTGCCGCCCACATACGGGCGCAGGTCCGGCGGGGTCAGATCGACGATTAACGCCCAGCTCAGAGATACTGCCAGAATAATCAGAAATGCGAAAAAAAGATCAGCGCTTTTCCGCAGCCAGGGCTTCTCTGCCCCCAGAAAATAAACTCCAAAAAAAGCCGGCAGCACCAGGAATGCCTGCAGCATCTTGATGTTGAACGCAAGGCCAATCAAAAACGCCCCCAGCCAGAGAGCGCCTCTGTCCCCGCTTTCAGTTGTCCTGAAAAAAGCCCAGGCCGCCAGCAGCAGGCAGAATGTGAGCATCCCATCCAGGATATTGCTGCGGCTGACCGCGACCGCAGCCGGCGTAAGGGTAAGGACAAGGGCAGCCAGCAGCCCGGCTCCAGCACCGAACTGGCGCCTGACCAGCCGGTATAGCAGGAGCAGGCTCAGGGTGCCCGCCAGGATGCCGGGCAGTTTCAAGGCAATCGTGTTCATCCCCAGCAGAGAGACAAACCCGGTCTGGATCCACAACCCCAGCGGCGGTTTGTCCACCGAAACCGACCCGCCCGGTTCGGCTGCCAGGAAGAAAAAATTCCGCCCCGACTGGAGCATGCTCCTCAGGGCAGCCTGGTAATAAAGGTTTCCAGCCCAGGGTTTATCAATATTGACCAGATAAAGCCCGAGACCGAGCAGCAGGATGGCGCCCAGCAGCAGCCGGGCAGGGGTCACCCCCGGGTAGAGTTCTTTCTCCAGCCAACCGCCGTCCATACCGCGGGGATCTCTTTCCCGGAGGCTCGTGTTCTGACCGCCCCGCACTTCCTTCTTGCCTGGCAACAAATCCTGGGACATTGGATTTCCTTTATACCATTTTTCGGGGGATTATTTGTTTACCCCTGGTTTAAATCACGTAAAGAGTTTGTGCACAGGAGTGCTTCTCCTCAATCCTCTTAACCAAATCTGAATAAATTAAGGTTATGATTGTTTCCCAGGTCAACCAGCATGCCAAAAACAATCCTGGTCGTAGACGATAAATCCAGCGTTCGTAAACTGCTGCGCGAATACCTCACCGAGCAGAATTACAACGTCGTTCCAGCCGCAAACGGGCGCGAAGCGATCTATGCCGCCCGCCACTCAAACCCCGATCTGATCCTGCTGGACATCATGATGCCTGAAATGGACGGGTTTGAATTCCTGCGCCAGTACCGCCTTGAAGGCAGCGCTCCGGTCATCATCATCACCGCCCGGGAAGAGGAGACCGACGCTGTTCTGGGCCTCGAACTGGGAGCCGACGATTACGTGATCAAACCTTTCCGCATGAAGGAGCTTGCCGCCCGCATCCGGGCTGTCCTGCGCCGGGTGGAACCCGAACCAAAAACCGCCCGGACACTGCGGGTCGGGGAGCTTACGCTTGATAAAACCACCCACTATGTAACGGTTAACAGGCAGCCGGTCGACCTGACGCCAATCGAATTCGACCTGCTGTCCACCCTGATGAGCTCCCCCGGCCAGGTTTTCAGCCGAGCCCAGCTGAGTGACGGGCTATACGAGAGCGGTTTCGCCGGGCTGGAACGGACCCTCAATGTCCACATCCGCAACCTGAGAAGCAAGGTCGAGCCAGACCCTGCCAATCCAATTTATATTGAAACCGTATTCGGAGTCGGTTACCGCTTCCGGCGGGAAGCTTGAATGTTATGAACCTGAGCCTGACCTCCAAACTGACAATCGCTTTTTTACTGGTTGCGCTTACCGCAACCATCCTGGTGGCGCTCGTGATGCGCCTGTACAGCACAGAGCAACTCAACCGTCTTGTAATAGAGCAGCAGCGCGGCCAGTTTGCGGAAACCCTGGTGGAATACTACCAGTCCAGCGGCTCGTGGGAAGGGATTTTAGACCTGATCCCGGCCGGTTTGGGAAAAATCCGCATGCGTCCGGGATCTTCAGACCAGGGAGAACCGCCCAGTTTTAAACCTGAGCGGCGCTTTGCCCCTAATAGCAACCGCAGGTGGGAGCTTTTTGGCCTGGCGGATGCAGATGGAGTGGTTGTAATCCCCGTTTCGCCCCAAATGCCCCCCGGTACGCTGGCGCCCGCCGGGATGCTGGCGGAAGGCGAGCCGCTGGAAATTGAAGGCGAGCTTATCGGAACGATCCTGACTGTCCTCAACCCGCCCGATTTTACGCCTGCCGAGCAGGCCTTCCTGCGGCGCACAAATTCAGCCCTCTGGATTGCAGCCGTCGGCGCGGCCGGGGTGGCCCTGCTAGTCGGGCTGCTCCTGGCGCGCACGCTGACCAGGCCGCTGCGCCAGCTGACATCTGCGGCCGAAAGCATAGCCCGGGGAGAGCTGGAACAGCAGGTAGATGTAAAAACGGGCGATGAAATCGGTGCGCTGGCAGAGGCTTTCAACCAGATGAGCCGCGCCATCGCCCGCTCCAACCAACAGCGCCGCCAGATGACCGCCGATATCGCCCACGACCTGCGCACACCGCTGACGGTGATTGGCGGGTACATAGAATCAATGCGGGAAGGAGTGCTGGCGCCCACCCGGGAGCGCCTGGATATGGTATACAGCGAGATCGAACGCCTGGAAGGGCTGGTGGACGACCTGAGCGTGCTGGCCCGGGCAGACGCAGGGGAGTTAAGCCTGAACCTTTCTCCGGTAAACCCCACTGCCCTGCTGGAAAATGCCGCCGGCACCTTCCAGCTGGCAGCCGGACAGAAAAACATAGACCTTCAGATACAGGCGGAACCCAGGCTACCGCTCATAAAAACAGACGAGAGCCGCATGGCCCAGGTGTTTTCCAACCTGATCAGCAACGCCCTGCGCTACACCTCCGCCGGCGGCAGGATCGTTCTGGGCGCCTGGCAGGAAGAGCAGGTGGTGATCCTTTCGGTCGCCGACGACGGCCCCGGCATCGACCCGGACGACACGCCCTTTATCTTCAACCGTTTTTACCGGGCTGACAGTGCCCGCTCGGAGGAGAACGGCGAATCCGGGCTGGGCCTGGCGATCTGCAAAGCCCTCGTGGAAGCCCAGGGGGGCGAGATCACGGTCGAATCGACCCCGGGGGAGGGCACCTGCTTTATTATGCGTTTCCCGCCAGAAGGCAATGATTAAACCGCTCCAATTTAGGGCTGTCTAAAAAGGTTGTCTCCCTGAGTATCGCGTTTTATGCCGAAGGCTCGCAAAGCATGCCTACAGTAAAAACGGAGATTCTTCACTCCCAAAAAACAGGGATTAAAATTCGTTCAGAATGACAAATAGATGTAGGGCAGGTTTCCAAACCTGCCTGTAAAGTTCCTGGCACTTGCTCTCACGACATAAACCCGTGGAACTGAAGCCCACGCCGTTTAATGACCCATTGTAGGGCAGGCCTGTCCTGATCGCGTAGCATCCCCGTGGGGGAGCCACAAAGGATCAAAAACCTGCTTAATTATCGGCGGCTTTGTAAAGCCGCCCTACTTAAACTCATGGAACACAAACCCACACTGTTTACGGCAGTCTCAAAAAGTGCCCGGAACATGCCCCGGATTACAACTTCCCCCTTTCAAATGTGCCAGGCAATTATTCCACTATTAAGTTCACTAATAGGTTGACTTAGTCCACAACTTAGTTTATTATAATAACTGGAGGCGCGATATGGCTTATACGGTAAACACACACCAGGCAAAAACCCACCTGTCGAAACTGCTGGAGCGGGTTAAGAACGGAGAGCAGATTATTATTGCCCGGGCTGGTAAACCGGTTGCAATCCTTTCCCCTTACTACCCACCACCAGAGACGAGGGCGCCAGGAATTGACTCTGGCAAAGTCCTGATTTCACCAGACTTCGACGAACCTCTCCCAGAATTTGAAGACCTGTGAAAGCCCTGCTTGATACCCACACGTTCCTGTGGTGGAATATGGATGACCCCCAGCTCTCGGTATCAGCCCGGGAATTGATTGCTGACGGGGCGAATGAGATTTTTTTCAGCGCGGCCAGCGCCTGGGAAATTGCTCTAAAAGCCGCCAAAGGGCGTCTGAGTCTGCCTGAAACACCGGATAAATACATCGCAGACCGCATCCACCACTACCATTTTGTCCCGCTGCCTGTCCTTATCAGCCATGCAGTAGAGGTGTTTCGCCTTCCTGAATACCATAATGATCCTTTTGACCGACTCCTGGTCGCCCAGGGCTGTATGGAGGATCTGGCGATTATCACGGTTGATGACCAGATCAAACGTTATGAGGTTGAAACGATCTGGTAAGTGACTGGCACATGTCCCGGATTACAACTCTCTCAATTTATATGTGCCAGTCACTTTCTTTTTACATAAACTCGCGGAACTCAAGCCCGTGCCGTTTGCGGGCCTCCAGCCAGGCTTTGCGCAGGATCTCGTAGACCTGCTCCGGATCTTTTACATTGCGCAGCACGATCTTCGGGTCGGAGACATCATGCCCCCTGATGGTGATATCGCCGATTCCCAGCACCCGCTCGGTCATCCCCTGCTTATAATCAAGATCCTGGAAACGGATCAGCTCAAAGTTCTCGACATCCCGGGAAAAGAGCCCGCCGGTAATTTTCAGCCGCTCGGAAGTCAGCACGTAGCGCTCGACCATTGAAAGGAACGGGCGCCCCTGCCACAGCAAGACCTCCTCCTGCCCGTCATCGGTTTCAGACCCCGCTCCCGGAGCCAGGTTTTCATCCAGCATACCGCCGATGGTCACCATCACCCGGTCGGCGATCTCGGCTGCCAGGGTTTCACGGTCTGCATCTGAGATATCCTCCAGGTCGACCCGGCTGTCCTTAATCGCTCCGAGAATGCTCTCTACCACCTTTTCACGCTGTTTTTCGATGGACATTTTAGCCTCCTGAAAATCTTAATCTAACATTCTGATCAGTATTATAGTAGGTTATTAACAATAATCCCCCCGTTAAGTTAATCGCACCAGGCTCCAGATTTTCATTGAATTTGTTTTGTTCTCCAACGATTTCAGGATAAACTGCAAGATACTATCCGAAGGCTTCCCTGATACTTTTATCAACCTCGACTTCCAGACGGATGCCACGCTTCTGATATTTGATCCAAAATCGGTGCTTGTTGTTATAAGGTTATCCAGGAAATGGTCAATCTGTAATCTCAGCAAATCTGAAATCCGCAGTGCTGTATTGATGCCTACAACAAAAAACCATAGATCTCGATAACGATGCTGTCCCAAAAGATAGTGTCACTCTATCGGAACATCCCGAAGAGGGAAACGAAGTGAAGAGTCCCAATCAATGGAAATCAGATGCTCCTATCCTCCACCATAAAGGGTCCAAATAACTGCCGCAATAGCGATCACAACAACCAGTATAAGGCAGAATAGGATACACCCCCCTATTAGAAGAATTGGGGACATCCCGGATTTCTTTTTCGTTTCAGGTGTCGCAGGGGTGTCTTTAGATACCGGTTTTCGCAGAATATCTGACTGAGTAGGAGTGTCTGCAGGCATGATAGGCTCCTCGGACAATTGGAGGGGGGCTGTTAATTTAATCTTTTCTAAAGCATTTCCTGCACTCTTTCGAACATACTCATATTCTTCTTCATCCTTCGAGAGCTCAATCAGAGGAGCTACCGCTCTTTTATCTCCTATATTTCCAAGAGCCCCTGCTGCGTTTTCTCGAACATATGGATCTATATCCTTCAAGGCCTTAATTAAAAACTCTACCGCTTTTTTGTCACCAAGAACCCCAAGAGCTGTTGCTGCATCCCCTCGGACATTGAAATCTTCATCCCACTTTAAAGCATTAATTACTGGTTCAACAGCTCTTTTATCTCCTATATCTCCAAGAGCACCTAATGCTGACCTTCTAGCATTTGCACTTTCATGCCCCAAAATACCAATTAGCGGTTCTACAGCTCTTTTGTCTCCTATTTTCCCAAGAGCCTTTGCTGCCTCCCATACGACAACATTATCGTCATCTTTTAAAGAACTAAGTAGTGGTTCAACAGCTCTTTTGTCTCCAATATTTCCAAGAGCAGATGGTACTTCTTCTCTAATATCCGAGTTTTCATTCTTTAATGCTTCAATTAATCCTTCAACATCTTTATCGGCTTCCATCTTATTAATATCCATTTTTACACTTCCTTATTCAATTCTTGTTCAATTAATTTCCAAATAAAATTTGCTATCACGACCGCCTGTTTTTGTCTCTTAACCTCTGAAATACTACATGTAATTTGTTTAAAAAATCTGAGTAAATACACATTAAATGTATAAGTTTAGATTGATTGAAACGTATTAAGTTAATAGTTCACAAATTCATGGGTTAATATAAGGTTGAAGAAGTGTTTCAAGTTCAGAATCAGAGGGCTTTGCATACGACTTTGTATCTTCAGTTGATAGTACCCATTGTAAAGCTGTTGAACATTTCCGATTTGATTTTGCTTCAACTATTTGTTTTCCTAATTGAGCCCCGGTATGGGCTTCAAACACACTCATTTCATATGTAGCATGATAATGCTTTTGAGAAAATATTTTACCGGAAGCTTTATAATCACAACTGATTTGCAAGCGCTCATTAATTCTTTTTAAACATGCCACGATTTCGATCTCTTCATATTCATCAGGAAATACCCACCCAGATCCGGACGCATTGTTTTCACCAGGACGTATATAAAAAGCTATAGCACTATGAGGTTCCTTTGTGCCTGTATCGGGAGTATATTCTGGTGCATCTTCTACTTTGCCATCAAAACAAACCACCTCGAAAGCCTGTTTTGAAAGGGTTGGGGTTGGTTTTACTTGTGTTGATCGGGGTGGTGTAGTCGGCTCTGGACAGATCACCGCCCCAGTTGGATCAGTTATACAATCCTTATTTCCGGTTTGTGCTGTTGTTGATACTTCGTTGTCCCCATCCTCAAAAACCTTTTCAGATTCATTTGTGCTGCTTCCAAATGCGTTTTTATCATTTTCCATAAACGCGCCCAGCATTACAAAAGCTGTTGAACAGCAGCAGAATAATATCATCCCACTGAAAGTGATAATAATAGCTTTATTTAAACAATTGGATTTCCACCATCTAATCAAAAAAAAGTCGTCCATTATTTCACCCTCCCGTGATTGAATGTCTGACGATATGCTAGCGTGATGGCATTCAGATTTAGATGCAAATCATATAATATCACAATAAATATCCAAGGTATGTCTTCATTAGTTATTAGATATTTCAAGGGTTGTTGATTTACTTATGGGTTTCCCAGCTTTGTTCACCACGCATTTCGCAGTCCACCTCCCGCGCTTCCAGATGGGTCGAATACATCACCAAGGGTGTAGCGTGTCAAAGATCTAGGCGGGAATTCAATCTCCACCACAAGAGTGAATTAACACACAAAACTTGACACATATTCAATTTCCATGTACTTTATTATTGCACCTTAATTTTTTCCCCCTCTAACTTTTTGGAATAACCCAACACCGATATATCCATTGCTTCCAAATGTTGAGAACGCAGAAACATTTTAGGAGGCAAGTATGTCGAATAGAAAAATTTTACTGAACATTTTTTTTCTTGCAATAATCACCATTTCATGCGGATTGTTCACAGGTGAAGATACAACAACAACGGATCAAAGAACCTATCAGACTTTGGATGCACAAGCCAGTCAGATTGCTGAAATGGAAGCCAAGCAATTTACATTGGATGCTCAAGAGGTTAAAAATCAACGACTAACTGCTGATGCACAAACTACGCTTGCTGCTCAAACTACAAGTGCAGCAAAGGAAACAGCGGGGGCATATAATTTAAAAACAAAAGAAGCTGATATTAATGCTACGATCACTCATTATCGAGTAGTTGAACTAACCGATACTGCTGAAGAGGAAATGGAGGGTGAAACGCAAGCAGGTGCGTTTACGGAAAAACTCCAGGTTGCATATGATGACGGTGTTCTTCCAACTATGGATGGAACGTACCACCGGTTGGAGGATTTTGATGAGAGTATGGCAAAAATAAATTGGCTTTGGTGGTGGTACACAGATTACGAACCAGAAAATTTTGTTGTCCGAGTTGATGCCTATTGGGATACTGCTAGCGAACAAACCAATTGGGATCGATCTGGTTGTGCATTTGTTTTTGGATTAAAAGATGAACAAAACTACAACCACACCTGGTTGGGTTTAGATGGCTTTGTGAACCTAAAGAGGAAGGTAAAGGACGACTGGAAATGGATCGCAAAACGTCCAAATGGAAAGCTCTCCATCCCAGAGGGTGAAGCCGAAATTATGATGGTGGTAATCGACAAAAGGATAACAATTTATGTAAATGGTGAGAATGAACTCAGTGAGTATGACCCATTGTACACTCCTGGCAAGTTAGCATTTTCAGTATATTCCGGCACTAATACGGGTTTTGGAACACGGTGCAAGATGAGCAACATTGATCTTATAATATTTGAATAAAGAAATTTTAATCTTTATTGCTGTACATGTTGCCATTTAACAAAAACAATACCTAACTCGCAACTATCTCAATATTTCTGCGTAATGTGGCGTTTTATTTAAGGTGATTAAGATTCCGTAATCAGAAGAATTATTGGGTAATCCTTAATCAGAAAATCTCGGATAACAAGATTACCGTTATAGCGTTATCTAGAGTCTGTATGGTTCCAGTTTTTATTACCCCAATATTGCTTTTGTCGATCGAAATATTGTTTAGAAGAAGCATACCACTTTGTGGTTGAGGTCGAAAATTTGCCATTTTTGGAGAAATGCCAAAACCTCATTTATATAAAGTCTTTTACAGCGACATTATCAGCGTAATTAACAGTCTGGTAAATGAAATTTTGGAGGTTTTTTCGCTCAACCTTCCCGGTAATGGATAATATCAATATCTCGGGGCCATACCATTGCACTTTCTTAAACTACGTAATGCTCATTCGGGTATTCAGCGAAATATCTGTCCCGGCGGTCCACCAGTACTGTAGCAATCCGGGAGCCCTCCGGCATATTTTTAGCCAGCTGCAATGCAGCGTAAACATTTGCTCCGGATGAAATCCCGCAGAACAATCCTTCTTCTTTGCAGAGCCGGTCGGCCATCCGTTTGGCATCTTCGTTGGGGACAGTTATCACGTTATCCAGAATGTCCCGATCCAGGATATCTTCAATTAAGAACTTCATCCTGGGCATTCCAAACCTCTCCAGGTATTTTTGCACAAAACCTGACCGAACCCATTCAATCCTTTGATCATCTTCCGGAAGCACCCCGCTAATTTTCAGGGCAGGATTCGCTTCTTGTAAGGCCTGCGCCGCGCCAAGCAGCGTACCGCCGGTCCCGACCGACGCAACCCAGGCGTCGATCTCTCCGCCCATCCCTTCCAGAATTTCCGCTCCGGTTCCATCCCGGTGGGCGGCTGCATTATCGGGATTGCAAAGCTGGTTAGCCCACCAGACTGAAGGATCATTTTCCTGGAAATCGAAGCAGTACTTCATCCTTATCGCCACAAAAGCCGCCGCCCTTTCCACGTCACTGAGTTCAACAGCATCCGGGATGTACTCCTCCAGGTCAACCGCCGTCACCTCGCAGCCGTATAGCTTTGCGATCTTGATCCGGTCGGCGGGGTTGTAGGAACTGGAAAGCTGGGCCGGCATAAACAATTTTACGCGGTAGCCCTTAACCGCGCCGACGAACGCCAGCGCCGGGCCGGTGTTGCCGGTCGATTGGTCGATGATCGTACCGCCCATTTTCAGGTCCCCGCGGCTCTCAGCGCCCTGGATCATGCGCAGCGCCATGCGGTCCTTTATGCTGCCGCCGGGATTCATAAACTCGCATTTTGCGTATATGTCCACGCCTGGAACATTGTTGATCTTGTTCAACTTCAACAGCGGCGTGTTTCCAATCTTGTCCAGAATATTCATGGATTAATGGTGAATTTGCTTACGGTTCTCAAATGTCCCAATCCTTCCGAGTTACGATTGCTGGGGATACGTCTTGCCTTCTATCTTCCCCGGTTTCAAAAGCTTCAAACCGACCAGGATGTACCATACCAGCGAAAGCAAACCGCCGCCAATATACGTCACGGCGATGATTACGCTCTCGACGGCTGACGTTGAACCGGTGGTCGTATACCCGGCGAAGGGCATACTTGCCACCAGGAGCCCAAATCCAAGGATGCCTGCCAGAGCGGTCGCTTTACTGAAAGCCTTGTTCGACAGCATGATGACCGAGAGGATCAGACCTGCGAGCCACACCAGAGGCATACCAGTATACTGACCCCCTGTTCCCTCGCTGACTGAGACCAACGCCTGCCCAGCTGCCAAAATGGCGGTTTTCTCTACTTCAGTTAGCGCAACAGCATACTTACGGCTGAGGGAAAGCATGGAAAAGGCTGTATTGGTGGCGAGGTAGACTGCCATCCCCACGATTACAAATAAGACAGCGATCCTCGCCCAGGTTTTTCCGGATTGTTTAAGGGCATCGTAGATGGCGAGCGCTAACGGCCCCCATAAGATCATAATGACCACGTCGGCTATACCGAGCAAGAAAAGCCCCGTAAGCGGGTTGGTCTGAAAAAGCGTGAACCATTCAAGTACAGATGCAGGTGGCGGGGAAGCGCGATAGGCAGAAACGTAGACACCAAGGGTAAAAACATACATCAAGGCGCAAATCAGGGCTGCCACCCCGCCAATTTGGTAGAGGCTGCTTTGAGGGGTCTCCACATTTTCCGCTCTAACCTCATTCATGCATGCCTCCAGGAGTATACTTGATAGAAGAAGTCATTTAGCCGGGATACGAGATGCCGGAAAGTTCCCGTCTAACTGAGGCTTCACCTACCTGGTTGCCCAACCCTGTGTATCTCTCCCGGAAATATGTCATTTTCATAGCACAAACGGGATGAACATCTTCGTGTCTTTTTTGTATTCCCGGTACTCTTCGCCAAAATATTCGATATTCTCCCCTTCCTCAATTTTCGCTGTTATAACCAAAAATATTGTGGCTGCTGCCGCCAATAAAAACCCGAGCCAGGTGATCTGCTTGAAAAATATTCCCCACGCTAAAAATATCAGCGAGCTGTAGAACGGGTGCCGAATGTATTTATAAATGCCTGTTTTGACCAATTCGGTTGTTTTTTCAATACCCACCAGCGAGGGATCAGCACGGGTGTAATCTATTTCCCCCTTTTGCCGGAATAATTTCACACCCAGAAATATCAAAACCAGTGAAATGAAAAGAAATGCCCACGCAAGAATTTGATTGAAACTGAACGGGTCCGTGAACCAGTACTTTACGTTCAGACTGAACATGATCACAATGATTTCCCAGGCAAAAAAACGATAAAAACCATGATTGTGAACATCCTTCAACGAAGATCGTGAGACCCATACGATTAGGATTGTTCCCACAATAAATATAACCAGTTGAATAGTAAACATGGTCTCTCTCTTTACGCTGGTGCCGCTTCTAGCTCGCTATCGACAACAGGAAGGTGGGCCAGGCAAGAATCTGATCAAAACAAAATCCCCGCAGGGTCTCATTTATTTGGGCTCGAGCGATATAACGTAGTCACAGCTTTCATTCAAGAGACCTGCCAATCTTTCGAGATCGTCCCACAACTCCTCAGGGATCAGGATATAGCCTCTCATCGTGGCTCCGTAGGACTTGAACGGGGTGGTATCCAGATCCTGCACGTACTTTTCCTGCACCGGCTTGGAAAACCGGATCCCGAGTTCTCCATCCCTATTCAACTGCGAGAACATGTGCCCGTTTGCGGAAGTATACGGCACGGATTTACCCTTCAATTCAAACCGCGGGCACATCGATACCAGTTCTTTATACCTGGCGTAATTCTCTTCCCACATGATAAATTCTCACTGTAGATTTTTTGTAAGATCAGCCCTCTTTTTTCCTGCTGGATCACGCTTAACACCGTCGAGTTCAGCTGCCCTTCCGGAGAGACGTGACCAGCCTGGCGACCCGCCGCTGGCGGGTCTCGGAGGATTTTGATTCCTCGATTTGGGTGACGTGCTTGCGCTTTAGGCCGTATGCCAGGCGGTCGAAGGCAGCCCGCACCTCAGGGTCAGCGTCCAGCGCCCCTGCGAGATCTGGCGGCTCATCCACCACCCTCGGCTCCGTGTCGGATTCGAGATTTACCTCGACCAGGTCGCCTTCGGCTATCCCGCTGGCAGCCCGGTTGGCGGCGTTGATCCCAACCAGGGCTTTGCCATGTTTTAAGGCAACCCTGCTGCGCCATGAATGACCGTTGATCGTGACCACGATTAACGGCCTGGCTTCTGGCCCGATGGATTCCATTACCTGGGGAGGGATTTCGACTGCTGTGGCATTGCCGGAGGGGATCACCCTGGCTTGGAACTTCATGTAATTTTCTCCTCTATTGGGTGCACTGCCCGGGCGATTTCTTTACCGCCGGAAGTCAAACATTCCTGGCGAGAAATGCATGAAAGGGCCATCAGCAATCCGCAAACTGAGATATACTCCACCATTTCATTATAGCCAAAAATTCGCAGGTTTTGGGCTGCTTGCCTTCAAGGCACAGACGGTGCACCTGTACGCTTGGATAGGTGCCAAACAGCCAAAGCGAATCCTATCCGTCGCGTTCAGGCTGTATTTACACGTTCATTGCCACATGTCGATTGGATTAGCTAATCTTGACCTGTGAAACCCAGCTGGGCGCCGAGTCGGTTTCCTGCCCAAGCAGCATGCTCAAATGCGCGGCGTGCTCCTGGACGTGCCGCATGGTATAGAGCATCAGCTCAGCGACGGTCTTTATGCGCCAGTTATCCCGCACCCGCTGGGGTTCGTTTTCGTCTGCAAGATTATTAATTTTTGCGCGGCACCTGGCGCGAGCATATTCCAGATATGTTAGAAGCTCCTGTTTGGTGTACACCCGCTCCGGTAAGGCGGTATCAAATTCAAGTTCTGAGATCGTAAAGGGTTGGGGAACAGTAAATTCGTCCGCTGACTCAGAGCAATAATAGTCGAGCCAGAATATTGCATGATATGCGACATACCAAAATTCGGTGAATTCGGGCTGAACTTCTGACTCGCGCCACAGACGCGCCTGCCAGAGCTCATCAGGGCAGGCATCCAGGGCATGCTGCAGCGTATCAATCGCGGCACCAAATTGGCACCAGATTATTTCTTTCCAAAATGGGTTCATCTAATCTCCTTAACGATATGGTCCTGGTCAGTGTACTACAAATCGTGCGCTTCGAATGGCTAAAACAGGTTGTCTGGCCGGACAAACGGATAAGTTAATGCCCAATTTTTCCCTGAACCATCATCCCGTTTGGATAACGCTTCCATTTGAGATATTATCAGCCCAGTACATTGTGCGACGCACCTGGGAGGTGCGTTGCACTTTAACAGTGCATTAAATATCAGGCGCAGCGCATTCTAGATCCTTCGACTTCCCTCCCGAAGAGGGATGCTAAGCGATCCCGCGGGGATGCAACGCGATCAGGACAGTCATTCATCGCACAATGTACCAGGCTGTTGAAAAAGTACCAGTGAAACCTATCAATCCACGAGTGAATTCTTCATCTTACAGTTTCCAGAATTGGGGTCTGATAATGTGAGAGGAGGACCATGGATCTAATTAACGCAGACGGTTGAAAGAAAGAAATCTAATTCATGTTGTCCAGTGGACTGCGAACCGCCTTTGGCCTTTTATTGAGAACATGGGTATAGATCATGGTGGTCTGCACGTTCTTGTGCCCCAGCAGTTCCTGTACGGTTCGAATATCATACCCTGCTTCAAGCAGGTGGGTGGCAAAAGAATGCCGAAATGTATGCGGCGTCACATGCTTATCGATCTGTGCAGATTTGGCAGCGTTATGGACAGCTAACTGAACGGTTGATGGGCTGATGTGATGACGCTGCATTATGTTATCTGATCGGCTTTTTGTTATTGTTTTTGATGGAAAGATGTATTGCCAGATCCATTTTGTTTCAGCATGAGGATATTTTCTGGCCAGGGCATTGGGCAAAAAAACGCGCCCATGCCCGTTTTTCAAATCTTGCTGATGCAGATCCTTGACGCGTATCAGATGTTCTCTTAGGGGTTCTACCAGGACCTCGGGCAGCATGGTGATCCTGTCCTCTGCCCCTTTGCCATCGCGAACAAGAATTTGACCCTGCTCGAAGTCGATATTTTGTACACGCAACCGAATGGATTCACTGACGCGCAAGCCGCTCCCGTAAAGCAGTTGGCCAATGATTTTTGTAGTTCCCACCATCCTATCCAGCACCTGCTGCACTTCCTGGTTGGTAAGGACTACAGTCAGGCGTTTTTGTTTTTTTGCGCCGATGAATTGAAAGTTTGTTTCTATCGGCATATCCAGCACTTCTTTGTAAAGAAAGAGGATGGCACTAAGTGCTTGATTCTGTGTGGATGCAGCAACCTTTCCCTCAACAGCCAGATAGGTAAGGTATGTTTCCAAGTCTTCAGCGGTCAATTCTCGGGGATGTCTCTTGTCGTGAAATTGGATGTACCGCTTGATCCAATTCAGGTAGGCTTGTTCTGTCTTGACGGCATATTGTTTTGTACGAATGCGGTCACGCACCTGATCTAATAACTTTTTTGGTTTGGGCATCATTTTTTGAGTAAATAGATTCTTATCCAGTATCTTTACTGGAAAAACGTATTTGATTATTATTATCCGTGATTATTGAATGATAATATTTGAATTTTTAATTTTATCATGAGTCATAGTGTGTTTCGGAGTATAATGTTGTTCGGTTGCATTTTATCCAAGAATTGATTGGCTTATCACCCCGTTGGGCAGCAGGTATGGTCTGATACATGATTTGAAAATGAAGAGATTGCCAGTTGTAATAATCATCCTAGCAATTTCCTTTCTAGTTGGTTGTAAGAAAGCTGAAGAAGGATTGATTCCAACACCGATACCAACAAATAAAGTTTCGTTGATAGTATTACCAACGATTACATCAACCCCCAAAGCATCTCGAATACCTACCGAGATTGAACTGGAAGGGTATGAATTTCCAGATTCGATTGATCCGACAAAACGATACATGTTCTACCTACACGGGAAGATATTAGAAGATCAAGGCATCCCGGCAGTAAGTCCAGAGTTTGGTGAATATCGGTATGAAGAAATCCTAAAGACGCTACAGAGCTATGGTTTTGAAGTCATCAGTGAACAGAGACCAAAGAATGCAAGCAGTTGGGAATATGCCCAGAGAACTGCTAGACAGGTATCCGAACTACTCGGAGCGGGCGTCCCTCCTAGCTCAATCACAGTAGTTGGAGCCTCAAAGGGAGCCGCCATTGTGGCGGTTTCTTCAGACCTGGCGGGTAACTCCGAAGTGAACTACGTTCTGCTTGGAACTTGCCACCCGACTCTAATAGAGGAGTGGAAACAAGAAGGGCTAATACTCTCTGGAAATGTATTGTCCATCTACGACTTTGAGGATGATGAGTACTCTGGCTCATGCAAGGAGCTTTTCAGCCTTGCTGAGGGGAAGGGGCTCAACCACCACAATGAACGCGTGCTCGAAGTGGGTACAGGTCATGGCATACTCTACCAGCCATTGCCGGAATGGGTACTCCCCACTGTGAAATGGGCGAACCAAGAACGGTAGATGAGCGACTACCTGCTGCCCAAAACAGCGTGCAAGCGACCGCCTCTGGCGTGGGGACGCTGGCGAAATTTGCATAGCTTCATGCTATTATGGTCTTGTAGCCTTGCAATCACCGGCGGCGGCTGACGCGCAGGGCGTTAGCCCGTTCAATCACGAAAAACTCGCAGTGAAAAAATATGGAAATCACTAAAACTTTATATATAATCAATCGGAGCGAATGGCGAAATTGGTTAGAAGACCACTATAAAAGTGAAAAAGAAATCTGGTTGGTTTACTATCTGAAAGAATCGGATAAGCCTCGTATTCCGTATAATGATGCGGTCGAAGAAGCATTATGTTTTGGATGGATTGACAGCACAATCAAGAAACTTGACCAAGAGAGAAATGTTCAACGGTTTAGTCAGAGAATAACCAAGAGTGAGTACTCGCAGACGAATAAGGAGAGATTGAAAAGACTAATCAAGCAAGGGAAAGTAAAACCAGAAGTATTAGCTAAATTACAAGAAGTAGATTTGGATGCTTTTGAATATCCCGCTGATATAATGGCAGCTCTCCGTGAGAACAAACAAGCTTGGGTAAACTATCAAAAGTATTCAGGATCATATCAGCGGATTCGGATTGCTTATATTGAAAAAGGTAAAAAAAGAGAAGGTGAATACGAAAAAAGATTGAGACATTTCATTCAGATGACAGAACAAAACAAGCAGTTTGGTTTTGGGATCGAAGATTACTATTAGCGAGAAGAATGAGATTTAATAACTATAAAGATGTAGAACGGGCTAACACCGCTTGCACTTGAATGGGGGTACATAGTGCGAATTTTTATCCAATCTCAACGATGACAGATGAAAACATTCTATTTTGTTGGTGGGCCAAAACCAGAACATGCCGAAGAGTTCTTTCAACCAAAGGCGGGGCGTGCTCGATGTGCGGTTAAGTTGCTAACTATTCTCCGTTTAGGGTCATTTATTAAATAATTCATCAACTACACACCGAAATCCATCTGTGTCATAACATTCATCAGATTCATGGATCGAACGCAAGACTATTCGAACATTCTCTGCCGGATGCGACCAGCCACCCCCTCGCAACACTCTTCCACCATCCCCTTCCGTGCTGGCAGTCCATTCCCAAACATTGCCAGACATATCCACACATCCGTAAGGGCTGTCTCCTTGCGGTGAATATTTTCCAACTGGTGTAGTCCTGTCTTCTTGTTTGTTGAAGTTACACAGATCAAATGTCGGTTCTTGATCACCCCAAGGATACTCCCGACCATCGCTGCCTCTGGCTGCCTTCTCCCATTCCTGCTCAGTTGGCAATCGCTTGCCTGCCCATTCAGCGTATGCTATTGCATCTTCCCAACTTACCTGGACAACCGGATGATTTAGCCTGCGCTCAATACTACCCATTTCAGGACCGCCTGGGTACCGCCAGTTTGCCCCTTCGATATCCTCCCATTCACCTCGAATGTTGGCACACCCTATGCCCGATTTTTCAGCAGTAGTTATGCGTCCGGTGGCTTGCACATAGCGAGCAAATTCATTATTCGTTACTGGTGTCCTGTCGATCCAATATGCCGGCAAAATCAACTTCTCTTCGTTTTCACCATAAAGAAATTCCCCCTCCGGTACGTACACAATTTCCTTACCATCCTTTGGCCACAGGTGGTGCTTTGTTAACTTTTTCCGATCCATATGTTGCCCTACCAATTGATCAATTGTTTTTTGCAAATATTCTTACAGCCCAAACTGGTTGATAACCAAACACATTAATGGGCCGAAATCCACCAAAGTATTTATATCTGATTCAAACTCAACATCTCCTTTGGATAATCTCTTTCGCTGGGATATTATCAACAGAAATTCCGCGTAAGGGAATTATCCTACATTGAATTCTCGCCGGGTATCCTTGATGGCCTCCAATGAGATGTAAACAATCTTTGTTACTCGATTTTGTCCCGCTTAGATATGTTGTGCCTAGCACATAAGAGTTGAACATTTTCGGTGCGAAGTGAGGTACCACCTCTTGAAAAAGGAATTATGTGATCAAAATGGAGTTCATCCTCTGCTCCGCAAATCACACACTTCCCCTGATCTCTCTTCCATACCTCGAGCTTTACTGGTGTTGGGATGAGCCTTCGTCTTGCTTCCGGCTCTTGAAGGACACTGTCTGATGAATCGACTTCATCATCTTCAATAGCAATCAGCTTGAACTTGAAGACATTCCTAACCCCATCATTTTCTTTCCAAGAATCAACCAAATCGAAAAGTCCGTTGTTCGACCAAATGCCAGGTCGAATCTTCTCATAAACCTTACTATTTCTGGTTTACGAATTCCATTCCTGAAATCTTCCGCAGCCTTATAGAACTTACCGTTCTGAGTAAGCCTACCAGCAGAAGTGAATTGGGGTTGGTCAACAGTCTTTGGATCAATTAAAGGATTACGTCTTGGCAAATCATGTCCTTCATATATTAAAGTTGTTCCATCATCGCTTATTTCATCCCGATATGGTGCATTCAGCCTTACAGACATAAGGATCACAGAATAGCCATCACCTAGTTGAAAATTCATGCCCTGTTGAAGGCTGACACCTTCTCGACGACACATCTCAAGGTATGGGATAATCTCGTTTTCCATTGGTTTAATATACAGTGAATTGTATTATCCTACTTACGAATTCAGAATGATGAGCCTGGTCTGACTATGATTCTAGTTCAACTGCGAAAACACGTGCCTGGTTGCGGAAGTATACGGTATTGTTTTTCCCTTTACTTCAAATCCCGGGTACATTCCAACCACTTCTTGATATTTGGAAAATTTCTCTTCCCACTTGTTAAATATTCATCAAAAGTATTCTGGTGATATCAGAGTTTGTTCTTTAAAACACCCAGGCCTCCCCGATATCATAGGGATTCTAACAGTAGTATTGGGTATTTCTCCACTGGTATTCAGGATGATTATCTGGCATCTAGGCATGCCTAAGACATACCTTTTTCTGCCTGAAATCTCATAAAGGAATACTTACCCAGCCGGAGGTCGAATTTAGATATTTCCAATATTAAAGTAAACCCGAAAGTCAGAACGAGACCAATTTAGCGCTTTGAATCCCATAACTCCGTTGTAAGCATTTATAGTCGCTTTTTATATATAAATTTCTATTTTAGTAACCTTACAATTTCAGACAATAAAACATCCAAATCTGACGAGAAATTGACCTGTATTCTATTTGGAAGATTCTCGCTCTTTCTGATCTGAACATGGAGGTGTGCGTCAGCGATTTTCCTAAGAGAATTTTCTAAGTGTTCCATAGACTGCTTAAATGATTTCGATCCCGAATTGTAATTGTTGGCTACTTCGGAAAATCTATGACAACCAAAAATTGGTGGAACATGGTCAAGAATTGCCCGACCAAGCATTGAGACTGCAAGAAAACACCTTTCTTGATAATTTAAATTAAGTTCTTCGCAATATCTTATAAGTCTTGTCAAGTCGAAATTTGTGGATTGAATATTTCGAAGTTCAGCGAGTCTTGTAGGATCAACAAAAGGTGAATTATTGGGTGAAAGATTTCTTGAGCGATACCCTTGGTCAAGATAAACCTGCCTATTGGGAATTATCCGTTGGATTTCCTTTATCTCAGCAAGTACTTGTTCAATTACTTGAACTTCAAGGTTTTGCGGCATATTAATATTACTTGATTAAAAATTTCTTGATACTGGAAAAAATATTGTCATACTGCTCCCTAGTCGCGTCACTGGGTATAACAATTTGAATATTCATAGTGATGGGAATCATAGTGTTGACATTTAGAAAATGTTCTTCGATTTCCGTTTCTTGAGTCGACGAAGATTGCTCAGCATCTAATGAAAAATCTGCAAGGTTGCAAAAAGTTGTAAATGTAGAGACGATTTTGGTTAGAACTGACTTTTCTGCACCAGTTTTTTGCTTAAAGTATCCGGTGATTAATTGTTTATCTAGATTATGAGCATCGGGATAAACCTTAAATAATTCAGGATACGCATTTTTAATGCCTTTTGCTAAAGCCTTTTTAGATAATGCTGGATTTTGATATTCAGCATAAAGTTCAGTTGGTATGCCATTACTGTCTACAAAATTCATATCCCGCAAAATGTCCAAAACAGCTGACATTCTTGCGTCTTTGAGTAACCAGTCTTCTCGCATGTAAGTATTAGTTAGTTTATCTGGCCGTCCTGTTTCGCGCACTTTTGTAAGCACAGTATTTATGTGCTTCGTGGAATACACATATTTGAAACCAAATTTGCCTGGCATAACTTCCTCCTTATATCTAAACAACAGGTAAAATAATTTTAAACACATTCAGCGTCGAAAACGCTGATAATCTCTCAATTTAGTGCACAAAATCCACTAAAGTCATCTATTCTGAATCAAATTCGACATCCCGTTTGGTTGTCATATACACGTGCAACTATCACCGGAAATCCTATATTCATTATTAACAACAAGGATTTTCCATCAAAAATACAACATGTATATTATATCAATATATCTGAGCAACTTTTTTTGTACTATGCTATTGCTCTTTCTCGTTGTCAATCCAATTTCAACGTATTTTATATCCTTCGATTTCTCCCTATATGGATTTTACGAGATCAGGGCAGGCGGCAATACACTGGGCATGCAAACATCCGCATAACCAGACCAGGATTGGAAACATCAGGGGTGTACATACAAAGACCGGGACAAAAGTGCCCGGCATATTTCCGGTTGCAAACTATAATTCCCCAAATCCCACAAGCGGGAAATAAAATTAATCATCTCATGTGCCGGGCACTTACTCTGGGGCTCTAAATACCAGGATCGGTTAAAATCAAATCAAAATATATTCACTCGAGGAACTAACATGAACAATAACACCCCCTGGTGGCAGCGGGCTGTTTTTTGCCAGATCTACCCACGCAGTTTTATGGACAGTAAAGGCGACGGGGTCGGAGACCTGCAGGGCATCCTGGACAGGCTGGAATACCTAGTCAAACTGGGCGTCGACGCAGTCTGGATCTCGCCCATTTTCCCCTCGCCGATGGCTGATTTTGGCTACGATGTGGCGGATTACACCGGCATCGACCCTATTTTCGGGGACATGGAAACCTTCGACCGGTTGCTTTCTGAAGCCCACCGGGGCGGGCTGCGGATCAGCGAAGTCAGCTATTTGCAATTGAATGATGTTGACCTTGATGAACGGAAGTTATTTATCCGCAACAGCAAGGAACGCAAAGATCGGGTTGCCTACATGAGTGACACGGCCGCGATGGCATTGCAACAACATCTGGCGATCCTGGGTGTGATTGTCGGCGTTATCAATGTCACCGCCGAAGATACGCGAGGCTTTTTGTTGGCTGCGATTGGGTTATCTGTTTCCGCAACGGCGCTAAATGCTTCACCCATCGTGGGAACGGCTTTTTCACATGTCCTGCCGTTTGTGGTAGCCTTTGTCGCTGGTGCGACGATCGTAGTCTCATTAAGAGAACTGTTCCAGACCGCCCGTAGTTAATACTCATTAACTACCCAAGATGCAAAAGCAGGCAGCAGATTGCTGCCTGCTTTTGTTGTGAGGACATCAGGAAGGATACACCCGACCTACCCCTTTGGGATTGACCAAATTTACGGAAAAAAATTATGCACTAACATCCATATTATTTATGCCCAATAATTGATTGTATAATGTGTCAAAATGGAGATATTACATTTAGAATATTACTGATCAATCCCGTTGTGTAGACGAAAAAACTGGCAGGAGTGAGACATGGCCGAGTCCCGAACCCGAAAGGAACAGAGAGACTTCCTAACCGAAAAAACCATTAGGTTCTTCGATTGCTACGGTGAAGAACTGGAATCGATAAGCCAGCTTCTCAAAATCAGGCTCGATCAATTGGCTTCGGCTTACTCAGTAGAAAACAAGCTCCCTCGTAAAGCTGTTGTCGTACAATCCAGGGTCAAGTCATTGGCGAGTTTTCTAAGGAAACTGGAGAAGACGGATTGGCCCATGTTTGGCTATCCAACCGAAGTTATCACGGACCTGATTGGCGCCAGAGTGATTTGCTGGTTTGTTGATGATTGCTACGGAATACTCGACTACATCCAGGCTACCACGCAGTTCCGCATCCAGTCGCGGTCTCTGGAAGACTACATCATAGATCCGAAGCGCACCGGATATAGAGCGATACACCTTCTGGCAGATGTTTCTTATGATCGTGTGAAGACCTACAGAAA
>Ga0180437_10001629_pt1 | contig 38089 bp, 59 predicted proteins | sample SS_ome_4_FD_132410 | JGI IMG/M metagenome (GOLD analysis project Ga0180437, IMG submission 132410) | Hypersaline lake sediment archaeal communities from the Salton Sea, California, USA - SS_3_D_1 metaG | ecosystem: Environmental > Aquatic > Non-marine Saline and Alkaline > Hypersaline >...
ACAGATTATGGACGAGACAGAGCAAGTGTACAAGAAACTGTGGAGTCTGGCAACGCCAACCCACCTAACGTCGGAGGAGAGGATAAAGCTGTCGAGTGTATGTCTGAGAGCAACGGGACAGATAATGATGGGCAGGACGATAGCTCAGGCAATCGACAGGATTGACGAAAGAGATAGAGAAAATGGTTGAGCCAATTTCACCCGAAGAAGTAGTACCTCTGAAAGAGAAACAGATCCCTGATTTCGTTATAGAAGCTTTCAACGAACTCATTGCTGAGAACTTCAACAACGGTAGCTCTACCTTCACCGTCAAAGATGTAAAGCAAAGGATAGCAGAAAAGATTGGAAGTCAAAGTGAAACTCTCGGTGGTAAGCCTGTTGGGATAAAAAGTCATTGGCTCGACATAGAACCTATCTTCGAGAGTAAAGGATGGAAGGTCGAATACGACAAGCCGGGGTACAATGAAAACTACGATGCGTATTGGGTCTTCAAAGCAGTACTGAAACGATAACGAAAGGAGAAATACCATGATCCGAACCCTAATCGCCATACTGTTAGTAGTGATACTATTAGTCATCTCCACAACAGCCTTCGGATTAACCCTTGAAACTACCAACCTCAGTGGGGGAGACGATGAAATGACCGTCTTCCGTAAGGTCGATGAGGGAGAAACCTTCCGTTTCGATGTCGTCATAACCGACAATACGGCTCCTCCCCAAACAATCAAAACATATCATATGCCTAAAGGAGCATCCTTTATGAATAATCAATTTATGTGGACTCCCTCCGATAGACAGGCAGGTATGTACGAGATTAGCTTCTCTACCTACGATCCCTCTACTCAGGACGATGTGTTCAAAACGATCCGTATCCTTGTGGCCGACACAAGCTTTGAGATAGAGGCAGGAAAGACCTTTGAACGATTGTTCACGTCCTACGATCCCGATGGAGATAAGGTCGAAATCACTGCCACAGGACTCCCTCAAGGAGCGACGTTCACAGGCAGTCAGTTTAATCCTAAGCTGTTTAGCTGGACTCCTGATAGACGATTAGCAGGAAGGTTTGCTTTCACTATCACGGCAACCGATTATCCTGATGAGGGAGAACCCAAAACCGATGCAAGTATCATCATAATCAAGGTGGTCAAAAAACTTACTGATGGGGGTAGTGCAAGACACACAGACTCGTCAGAAACAAAAGAACTTGCATTACGGAAACAGACGAAATCACAAAGCTAAATGTTGTTTAGACAAGAGAGAGAGACGAGGGAGTGTCTACGAAAGAGGAAAATGAACGGCTTTATGTGAAATATGGCAACTTCTTGAGGATAGAAGCAGAGAAGGCAGCAAGACGATATCCTCAGTATGATGCCGAAGAACTACAATCTGAAGCTTGGTTGAAAGGAGTAAAAGTAGGCAATCCTAAGTTTACAAAACAACGGGTTGCCTTTGATATACTCGATTTTGTGAGGCATGATCTAAGATTAAGGAATAAGAACAAAAGAAGACATCTGACGAATATCCTCCATGAGGAGCTATATGAAGAAGGCAGAACATTCTTTGACGAAAACTACTCTTACCTCGATCCATGTTTCTCCCTTCTCGATGTCAAAGAAATGATAGTATTTATCGTTTCTCTCTCAAAACTTGCTCCTACTGAGGTCGCATATATCTGTCTGCTTCTACAAGGATACGAAGCAACAGATATAGCAAAAAAGCGAAAGTGTACTCTTGCTTCTGTCTGCTCTGTCCTGTATACTGCTCGTAAGAAGATGAAAAAAGCGATTAGAGAATATGAAATAGAATGGTGAAATATGAATCAGATAGAAAGGATTAAACTGTTTAAGTTCGACCTGATCGTAGTAACAGCGGCAATCTCCTTATGTATCATCATGGGAGGCTGCGACTGTGATAAAGAGCCTGCAAGACCTGAACTACTGAAAGAGGGAAAGATAACAGATCTTGACTACGTTGGAAGGTATGCAGATAAACTGCAAATCACCTTCGACGATGGCTCTATCAGACTTATCTATCCAAACAAACTTGATATACCCAATGCAAAAGAGATCAAGATAGGACAGACAGGTAAGCTACTTGTGACAGGTATGCATCGAAGTGATAATCAGCCCTGTGGGTGCTGTGACTACATATGGGAAACTTGGGACTACGGTTATATAAGGTATGACGATGAGTAAGAGAAAAGCAGTGCGAAAACTTACACCCTTGGAAAAAAGGGCGGGAAGAACAACAGACTACCTCTACATGACACCCGAAGAAAAGAACCAGAGTATCATATTTGAAAGAGATTAGTAATGTGCCTCGACAGCAAGTGGACAAAAGCAAGAACAAAAGAATGGTTGGGACAACATAAAGGCGACGATGTTATTGCCTACAAAATAGTGAGATCCTACAAAGTATGGGGGAACGACGGACAGCAAGTACCCATAATGAGACTCTCCCCCTCACATCAGACCTACGGCAGGAACGGTCAAGTGAGAAAGTTCAAACGACGAAACCTCGTCAGAGAAGTCGGAGAGAACGACAGGACAAAGACTTTCACTATACGATACACGAAAAAAGATACCGTCATAACAGGTACTCGGAAAGCAGAATATGTGGCTTACTACCACCTCTATGCTGAGCAGTCCGATGCATTCGAGAAGAGAGGCAGTGGGCAAGTTATGACCTGCCGGATCCCTAAGAAGTTCATCACGGACATCGGAGTACAGTCAGGAAAAGTAGTCATTATCACACGTTGCTTCGAGTTCGCAGGTGTCAGTGATGAACTCTTCGATAAACCTAAAGTGAAAAAGAGCCGGGAAAGAAAGAGGAAGTAATGAAGAAAGTAGTACTAACAGTCCTGATTATCTATGTGGCAGCTACAGCCTATGCTAATAATCAATCACCCGTTATTAGCATTATAGAAACTAAGGTAACAGAATTTGGAGACGAACCCTATTCTCCCTTCAATCAGATCATGCCCACGCTCAAAGAAATGAAGGAAGGATGGCTACTCCACTACCCCGTAGAATACCATATAGAAGTATTCGATGCCAATACAAATGAAAAACTGTACTTCAAAGCTCATAAGCTCAAACCCCCTCTGAAACTGTACCCCGGAGGCTATACTCTCCAAATGGCATTCTACGATAGAGAGCAAAGGAAGTATGCCCTTACTGCCTCTATAAAGGTCAAACGATTCAATTGGAAAGAATATGCAGACTACTACAGGGAAGAGATAGATGCCACTCAATGAACGATGCGACAACCTGTTTGCTAAGGATGAAGTAGGAGTCCAATGTCAGCCCCTCATGGATGCACTTATCGATTGTGCAGATGATGATGGGAAACAAATCTACGACTATATGGAAAGTATGCCAAAAACATCGTTCGTGGTGCATTTAGTACATAAACTCAATGAGAACGGATTCAAAATAGTTAAGGATGAGTAAATGAAACTGCTTTTAGTTGTGTTGATAGGAATGCCTTGCCTTGTAGTATTTATCCGCTATGCAGGAAAGGTGATCCAACAGATGCCCTTAGAACCTCCTGAAGGCTTTTGGACAGAGAAAGAAACAGTCAGATGGATTACACCAAAATCTTCAAAAAAGGAACAGTCCTAAGATCAAAAGAAGATCCCGAAAAGACCTTCATGTTCGTGGATTGGAACTGCTATCTCGCTATCGTCCAAGACGAAAACGGAGTCCGTACAACCATGCTGCCCGAACAACTGGAACGACTACCTACAAATTTCCCGAAAGAAAGGAAATCCCATGGATAGAAGAACATTCCTAAAGTTCACAGGAGCAGCAGCCGTAGGAGCATTTATCCCCTCTCATAAGCCTTCTCCTCAACCTCAGTTTATGCCCATAGAAAAAGGCGAAACCGTCAAACTCTTAGTGCTTGATACCGTCGAACCATCAAGATTCGAATACGTCCAAATGTCTTATGTGAAAGATCCGGTATGCCCTCTCTGTGAAATAGGTCATAAGGCTGTAAAACGATGCTAAAAATACTACTCATATATGCAATAGGATACCTCATTGCCTATGCTATCCTGATCAGAGCATTCACCAAAAACCGTAAGGTCAACGACAGGGATAGACAGGCAGCAGGAATCCTTGCTATCCTGTCATGGATAGTAGTGATTATTTTCAGAGCATGGCAAATGCTCAAACGGGATAAAAGAGTCAATAAGGATCTGGCAGAGTACATCACTCCTATCCTCAGACTTGTGGAACCAAAAAAAAGACGGAGAAAAAAACATGCTTGATAGAAGAACATTCCTCAAAACAACAGCATTAGCCCTAACAGCACCGACATTGCTGAAAGCTGATTTTCAACCAAAAACAGAATGGCAACGATTGCCCATGAATGGTCTTTTCGACGATATACATCTCGTCACAGGACCCGATAAACTCTATTGGATCTCATATGTGAGCAGACGTTCCCTCGATACAGAAATCATACACTGTCGATACCTCTTTTCCCCCTTCCTCCATGTTACAAAAGAGGGAATAGGATACCCCGAAGATTGGGGAATCAACATCCTTAAAAGGAAACCAGCAGGCAGATTCGATGTGGTAGGAGTCTATCAGGGAAAAGGAGGAAAATACCTCACTCCCGATGCAGCTTCAGGATTTCTTAGCTATAGAGAACCATATCACTACCACTCTATGCCCTTCAAAAAAGCGGCAATAAGAGAATATACAAACCCCAATATCGAACCCTTCAAATCACCAAAAGTAGGACGATTGATTATCGGTAAGTTCATGTCCCCTGTACGACGATTCCACTTCTGCTATGCCGTCCTAAGACTGAAACCAAATAATACCTTTGAATTCGTTACAGGATCTACGATGAAAAGACCGTATATCCCTTGGGAAGATATGCTGTACTTCAATTGGGCTTATCTGCCCGAACCTCCAAAACATAACGAAAGACCAATCGTGAGGTTCGAACCGTGACAGATAAACCAAAACACTGCAACATAGATGGATGTACGAATTGCTGTAATGAGGGGTATTGCCCCGTTGCTGAAGCTATCACTGATATACGCAATACCCCTCTTACTCATCTCTTCGAGGAAAAAACGGCAAAAAGAATCATCTCACAAGCAGAAGAAGAATTCGCCAAAAACTGTAAGAAGTATGAAAGGAAAAAACCATGAACCATCCAAAAATGATGATGTGTCTAATCCTAACACTTATTACAGGGGCTATGGCACTCTGTATCTTCCTCTTGGCAGGAGATATAAAGCTCGCAGCTAAACCCGTAGCTATCATACTATTTGTAAGCTTCCTTGGACATATAACCTGCTTCATGAGCGAACTTAAAAAATGAGGAGAGAATAAGAATGTGCCTGCATACGATATGGAGCAAACAACATAAAGAATCATGGCTAAACAAACAACCACAGACTATCACCGCCTATAAGGTAGTAGCTAAAAGATCTGAATCAGCACAAGTCTATACCCCCCTCTATTCCCATACCACAGCAAGAACACCTACATTCAGACAACATAATAAACATCTCCCTTATAAGGTCAAAGATCTTCCACCACAAGTACATGTGCCTGTGCAAGATGTGTGCTATACTCCATACTTCCACCTGTTTACTGCACTCAGTGCAGCCGTAGCACTGAGAAACTATGTCATAGGATTACGGCAATACTACAAGATGAACCCTTGGAAATTCGTCATAGTGAAATGCACAATCCCTAAAGATCAAATCACCGATATCGGCTTTGAATACATAAGAGTTGCAGTCAATTCAACCAACTCTACCTGTAAACCCATAACCCTTGTAACAAAGGAATTCAGTATCAAAGGAGAGGTAGATGTGGCATCAGACTGATCTCAAACCAAAAGACTTCCAAGAATGGTTCGAGAAAGATAAACTCGGAAAACTCTTCTTCCCCGTAGGAAAAGCATACATCCCAAACGGAAGATACTTCGAACATGGAGAAATAGTCAACTTCTTCATAGCACTAAATGACCTATTCGAACTATGCACCGAATGGAAAATCAACGGACAATCCGTCCCTACAAACCAAATACTCGCCATCATAGCCTTCGGCTCTGCCGTAGGACCACAGTATAAAACCCAAATTTCGCGGAGAAAAAAATACTTCCTCTTCGGAGAAGAAATACAAGTAACCAAACAAAAAGAAATACAACCAAACGATGCAGACTTCCTCATCATTACTAAACAAAATATGATAGAAGAGAAGTTCCTCAAACCTTTAACAATAGATACATACGACTGCGGTACGTGGATTAGAAAAGGAGGAATACACCTCGTAAATAGAGGCAGAGACCAAGTAGTACAAGGATTCGGGAACGGAGATACGATCTCTATCAATGCACTTAACTTGGGAGTACCCATCTTCTTTACCTCAGATTATAGACTCATCAGAACTGAGTTAGATCTCCCTGAACCACAAGTACCTTGGAAACTGTGGTGGAATAGGAACAAACAAGGACTCCTCACAGGAGATATCAGATGAAAGGCTGTCCAATTCATCCTAACTACGACTGCGAAGCATGGACAGGGAAAGCCTGCGGCTTAGTACTCGATGAAGACTGCCACTACGACTATGACCAAAACCTAAAATCGCGGAAAGAAAAACTACTCAAGGAGAACCAACTATGGAAGACAAAGAAAAAGAACAACCCCAAGGAGAAACCAGAGTCTATAACTCAAAGGAAATCGAAGAAGATGTCATGAGAGCAGTGGAATTCGTAAAAACCACTCAAGTAACCAAGGCAGCAGATCTGATGATTAAGTTTGCTATACTCAAACAACTCGAAGAAATAAACTATACCTTGGATCGTATGCCCAAAGGACACCCAATAGGGTGTGGCCCCCTGTAAAACAGGATGACTACCTACGGAGATCCCCTATGATCTGTCTACGATGCGGATACTGCTGCTTCCACTCCTTCGTGCAAGTAGTCGATGATCCTGAAATAGGAATCGATGACGGTAATCTTATAACACTGTATGGAGATGGAACTGTAAAATGCCCTCACCTAATAGGAGATATCCCCGGTCAATACGCCTGTGCTGTACATGATAGAACTTGGTACGAAGAAACACCTTGCTTTGCATATACACAAATTGAAACAAGTCCTGATACACCATGCAGAATGGGAGAGTATATCCTTAAGGAAGCTTCCCATGATATACCCCAAACCTGATCCCAACGAAGATAGATTCATCTATGATAATGGTTTTATAGTAGAGCTTACAGACGAAGGAGAACGAGATCTTGTAGCTGATTTCCATGGAGGAGCAATCAAACTACCTGACTTCGAGACCTGTTGTCCTGAGAAGAGGAAGCAAGAAATCTATAGGATCATCTACTATTTGAACCTTGCTTATCGAACGTTATCAGTGACTGGCAAAATCGGTGGGACTCGGTGGTAAAGAGTGGCAATCAATGGGGAACAGAGGGGCTATTCTCCATTTCTACTATCTTAATCAAGGTTATGGCTCAAAATAGCCGATTCTTCAGTATAGCATCTGTGCTGAAAATTATAAAGAATTTTTTTACTTAGTTTTGTAGGACTAAACTATGTTCTCATTCCTTTGGTGGTTGTTAGTGCTATGCCTGAAGATCATTGGCTGTGCCATACTTGTAGTTCTGATGCTGCCCATTATCATTATCGCTCTGTACTGTGCTGTCTTTCTGATAGCTGTCATTCTCTGCATCATAGGGTCCATACTCGAAGCGATTTTCAGTTGACAAGCGAAAGTACCGTGGTAAAATAGGTAGTGAAGTAGTATGTTGAAGTACGGACGGACATGTAGACCTGTTTTATGGGGTGGTTAAGTGCATTTCTGAAATGGTTTCGTCCCGCCTGTGCAAAACGTGTACCAAAATCGGACGAAAATAATAGATTTTTTTCTCAAGCTCTGGCAAGATATTAAAAGTGGTAAGTTGCCAGAGTTCAAAAGTAGAAAGAAATAGAAAGGATGGAAGTGCCTATATAACCCAAATTTACAGTTCTGGCAACTTTCGCTTTTTATATCTTGCCAGAATGTTCATAATTGTGTATAATGGCTTCTATGTTGAACTAACTTTGTTACAGGAGATAAGAAGTATGGATAAGTACATCTATAAGCCCGAAGATGTAGGGAGGATCATAGTCAGTACGAGAGGAAATAACGTGACCATACGAAAGTACCACCTCACCGATAAAGAAATCGCTTCCCTACGAAAGAGATGGGAAGAATACATTTCAGGTCTGCCGAAAAGGATTCGAGATAAGGCAAACCCACAGTTCTTCAATCCCTATCGTAGAGGTATCTACTTCGCCCAACTCACCTCCCTCTTCCTACTTGGATCCAATGAATGGCATTCCTTCGTAGATGTAAAAGCGAAAACACGATCACTAATGCAGAACATGACTACTTCTTCCAAAACAGGGAAAGGTGAAATAGTTACACAGGATGCATGGTCAAAATTCATAGGGAAAACTCCGAAGGGTAGTCCGAAACGAAGCAAAGATGAGACAGGTAGGATGCAAGAGAATATGATCTTCATGCAGCGATTAGCCGGATCTCATCCAAGTGGATACAAACTTCGTCAGGCATGTGCTGCTGTAGACATGAAGAAGGTTACGCAGGAAGGTTTGCCTAATGGAGCATTGTTCTACCGTTTGAGTACTTATAGTACTTTTGAAGAAGCTCTTCCTATTCGTGATATTGAGAACTATGAACCTGACTCTTCTGAGAAGAAGTACTTTAGTAGGAAGTTTGCAGGTAAGATTGTTACAAGGGAAGGTACATTCGTAGGTGGAGTGCTTCAGAAATGATATGTCCACATTGTGAAAAAGGACGGTTTGTATTGAGAGTGGTAGGGGGGACAGCCTTAGTCTGTGAGAAGTGTGAGGCAGAGTTTATAGTCCCCTCTAACTTCCCTCTGTCCCGTTTGATCCTCTTTAATCACAACCTCAGTATTGCAGAGAAGAAGGGGGGTACAGACTTCTTTGCAGGTAATACTGAGAATCCCCATGAGCACAAACCCGATAGTGCTGTAGCGAAAGCTTGGGAGAAGGGGTATACTGAAGCAGAAAGAGAGGCAGGAGAATCAGCTTCTTTTCTTGCCGCGAAAAAAGAAATAGATAGTCTGACAGAAGCCCATAAATACCTGAACGACTTCTATATAGGAGCTATGGCTCTGCTGAATATGCTCAAAAATACCCATTGGAGATGGCCCTCCTTCTTCAGAGATCAGATCTCAGGATTCGTCGGGAAGTATGAATCCCCACAAACCCCTGTCAAAGCTACACTTATGGAAGAGGACTAAGTTGCCAGAACTCCAACTTTCGCTTTACATAACTGTAGAAGTACAGTAGAATGTAGAAAAGTGAATATTAAGGAGTTTTGACAATGTTGGCAGTAGCAACCGAAATACCCTCAGCCTACAGTCCTTTATCAGCATTTTGTTTGGTAGGGATAGCTATCATGACTTTCCTCATTGGTGGCATGTTAACCAAGGGGTGGAAGTTTTGGTTCACTGGCATGGGGATCCTCTCTATAGGGATGCTCTACATTTGGGGAACCTACCAATCAGCAGGGAGGATCCAGAGTAGTACTGTTGGATCCGGTGGAGATCCTTCCTATGAGACAGTAGTAGAGTACAAGGGAGAGTGGACGAAAGAGAGAGATCTCTTACGAGAGAATAAGTTCTACAACGATGACAAGAGAGTACTGAGTATGCATGTCGAGGGGACGAATCCTTGGGTATGGCATCCTATGTGTTTAATTACAGCACCGTTTTTCGCTTGTCTCATAGGATTTTTCGCTTGGCTTCTTGGTGCACGTAGCACCAAATTCCGAAGGGAGATAGGATAATGACCTACTTCTTAAACAATTGGGAAATGATGTTCAGTGTTATCGGGATCTTACTTCTTATTCTGTACACATGGGTTGGTGTACGTAGGGGTGCTATAGCTTGGCTGATTTGTGTAGTCATCACCATTGCTGTGTTGTTTGCCTTTGGTAAAGCTATTTTGGCAGAGGGTGATGGGTACTACATAACAGAAACGAAAGTACCGGCATTTATTTTTCACCCGATGAATTTAATTGTAGCACCGATTGCCTCTTTCTTCTGTTTCGTATTGATAGGTTTTGCCATGGATGCGAGCAGAGAAGGGAAGGGAGGCTAAGTTGCCAGAACCCAAAAACCCAAGAGACATAATGTCAGAAAGGACAATAAGATGAGCCATACAAAACCAATATCTGACATTAAGCCTGAGGTAGTCAAGAGGGCTGAAACGAAGCTGACTGAGTTAGATTGGCTTTATGGGTATACCACGGTGAACGGTAATCAGTATTGGGGTATACCGATGGGTCGAATCAGCCTTTGGGCAGGTGAGAAGGGAGTAGGCAAGAGTCGTCTCTCGATCACGTTGGCTAAGAAGCTGAATTCTCTCGGCTGGAAGATTTTGTACTTTCAGACTGAGACTACTTTAGAGGACTTTGCAGGTTGGGTCAAGGGTGTACATGACCCTTATAACTTCATCTGTAGTAGTGCCTCTTCGGTAGCCGATCAGATCTCGGCGATCAGGCAGTATCGTCCTCACTTTGTCTTTGTTGACAGTGTGAACGAGATCGATGAGTTTGAGAATGGAACGAAGAAGGAAGCTCGTTTTCTTATGAATGGTGATGAGACTACTGATGGGTATCGAGACATTTGTAAGGAGATGGGTAACATTCATGTGATCTTTTTATGTCAGTTGAATCAGGATGGTAGTACTAAGGGTGGTACGACGTTGCCTCACTTAGTAGATGTGAACATCCACATGGTTCACGACGGAGACAAGTTTATAGTACGTCCCGGTGTGAAGCACCGATACGGTAGAACGGGACCTGCTTTCCGTAGTGAGTGGAAGCATGTTGAGGATGGTGTAGTTTGTATCTCAAACTATAGCACCGAAGACGAGTTCTACTGTGGGTCGAAAGGCATAGCACCGAATACCCCTTCGAGGGGCAAGGGTGGTCCGGCTCCTGATTTGGTATGGGGTCCTGATGGAGAGCCTTATGTGAAGGGGACGGAGCCTAAGGGATCTATCCGTATGGGTGAGCCTGTTGTGGTTCAGGACAGGGGTAGTTTTTGGCACAATTTCCTTTATGGGAGGTAGTGAAAAAAATTCTACTTTTTTCTGATTTTGTTGTTGACAGCGAAAGCTGATGTGGTATATTGTAGGCTCACGGATATCGGCTCAGTCGTTGTACTGAGTGGCGATCCCTTGGGATAAGGCAGGTGAAAGCTTGTTTTATCCCTCGATTTGGATGTAGCAGAAGCTCCTTCGGGAGTAGCTGAAACACAGGTGGGTAGGGAGAAGTACTTCGGTATTTCTCTCTCCCGCTATTTTTTCGGAAAAAAAATTCAAGAAAAAAAAAGGAATTTACGATATAAGGTAAAATACAGTGGTAGAAACCTTGGGAGAGATCCCAAACGAGTTAAGGACCAGACAAGAGAAATGACTACTTTACATTATCACAATCCGATACAGACCCTGAGAGGTAAACTCGAACGTGAGGCGTATGCCTCCTGTTTGGATACCTCGTCCATGGTCTCACAATCATTTAATTGGATTGTGGCCCCAACAGGAGGCAGTGGGTAGTCGCTCTTGATCGCATATAGTTCCCTCGTTCAAGGCGACTGCTCGAAAGACAGTTGCCTTTTTTTATTGCTCTTTGAAAAACTGAATACCCCTTGGTGTAATGGTAGCACAACAGGTTTTGGTCCTGTATGTGGAGGTTCGAGTCCTCTGGGGGTAGTTTGCTAATATTCCGGTGTGGCCGATAGGTAAAGCGGCTGGCTGTTAACCAGTGTCAATGTAGGTTCGAATCCTACCGCCGGAGTTGAAGCTCTTTCACAAGTTAATAGGAGTTACCCGAAAGTGCATTGAAGATCAATACGCAGGAGGGTTTGTAACCCTTTCCATGGAACCCCTCGACGGTTTTGTGGGTAGGGTGAAGGACCCTTCTGTGTTTCTTTGGCTCATAGTTCAATGGTAGAACGCACTCCTTATAAGGGTGTCATCCAAGTTCGATTCTTGGTGGGCCGATTAGACGGGTCGATTAAGACAGAGTTATCGCTCAATTAGTCAAATGGTAAAGACATCGGCTCAACAAGCCGAGAATGTGGGTTCGATTCCCACATTGAGACCCAAATCCGCTCTTCTTGTTACCATATCCGTCTTCTTTACTGGCACGAAGCTCAGTAGGTCGAGCACTCGGCTGATAACCGAGAGGCCGTCAGTTCGAATCTGACCGTGCCAATTTAGATGGGTCGAAGCGAAAACAGTTATCGTATAAGTTCGAATCTTATTTCCCCCATTTTTGACGGGGGAATGGCCTAACTGGTATAGGCAATCTGTTCTCCACAACCATATCCATCTATTTTTTGCACTTATGAAAAGCGGGTCGGCAGAGATGAGTTATCGCCTGCAAAGCCGGAAGTCTCGGTTCGAATCCGAGCTTGTAGTGTAATGGAAGCACGCCGTAAAACGACTTCATTTCAACAACACATCCGCTTTTTTTCACCCGCGTAGCTTAATTGGCCAAGCACCTGTTTTACACGCAGGGGTCATGTTGGTTCGAGTCCAACCGTGGGTATTTGACGGGTCGATTGGAATAAGGGTTATCGATTAATGGTAAATCACTTTCCTATCCAGAAAGCTTTGCGGGTTCAAGTCCCGCTTTCCCTTACCGCTACCATATCCGTCATATTTTCCCCTCATGGTGAACTGGCTATCACACATCCCTGTCGAGGATGAGTACCCGGATCGATACCGGGTGGGGGGGTTAAAAAAAGGGTTTTTCTTCTTTCCCGCGAAAATAATATAGAACTTTATTTAAGGGGAAAACAATGCCAGACGAGAAACCAAAAGAAAAAGAGATCCTTGAAGTGATAGAGAAGCCCACCGAAGATGGTGGTTTTGTCGGGGTAATGCAGATCTTAGTAAGCAAGATCAGCAGGAAGGCTGTGATCGTAGCCATAGCTATGATCCTTATCTATTTGTTAGCAGCCGGAGTAACGACCGTGCCGGATAAGTATGTATTCACGGTATGTGTCATAGCAGGTCTTGCAGTTTTCTTCACACTACTTCAGTGGGTTTTGGATAAGAAGAAGACGAAGACTCATCTGAAAATTTTGGAGAGGGGACAGGTTCCTCCTCCTGAGCTTAAGGTTGAAGCACCTCCACCTAAGAAGAAATAGCACTCGGAGAGGCAAGCCGATAGTTGGCGACGGCAGTACCCTGCTAAGGTATCGAGGCTTCACAGCCCTTATGGGTTCGACCCCCATTCTCTCCGCTTTTGGAAAGACAAGCCGATGGGTGACGGCAGCGGTTTTGAAAACCGTCGAGCTTAACAAGCCTTGTGGGTTCGAGTCCCACTCTTTCCGTTCTCCCCTATAGCACCGAATCGGGAAGGGATCCGGCAGGATCAGGAGCACGCTTCGAAAGCGTGTAGCACCGAAAGGTGTTCAGGGTTCGAGTCCCTGCCCTTCCGTTATGTAGCACCGAATGGGGAAGGGCGGCAATTGGCGTAGCAGCTTGTTTGGAAGACAAGTATACCTCCGGGTATTCTGGGTTCGACTCCCAGTCCTTCCGTTTTTTCAGCAGTATGGTGAAACTGGTAATCACGTACCTCTCATAAGGGTAAATTCTGAGTTCGATTCTCGGTACTGCTATTCTACTTTCGCTCCGGTCGTCTAATGGTTAGGATACCACCCTTTCAAGGTGAAGATCGCGGTTCAACTCCGCGTCGGAGTATTTTTCAGTGCATGAAAAAATTCTGAAAAAATCGGAAAAAAGTGGTTGACAGCGAAAGATCTGCCGATATACTTACATATGTTCTTTGAAAATTACATATGAGAACGACCTGAACGAAACAAAAAACTTAGCGGGTCGAGGCTTTAGAGTTATCGCTAATTGGTTAAATTTGCTCTACGCTCTTTAGCATTACACATCCGCTTTTTTACGATATAAGGAAAGAAATGGGTCGGAGAGTGGTCAGTTATCGACAATGACGGTCCAAAGGTAGGCATCTCAGGGAACGCTACTCCTTTGACCTCCTTCGGGAGGTCTCATAGTAGGGAGTAGTGGGGTTGACTGGGTGAAAATGCTGAGCAAGATGCCGGAGTAATCCGGATGAGCGTGCCGAATACATCTCCCCCGGCTTGCCGGACGATGTACAGGCGACCACAACAAGAACCCCAATTTCTGATACTCACAACATATCCATGCCTTTTCTTTCCAATCATGATGGTGGGTCGATTAGTGTAGGTTATCGATTACAGATGCTTGTGAAAAGGTCTGTGTGTAAGGTAGGGAACAAGTGGATCTAAGGTAAATGCCATGATCCGAAGATCTGCTGGGAAGACTACTGACAGCACAGATGCCTCCAATCAAGAAGGAAAGCGAAGTGCAGACTTAACTCGGTTTTGTTGCAATCCCGAATTATAGCCCTCTGCATGGAGCAGTGCAATTTCCCACAACTTTTTCATCCCGAATGGGAGTTTCCTATACTTTCACCACATCCACCCATGGCTTATTTTCGAAGTGAAAGACGTTCTGAGGAGATGATGGGATTCGAATACTCTTGGGGTTACGCGACCTTGAGACACTTCTACATGTAGGATCCCGTCGTGGGCGGCAAGACGGACGCTTTAATGTGTCTAAAGGTCAGTCACTGGATGTTAACCAAAGCATTCCTTCTCTCTCCTTCGTATTTAATTACTTAGGAAGTAGAGATGTAAGACGGATGTAGGCGTAGTGGCTGAGTGTAGGAAAGTCTTTTACTCTCTCTTTGAACGAGGGAGCTATATTTGTGCGAGGTGGTGTATATGTAACACGTTGTGGAGTTTTCCGGAATTTCATGAAGTAGCTGGGGTTAAATTCCCTGCCCTCGCCCCATTTTTGGGAGGTAGTGTATATGTAGCACGGCTGATCTCACTTCTTTCAACGGATATGTTTTCAGTCAGAGACGAGGTTAGATTCCTCTCCCTCCCCCCACGGCAGGTGGTGTATTGGTTAACACGCTGTTGGAAATTGATGCAAGCTTTAAGTCTGTAGCAATTGAAGACGGAACAATTAGGTTTGATTCCTAATCCTGCCTTTCAAACGGGTCGAAGTAGTAAAGTTATCGCTTACCAACGAAGAGCATCGGCGGCAACAAACCGCCGATTAAACGCTTTATTACACAACACATCCGTTACCAAACTTTTGGGTAGAGACCGCGTTTTCTCTACCCATTTTTTTTTGATCTTTACGGAGACTCGCCTAACTTGGTATGGCACTGCGTTTGGGGCGCAGAATAATCTCGGTTCAAATCCGAGGTCTCCGATTACGGAAAGTGGCTCAGTTTGGTAGAGCGCACGGCTGGGGGCCGTGAGGCCGCAGGTTCAAATCCTGTCTTTCCGATTTATGCGGGTCGAATGTGAAAAGGTTATCGTCATTGGGAGACCGTAGTATGGGTTCGAATCCCATGCCCCCGCCAATCGGGGGTTAGTGTAATGGCAGCACGCGTAAAAACATCTTTTCCTCCACCACATCCGCATATATGGGGATATCGTCCAATGGGAAGACACTGCCCTTGCAAGGCAGGGATGGGAGTTCGACTCTCCCTATCTCCATTAGTTCAGTTGGGAGAACGAAAAAAAAGAAGGAATCTGAGCATGTAGGTCGAATACTTAAGTAATAACAATATTTTACTTAGGTTCGGCTTATGAAAAGAGAAGTTTTAGAGCAATTAGCCAAGGAGGGAAAAAGCACACGGCAAATAGCAAAGATCACAGGATACGGTCAAACAACTGTTCGTTATTGGTTGAAAAAACATCAAGTATCGACTAATCCTACTTCCCCCATGATCTGTAAAAAATGCGGGGAAAAAGATCCTGACAGAATGATGAACAAAGGGGCTGATAGGAAATCCAATACTCTTTGTAAGTCTTGTCACAATCTACAGACAATTGAACGGCAGAAGAAGAACAAACAAGTAGCCCTTGATTATAAAGGGGGAAAGTGTATGGAATGTGGTTATCATCGTTGCTTAGCAGCGTTGGAATTCCACCACGCAGATCCCTCTAAGAAAGATCCTAATTGGACGAACTTAAGATCATGGGGCATCGAGAGAATATACAAAGAATTAGACAAGTGTGAATTACTTTGTGCTAATTGCCATAGAGAACGTCATTATTTGGGGGTAAAGTCTTGATGGGAAGACGCTTGACTGGCAGTCAAGAGGTTGCGGGTTCAACTCCCGCTACCTCCACTTGGGTAACAAAATACAACAGAACTGTTAAGTTTTGTTACCTGTACTGGGGGATTGGTGAAACTGGGATCACGACTGATTTGCACTCAGTAGTTAGGGGTTCGAGTCCCCTATCGCTCCATTAGCGGGTCGAAGGTCAATAGGTTATCGCTGTTAACGATCACTCCCTATAGCACCGAATACACATCCGCTTCTTTTTTGCACTCTCCCTAAGCATAAATGGTGATGCACTGGATTTGTACCCCAGATAAGTCGGTTCGATTCCGGCAGGGAGATTTTTATTGCGGGGTAGACTGGAGTGGTCCCAGCACGGTCTCATAAGCCGTTCTACGTGGTGTTCGATTCCCACCCCCGCTATTCAAAACCTTAAGGTCTAAGTAGATGCTGAAACTATCCGTGGTGGATATCTGACAGATTATAGCAGCCTGATAAGGTTCGACTCCTTTAGGGCCAGAAAAGGAAGAGACAGTGAACTACTTAGTTTTGTTCCCGTCGTCTAACCGGATAAGGCACTGCTCTCCTAAGGCAGTTATTGCAGGTTCGACTCCTGCCGGGAACGTTATGCCCTCTTCGCCTAATTGGATATGGCACTTGGCTTCGAACCAAGAAAAGTGGGGGTTCGAGTCCCTCAGGGGGTATTTGCTCTGTTCGTATAACGGCTATTACACTACCGTGGTAAGGTAGGAATGAAGGTTCGACTCCCTCACAGAGCTTTCCACCATGGTGTAATGGCAGCACACTGCTTTCGTAATGCAGAAATGGAGGTTCGACTCCTCTTGGTGGATTTCGGTGGCTTAGCTGATGGGGATTTAGCGTCTGCCTGAAGAGCAGAAGGACCCAGTTCGACTCTGGGAGTCACCATTTCATAACTTGCCAGAACCTGAAAAATGGTTTTGCATAATGATAGTTCTTTGACAATTGGGGCCGGATTAGGCTAAGGCAAGATGAGGGTAATGTGTCTCCATGTGGCAGTTATGACACAGTAGATCACATTTTTCCACCTCCTTCTTCAGGGTTTCCAGCTTATTGTTGGAACACCGTCGAATATCGATGGGAAGATCCTTCTGAGATGGATCCTTATGGTGGAAAGATAAGGCAGCTTGGTTTTTGTCATACCCGCAAGACATGCATTTACCCCCTTTAACCCGGATGAGTTCTGCTCTACGTTGAATGCCTCTCTTTTGCTGAGCTTCATAGTTCTGAAGACGGCTATTTGTATTGGCATTTTTACATTTTCTCGAACAGAACTTTGTTTGACGACCAGTTAAGGGGTTTTGACATGTAAGACACAGACTCATTTTTCTTCCTCCTACGATTATGACCATTCTCATAATCTATTTCGGAAGAAAAGAGAAAATCCCTGTAATATTTTTTGAACGAGGGTCCTTAGCTCAATGGTAGAGCGTCAAGCTCATAACTTGGGGGTTACTGGTTCGAATCCAGTAGGACCCATTCATTTGAAAAGCGACAATAACTACAGTAGAAAGGAGCATGATCATGAAACGGAAACGTGAAAAATCAGGCAAACTGTAGCGGGTGAAGCTTATGAGGTAAAGCACCGGACTTTTAATCCGGAATCTTCTCGGTTCGAATCCGAGTACCCGCAGTGATTTTAGGAGATCGTCAATGGATGGTATGGAAACAAAACAGCCGGAAGAAGTTGGATTTTACTTATACAAACCTCCTCACTGGGACCAGCCGAGAGAAGTTGAGGTGGTGAGAAAAGACGACCAAAAACTGTATGTTCAATTTATAGACGGCATGTATCCTACTCCAATGAGCAAAATTCCTGTCGGATCCTTGTGGAAGAAGACAGGCTGAGTAGGGAGTGAAGCTTAGCAGGTAAAGCATCCGGCTCTTAACCGGAAGTCTTCTGAGTTCGAATCTCAGTACTCCCATTGTGCGTATATAGCACCGAATCGTAGCACTGAAAGGAAAGAAAAATGCCGGAAGAACAAATAAGGTTCACAATAGGTAAGGGTGTGGGATCTTTGATCGGAGCCGCAGCAGGCGGTGCAAGAAGTCCTGAATACACATTTTATCTGGATGGAGATCTCTGTCAGATGTCTGCTCAGAAAAGACTACTTCAGAGCAGGGGTTTTGCTGTAGGTCAAAACGACGTTTATCCCTGTCTGAAGCAGGAAGACGTGGAAGCAGCCCTTCGAGTGATATGGAGTACTCGGTGTGAGGGTTGGTGGCATTATCAGAAAAAGTATGCTGAGCTTGGGATCTGTGACGCAGAAACCTTCCGTGCAGAACTTACTGCTCAGTGTGAAAGAGACCGTAATAGGTAGCACTGAATAAAGGAGTACTTACGATGTTGGCAATTGGCACAATTACGTGGGTCGGTTTGGGAGTAGCTGCTGTATGTCTTGGTATTGCAGGTGTCCTGAACGCTAAGAAAAAGAAGTAGCACCGAAGTAGGATCTTATCGCTGGGGGGTCGTTCTCTTAGACTTTCCCCGCTCTTATAGCACCGAATCGGATGTCCGCCGGAGTTGGAGAGCCGGGATGGGCTGTAAACCCATTGTCGAAAGGCTGAGTAGGTTCGAATCCTATGACATCCATTCCCAATGCATATGGTGGTTGTAGTGTTTAACGGTTAGCACACAAGCCTGTGGAGCTTGGAGTGCCGGTTCGAATCCGGTCGATCACCCTTATGAGGATATGGCCGAGTGGTTAGGCGACGGTCTGCAAAACCGTGTACATGAGTTCGAATCTCATTATCCTCTTTCTTGCGGTGTTGGTGTTAATTGGCAACACGACAGCCTTCCAAGCTGTAGTTGGGAGATCGTACCTCCCACACCGCATTTATGCATCCATGGTATAACGGCTATCACACGACGTTGCCAACGTTGAGATCCGAGTTCGATTCTCGGTGGATGCTTATGCCGGAGTGGTGGAATGGCAGACACGCATGGCTTAGAACCATGTGTCTTCGGACGTGCAGGTTCAACTCCTGTCTCCGGCACTTTTGCTCCCATCGTCTAATGGTTAGGATAATGGATTCTCAGTCCATCGATAGGGGTTCGAATCCCCTTGGGAGTATTTTACTTTCGGGGTTATCAGTACTGATAGCACCGTTTTTATTGCCCCCGTAGTCCAACTGGATAGGGCATCTGCCTTCTAAGCAGAATCGTGCGGGTTCGAGTCCTGCCGGGGGTATTTTAGTCCGAAAATTTTCAACTCAGCGAAAAAATCAACTTACTCCATAAACCCTTGTTTTATAAGGGTTTAGGAAAAAACATCCTCATTTTCTCGCTTCTACAATGTCTGAAAAGCGATATTTTCCTTGAACTGGGAGATACTACTGCGGTATAGTATAGATATCGTATAGTAGTACTGAAAAGGTACTACTTGTAACTAAGACATTGTTGTAGGACAGGAGTTAGAATTGAGGTGTTTGAAAATGAATAGAACCGGCTCTAAAAAGACTACGGCAGTCAAGGGAGAGCCATTTGGTGTGATGCTTCAGGAACTGATCGAAGAAAGGCGACAGTTAGATACCAGATTCGCTAAGCTTTTGAAGCGATTGCCAAAGGAATTAGCAAAAGAAGCAAGAAAAGCCGCACCGAATGGTCATAAGATCTATGTCAGGAGGAGATCTAATGATACCACTCTTCTTCAAGCGATTCCTCAGGCCATGATGATTGGTCGGAAAATGCGAACGGAAGACATCATGGATCGTCTCCGTGCCAAAAAGCTGTACGAAAGTGACAGCGATTACTTCTATGCCATGGTCAATGGCAAACTTCGAATGCTCTCGGAAGATCCGAAGGTCCCCCTTGAAAATATCGACAGAGGTGTGTACGTATTACGTGCACGACAGGCTGTTTAACATCCTGTGTACCATTTGCTAATCACATAGTGTGCACGGATGCACCTACTACAAAATGCCTGAAGGGATCATAGGGATTTTCTATCTCTCAGGCATTTTTTTACGCCTCCGCAAAAAAACTCTTGCAATGCTCCCCCGAAAGTGGTATCATATACTCAGTATGTTCCTTTTTTCGGATAAAAGGGGAACATCCTGTAGTAGCCTATGTGATTAGATCGTGTTAGGAGGCCGAAATGGACTCAGCTAATGAGACTCAGGAAAGATTAAAATGTGAAGGAATAGTCAATGATTTGTGGAGCAAACTTAGGACCCTGACACCTGCAATCGATAAATTGCGAGAAAAAGGTGAGATCAATACTCAGGAAGACGAAGAACTGGCATTATTTGCCTTAGGAGTCGTCAGAGCAAAACTAAGCTTAGAAAATGCGATTGATAACGAGGTGTTCAATGAAGAGGATCTCGTTTTACCGTGCGGCGGATCCATGGAATGCAGTACTTGTGATGTAAAGGACTGCAACTTCCGTGTTTAGCTGAATTTAGACCGATTACAGATCGGTTCCGTACTAATGCACTTTCTCTGTACAACAGGGAAGGTGCATATTTTTTTGTCCCTCTCGCCTAATGGATATGGCACCGGACTACGAATCCGGACAAGTGTAGGTTCGAATCCTACGGGGGACGTTATGGACGATTAGCTCAGATGGCAAGAGTACTTGCTCGACACGCAAGAAGTCGCTGGTTCGAGTCCAGCATCGTCCACCATAGGTGCGTGGTGTAATGGTAGCACGACGGTCTCCAAAACCGTTAGTGAGAGTTCGACCCCCTCCGCACCTGTTTTTTCTGAATTCTATTGGAAAAGCGATAAAAGTAGAATATAATAGAATTTAGATTCCGCTCCCATGGTGGAATTCGGCAGACACATCAGGCTTAAATCCTGATGCTCGAAAGGGCGTCCCGGTTCGACTCCGGGTGGGAGTATTACGATGAAAGGATGCAACTATTTTTGCGGCAAAGGATTAGATTAAGGAAGATACGATGTTAGTCTTAAGCAGACAAAGGGATGAGTCAATCATGATCGGCGATAATGTAGAAATCACTATTGTCGATGTGAGAGGCGATAAAGTTCGGTTGGGGATCACCGCACCGAGAGAAGTCTCGGTTCACCGTCGTGAAGTATACGACGCCATCCAACGGGAAAAAGAAGCATCCAAGGATTAAGCTCCTCTGGTGGAATGGCAGACACGCTGCATTCAAAATGCAGTGCCCTCAGGCGTCCCGGTTCGAATCCGGGGAGGAGTATTTCTATGGAGATTTAGTATTGAAGCGAAAACAGTGTGCATACAGAGTTGAGCAGGATCAGAACTTTGTTTCTGTTTTCGCCAGCGTACTGTGTCTTCTTGATCATTGTCTTCAGACTGGACAGGTTCCACATATCATCTTTGATGAAACCTCATTTTCAGCCCGAAAATGGGAAACTCTCTTCGAACCTATCGATTTATACCCGGATGAAGAGACTGGAATCGATGGATCCGAGTACTTCCATCCTCCCTATCCAGCGTTAGTTGGAAGAGTATTTCCGAGTTCTGAAGAGCAAAGAATATATGTCAACCGGCTGTTTAGATATCTGAAGATCCGAGAAGAGATCCGGGAAGAAGCAAAACGAGAGATGCCCCTCCCACCTCGGTTTATAGGCTGTTATGCCGACTTTACTACTGCCCTGAAGGGGTGGGAAAGTGCATTGAATAACAAAAAGCTGGAGGATCCAATAATCCTCGATTATGTGTTTGGGATCCGGAACTATCAGGAAAAACATCCCAGAGCGAAAGTGCTGCTGGCTACTGACTCATCAGAACTGAAGAATGCCCTCACAAGGTTCGAGTTCTTGAATATTGGGCTGCTGGTAGACGAAGATAACCCGGAATTAATCCTGAAAAGCATGATTCGAATGACCGATGCACAATATTTCGTGTGCTCCTATTCTGAATACTCGGCGATAGTGCTGAGTATGAACCCTAAACTCGTTCATTATAACGTAAGTTATTGGATGAACATGAGTTAGGTTAAGCTCAGATGGTGGAATTTAGGCAGACACGCCAGCTTGAGGGGCTGGTCCACATTACGTGGGTGCAGGTTCGAATCCTGTTCTGAGCATTTATCTTGCCAGAAGTCCAAGATCCACTTCACATAATGGCAGAAGTTGTTTAATAAGTGAAGAAAGGATCTGCCATGGGACAATCATATTTAATTGTGAATCTGGACAAAAAGCAATTCATCAAGCCCCACGATTTCGGGGACTATCCTAAACTTATCGAATTTGGAGACAGCAGCGGTGGGACAATGTTCGCTCTTGCTGTGCTTCTCTCTTCAGGCAATGGCCGAGGGGGAGGCGATCTCTTTGGTTCGAAATACCGTGCTGCCGTGAAGAGATACCACAAGGGTAGGAGGAAGACCTGCCCTGAAGCTCCCAACTATAACGACCCCATCATCGGATCTTGGGCGGGAGACCGCATAGTTGTGGCAGGTGAGTATATGGATTTAGGTCTCTATCTTCCCGAAAAATATCAGGACAGAAATCTGTACGATCATGCGCGGAAGCACTGGAGTAACATCTCTGCTGACATCAAAGCCGTCATGATTGATGCTCAGGTTATGGCAGGTGAGAGAGAAGCCACCATGAGTCCTGACACCGTGGTGGGAAGAGATGCTTCAGGAAAACTCCATTGGGTTAATAATCCAAGAATGAAGGTGCGGAAGTGAAAGAGAAAGTGTATATTAGCAGGGACGAATCCTCGGACTTCATATGGGTTTGGAGGAAACCGAGTAAAGGTGTATGGTCTCCACAGAATATGGGAGGCACTGAATTCGTTAATTGGCAAAGACCTGATCGTAGCCTCGAAGGAGCTACTTACTATTATCATAAGGATTTCAAAAAGAAGTATGGCATCACGATCAGGATGAAAACAAAGAAATGTGTGCATCTACCTAAAGCACTACTCGATAATCAGGACTACAAGATCACGTCGGATGACCCCGACAGGAAGAGGTAGACATGAATAGTTTAGCACCGAATGAAGAAATCGCGAGAGAAGAAACGGTTAGCACCGAACAAGATCAACTATCCTTCCTACAGGAGCATTTCAAAAAGAAACCTGAGGAAGATAAGGTTAAGTACTGTAAGGTAGGTCCCCGTCAGTGGAGAATCAATTTTTGGGGAGAAAAAGGTGGTCGTACTAACGACGTATTGAAAGAGTTAGTTGTGGTCAGATCACACTACGTCGTCCTCACAAAGGCAGGTAAAACATGGACTTACGAGATTCTCACGTAACTTGCCAGAGCCTAAAAATTCAAAAAACATAAGGGCAGTGTTGAAGTTGTCAATTATGTTTTTTAATGAAAGGAAAGTTACGATGGCAGTTACAGAAACAGAACGAGATTTTCAGATGCATCGAAAGATGCTCATGGACAACATTAAGAAACAGGCAGGGACCCTTGGCAAGGCTCTGCTTGAGGGGTCCATGAATGCAGTTGAGGCAGGTTGCTCCCGTCTCAACGTGTCTTTTGGTATTCACCAAGAGACGAACGTGGCAACCCTTATCCTCGATGATGATGGTAGAGGTATCGTCGATAAAGAGGAGTTGATTCAGCATTTCGAAACCTTCGGCACTCCCCACGAAGAACATGAGGCAGGACCGTGGAAGAAATTCCGTATCGGTCGTGGTCAGTTGTTTGCCTTTGGCAAGAACGTGTGGAGAACAGCTACCTTCGAAATGGAAGTCGATATCAATGAGAGGGGTCTGAAATACACCCTTCGAGAAGGTCTGCCTTTTCACCAAGGTTGTCGAATCGAAATCGAGTTGTACGAGAACCCGATTCCGTCATGGTATAGCACCGAAGGCAAATTCCGAGAGGCATACCAAAAGCAGGTCAAATACTTCGAGACGGAAATCTACTACAATGGGGAAATGATTAACACCCCACCGTCGTCCTGCAAGTGGGACCACGAAGATGAATTCGGGTACTACACCTTCCTCAAGACAGGTGCGTTGGACATCGAGTTGTACAACATTGGTGCATATGTCTGTGAAATGTCGGCAATGAGTTACGGAATCTGTGGCACTGTAGTGACCAAGAAACAGTTGGACTTGAATTCTGCACGAAATCAGGTGATTTCAACCTGTCCTGTGTATGCTCACGTCAAAGACATTATCAAGCAGAACCGTGTGAAACGTCGGCATAGCACCAAACGTCGGAATTTCAATACCCACGAACGACAGTCTGCTTTGATGGACTTGCTTGTGGGAGACGAAACCTACGACAGCCTCAAGTCGTTGAAGTTGGTTGCTACTGCACAGGGCAAATTGCTCTCCCTTGAGGAGATTCGTAAGAGTCGTCTCAATTGGACGTTTGCTCCGTATGGTGACCGACGTGCAGACAAACTAATGGAGACAGAACAAGCAATCGTTTTCGATGAAGCCATCTTGGAGAGGCTGAATTATCCCACTAACGACGAACACAGGAATTTCTTCAATTGGTTGTTTGAGGCAGAGGAGTTGGAGAATGGCAGAATCCCGAATGGTTGGGAAAGCAAACCTATCCTCTATCAGGATTTCGACGAGTTGGTTCGGGGTATTCGTGACGACTACACAACCATTCCCCAAAGCAAATGGACAAAGACCGAAAAGAGAGTCATGAGGCTCTTGCAGAATGGCAATTGTTGGGATGGTCGTGTTCTCCGTCTTGGTATGTCCGACACAGCCGATGCATGGACTGATGGGCAAACCTACATCACTATCAATCGTGACCGTCTCCGTATGGTGTATTGGACGTATGGTAGCAGTCTAAGGAAACTCATGTCTCTCCTCTGCCACGAAATGGCTCACGATGATGATAGTCGTGGAACCCATCATCACGGTCCTGAATTCTATGAGAGGTACTACGACATCGTACATCGGCAGGAACACTGTCCGATGGACATCGGTTACGGCATGTATCAGAAGCTGAAAGATGCTCAAATTCAGGAGAAGATAGATGCAGAGTTGGCTAAGAGACAGAAAGCCAAAGAAAAGAGAGAAAAGAAAATCAGTGGCAGTAGTATAGCCGCGAGCAGTAAATAGCCGTACCTCGGAAAGCCCCTTTGAGATACCCTCAGAGGGGTTTTCCAAAGTTTTTTCAAAAAGCGAAAAAAAGTTCTTTACAGCGAAAGTTGCACAAAGTATAATCACCGAGTCTGAAAAAGTAGAAAAACACGAAGTAGAAGTGAAAGGAACAAGACATGTTAGCAGTAATTCCAATCCCAATCGTTCTCATTATTCTCGTTGCTGTAGCTTTGATGGTCGTATGGGTGTACGGCAAGCTCAATAAGAGCAAGAAGTTTGATGAGAGGCTCAGAGACATCGAACACGAACATTGCTTCCACAATGACACTCAGACTCAGCTTGATGGGTTGGAGACTATGAAGGAAGATCTCCGTCACAAAGCCGAAGTCAATAAGGAAGCTGCCAAAAACCTTACAGAAGAAGCCGAGAAGATTGGCACTGTTCTCGGAGATAAAAAAGACGAAGCTCAAGAAGCACAGCCCGAAGAGGCTGAACCCACGAAAGGAGGTCAAAATATCGAGTAGAGGTAGGAACGGTCGTAAGTAGATAGTTTTATAGTAGAAAAAAGAAACCAAAAAGAAAGGAATTTCAAATGACACCGAAACAGATCAAAATGCTCGTTATCGCGGTCATTGTAGTTGTTGCAGGACTCGCGATTGTATTCGGATGCTTCAAACACAACGACGATCAAAATTGGCAGATCGTACAGAGCATCGGCGGAAAGATTTCCGTGCGGGATCAGGGCGGATGGTATCCCACAGCTTTTGCCACCGTATGGACATACCCTCGATATGCAGATTTCAGGTATAATGACGATCCCGACGAAGGGGACGACGTGGATGAGCGAATTCGCGTAACATTCAACGACGGCGGTACGGCTCAGATTTCCACGTTCGTGCGTATCCAAACTCCTATCACTGAGGCAGACCGTAAGGAGTTTCACCGACAATTCGGCGGAGAAATGGCTAACGTGAAGGCAGCTACAAAGGCTCACTTGACGAATAGTCTGAAATCGACAGCACCGCTTATGTCTTCATCGGAACACCAATCGGCTCGTAAAGCTGAATTCGCCAATCATACCGAAAATCAGATGCGACTCGGACTATACGAAATGCGTAAGGTCGAGAAAGAATTGAAAGATCGAACCGATGAAGAAGGCAATCCTATTACAGTCTTTGCGACAGAGATCGTGACCGATACTGACGGTAAGTCCGTCGTGGCTCAGGAATCTCCCCTCACGACTAAATTTATGATTGCTATCGATCAATTCTCCGTCACAGGTACAGACTACGATCCTGAGATTCTCCAGCAGTTCGCGGCAAAGAAGAAGAGCTTCCTCATGGCTGAACAGTCTAAGGCGGCAAGGGAAGAAATGGTGCAGGAACGTTTGAAGATCGAAGAAGAAGGTCTGAAAGACAAGGCTCAGGCAGAAGCCAAGGCTAACGTCGAAAAGGCTACTGCGGTTATTCAGGCAGAGCAGAAGGCAGAGGTCGCATTGCAGACAAAGATCGAAGCTGAGACCAAAGCAAGTCAATTGCTTGAAGTCGCCAAGATTGAGAAGGAAGAAGCTCTCACCAAGGCTAACATGGAACTCGAAGTTGCCGAAATTCGTGCACAGGCGGCAGAGCAAGAGAAGCTTGCTATGATTGCTCAGGCAGAAGGTAAGCAAAAGGCTATCGAGCTTTCAGGTGAGATCACCAACCTCGAACAGGCGATGCTTGATAACGAGCTTCGTAAGGCAGAAGTTATTTCCGATGCTATTGCCAAGATCATGATGCCCTCGACGATGAACATCATCACGGCAGGTGGAATGGGCGGGGAAGGCACACAGGCAGCAAGCCCTGACGTGCTGACTACCCACCTCGTCAATCTGAAACTGATGGAAGCAACAGGAATCATCGATCAGGCGAATGTTTCAAGCAAGAGCGTTAGTGCCAAACGGGTTACTCGTCCCGCCTCTTCTCAGTAATCTTCGTGGGTAGCTTCGTGCTACCTCTACTATGACCGAACCCCTTTGGCAGTAATGCCTTAGGGGTTTTTTATTTATCTTGCCAGAACTCGAAATCTGCGGCAACATAAGGCTGTGAAGTGAAAATTGGTCATAGTAGAAAGGATTTATAATGCTGAAAAAAGACTTGCCGACAGGAATCATACTTTACAAAGGACCGTCTCTGATTGACGGTGGACCCATTGTAGCAATCGCAAATGCTTTCCGTCGTAGTGAAAACAAGAAAACAGGTACTATGATACAGGTGTGGATTATCCGAGAGGACAAACACCCTGCCGAGTGCATTCTTGACAGATCAGACTTTTCAATCTGTGGGGACTGCAAACATCGTGCCAAAGAGATTGACGGTAAAAGAGCAAAGGGCGGCTCTTGCTACGTCAATCTTATGTATGGTCCCTTTGCCATATATCACGCCTATAAGAGAGGAACCTATCAGCCCTTCGAGTTACCTCACCTGCGGCTGTTCAAAGGCAGACATGTAAGGCTTGGAGCCTACGGTGACCCTGCGGCTGTACCTATTGAGGTATGGGAAGCGATATGTAGTGTTGCTGCGGGATGGACGGGTTATACTCACCAATGGCGTACCTGCGATCAAAGTTTGGCTCGTTTCTGCATGGCAAGTGTCGATACTCCTACCGAGTACCGAGAGGCAAAACATATGCTGTGGAGGACGTTTCGAGTACGGCTAACTAAGACAGCAAAGTTAGCACCGAATGAAATGGTTTGCCCTGCGTCCGATGAAGCGGGCAACAAAACCGACTGCGAACACTGTAGCGGGTGTAGTGGAACCCGTAGCAACAGAAAAGACGTTGCTATTGTCGTGCATGGGTGGAAAGGGAAAGTAAAGAATTTCAAACGGACTATCGCTAACTTGCCAGAACCACAAAACATGGCTCGCATAAGTGCAGTTGTTTGACAAGTGAATATAAGATTGACGGTGGCGAAAGCCAGTGCAGTTTCGTTGACTGTGGTTGACTAAGCGAGCCTAACGAGCGAGGAAGATGCCGTAAGGCAAGGTGGGTTTAGCACAAGTAAACTTGGGGTCGCAAGGGCGGGGAACCCTTGTCCGTCAATTATAACAAGTGAATAGTGAAGTGCTTGGCTGAGGAAACCCCACAAGTGGGCTATGTGCGGTGAGCATAGTCCGATACTTCGGAATAGCACAGGGGATAAAAGGGAAGGCGTGGATGAAAGCGGCTGAGCCGGTGTAGGTCGTGAGTAAGGTAGGTTAAGTGCTTTATCTTTCGATGAAAGGAAAGAACGATGCATAACGAAGAACTAAAAAAGTCGTTTCTCGAAAAGGTAGAAGTTGGCGAAGCGACGGCTCATATAGGAGTGGGCTGTTGGCCGAACCTCAGAGCTTCTTACCTCGAATTGGTTGACCTATTCGGTGAGCCTAACTGTGAAGGCGACGGCATGGAAAGCGATTGTGGATGGGAGTTTTGTTTTGAGGGGGTGTGGTATAACCTCTATAACAAAGAGGACGGAGTAGCCTCAATGGGATATGAAGGTATCCCTACAGACTACCTCGACGAGTGGCATATATGGTCCTCAGAATCAGACCCTCACCTGAGAAAACAGCATTCAGACAGACTTCGAGCAATCCTGCAAGAGCTTTGTCCGATGGAGAAGTACCCCGAAGTCAAAATGGGGGAAGTGTTCGCAGCAAAGAAGAATATAACCAATCTCAGCCAAAGAGGGTTAGTGCAGGTTATGGCACTGATTGACCACTGGACAGGTGATATATTCCCTGACCGTCGCACCGACGAAGAGATTATGTCGGTAGATGAACAAGAAAAGTAAAGCACCGTTTAGCCAACGGTGAGAACAATTTGATAACTCTTAACAGGAGACAAAAAATGTCACAGGCAACGTATGCGTGTTATGCAGACACGGTAGAGGAAAGTTTCGTGATTGAGACTTGTCCTCAGGAAGTAGAGGCATTGAATGCGATATTGGAGTACAATGGTTTTGATCTCGATACTTTGGCCTGTTGTGCTCGGTATTGTGATGACATTGAAGGTGAACTCAGCCTTACAATGGACAATGAGGAGCTTATACAGGCAATCTTGGAAACCTACGATGCTCTGTGTAATGCTTTCAGGAGCAAGATCGGGCTTGAGTTGTCTATCAAGTACCACTGTAAAGAGGATAGGGGGGACGAGGTAGATGGTCGTTTTTGGGAGGTAGAGGGAGTCTATATCCTCTCTCCCGCGGGAAAAAAGCATGAAAAGAGCATTACAAGGAAGTTTTGGACGACTTGGGGCTAAGTTGCCAGAACTCAAAAATCGAATTGACATAAGGGAAAAGTTCAGAATGGAGACTTAACGATGGCAAATGTGGTAGAACACAGGAAATTCAGTCTTACCAATTTGGGTAACAACAATAATAAGTTTTGGAATGTTACCCTCTATGACAATGGAGATGTGGTTTCTCATTGGGGCAGACAGGGCGACCCTCCAAGAGAAACACCTTGGCATGGTGTTGGCAGGGCTTTTATGGAAAAGAAAATCCGCGAGAAGGAGAAAAAGGGCTATCGGGAAAACGAAACAATCGAAAGTACGGAACCGAGCCGTTCTCCTTCTCGCAGTGTTTCAAGTGGGCAGCTACAGAGCATAGCAAGACAGCAAATCTCAGCCAAAAGCCCTGTAGTCTCAGCCCTTATCGACTATCTTGTAAGGGTGAATGCACATAACATCGGGCTGGCGACAGGTGGAAAGATTACCTACGATGCAAGCACCGCGACGTTCAAAACTACTCAGGGCGTAGTTGTTCCTCACCAAGTGGACAGAGCCGCACAGCTACTTATCACTATTGCCGATGTGTTGGCAAAGGGTAAGGGATGGGATTACAGCACCGAATCAGATGTGAACGAATACCTCTCTCTTATCCCGCGTGATTTCGGTCGTCGGAGAATTACTCCCGATACGATATTCCCCGACCTTGCAGCAGTGCAGAGAGAGAACGACCTACTCGACGGACTCAGGGCGAGTTTCGCAGGTGTTGTCGATGCAAGCAAGAAAAAGACCAAGAAAAAGACAACCAAGAAAGCAGAGCCTAAGATTTTCGAGGTGGAACTTGAACTTGTTACGGACCCTGCCATAATCAAGCATTGCAAGAATCTGTTCCATAGTACCAAGAAAAGTGGACATCACGGCGTGTATGGTATGGACATTAAGACCGTTCATGCTGTGAGCATTGCAACGATGAAACGTGCGTTCGATGCCTACGGAGCAACCCTACAAGATATTAGGGAATTGTGGCATGGAACGAAAGCCTCTAACCTTTTGAGTATTCTCAAAGGTGGGCTGATTATTCCTCCGTCAAGCTCAGGACATGTAACAGGTCGTATGTACGGTGACGGCTTGTACTTCTCTTGTGTTAGCACCAAAGCCCTAAACTATGCTACTAACTTTTGGGGCGGTGGTGGACGAACAGACCGTACCTTCATGTTTCTTGCTCAGGTTGCAATGGGAAATTACTACCTTGCAGGCTCAGGATGGGGCAGCTACCCGAAACGTGGCTATCAGTCCACTTGGGCTAAAGGTGGTCGTTCAGGTGTTATAAACGACGAAATGATTGTGTACAGAACCGATCAGGCAAATCTGATTTACCTGTGCGAGTTTAGTAAATAAGGAGTAAAATCATGGCAAGAATGTTAACGATTTACAAGCCCGAACAGTTGACGGATCTCAACAAGCATTTTCGGGATAAAGCCACTGACAATGCGATCATATGTGCTTTCAGCCTGAAGGAAAGATGTACCCCGAATTGTGCAGCCTGCAATGTCTTTGGTACTCATCCGAAGGCAGAGTGTACGAGAGGGGGTAAGGACAGCGAATTTGAAATCGGTCACATAGATAAAGTCTAAGTTGCCAGAACTCAGAAATCCAAACAGCATAAAGCTGTCGTAAGAAGTTGTGAAAAATGAAAACATGATTTAGGAGTAACAGAAATGACTGGTACAGTACATCAAGAAGTAGTAAATGTGTTGACCGAAAAGGTCAACGGTCGTGAGTCCTTCACGGCATACGAGATCACACAAGAGGCTCGTAGGCGTGTAGGCCCCACGGTCAACATCCCCCATCGCGAAACGAGAGACTTCGTTCGTCGCGACTTTTCCGTTGACGGAGAGGTTTTCTCACCCGACTACCGTATGACGGTCGTGGAGTTGAACGTCGCAGGCAATCCCGAAGCGATGCTCTATCATCCTCCCGAAAACGACCCCTGCGATCATCCCCTCGTCGATTGCCTTCAGGGTTCACGGTCTCAGCCCGACGACTCCGATGTGGACGACTCGGACGGACCGCAGGACCACGACCCCATCGACCCCACGGCTACCGGCAAAGACACCGACGATGACGACGAAGAGGCTGACTCTTCCATCGGCGTGCAGGCTGACGGTTCTGTGATTGTCAAAGTGAACAAGGGCAATGAGGTAACGGTCCCGCACCGTCTCCTCAGCAGTGTTACGAAAGTGAATGGCTCGTATGACCTGATCGTAGGTGGTGACACCATCACACGGACAGGCGAAAAGGACGGCAAGGTACGGCTGCATGTGGCGCACCTGCGAGGTATCAGCAGCGGCAACACATTCCGAATCTCGGCTGACTCAGCCAAGAATACGATTACGATCACTTCGGCGTAACAGTCCTTTCGGCTCATTTTGACAACTTCACAAGGACAGCGAGGAGTGGGGATAGTCTCCCTGCTCCTCTCTTTTTTATCTTGCCAGAAGCGAAAAAATGAGAGAACATAAGGGCAGTTGACAAGTTAATAAATGATTGGGAGAGCAGAAATGGCAAAGGACGAAGACAAGAAACAGGAACCAAAACAAGACCGTTTTGTAGCTGAGTTTGATAACATCCAGCCCGGTGATACCGAGGATACAGGGTGGGACGGTTGGCGTTGTATGGGAGTATGAAATGAAGTGTAAGCATTGTGGAAAGTTGATCGTGTGTGCCTGCTGTGGCGAGACTGAGTATTCTCAGCACGTTACAGACGGCCATAAATTTGAGCCGAAACCGTGTGTATGCCGACAGCAAGAAAATACCCATTACGAAGATAACGTCGTGACGGGGCCTGCTACCGCGTGGCAGGAAAGGCCGGTGATATAGTGGATACGTTGATTGACATAGTAAAAAGAGGTCCATATCCGAAAGTGGCTTGTCCTTGTTTGGGCTTTGTCGGTGAGACCTGCTCGAAGTGTGGAGCTACACACAACATCGAGATATGGGGTGGAGGATTTGCCATAGGTCCCGGCGGGTTCATGTGTGAAAGGTGTGGACACTACAATATCATGTCCTTCCATCCATCAGGATTGTTGCACCGAAAGCCCGATTTCGGGTGGAAAAGAAGTGTTATCGGTTGGGCTATTCGAGCCTTCGGCTGGTATCGGGACTATCTCAAAAAGACAGAAGAAATGTTGGAGAGCATGAAAAAATGAAAGTCAAAGTAAGCATAGACGAAGAGAGAAACGTAACAAACTTCGCTCAGCTTGATTTCGACACAGGTAAGAGGCTTATGCTTTCAGCCGAAGAGTGGGAAGAGCTTAAGAATTGGGTGCGTCTCAAGCAAGCAGAAAGAAAAGCACAGCACTGTAAAGGGCCTGATAGGGAAATCAAACTCCCCATCGGCGATATAAAGATCATGCTTGTCGATGCTCAGGGAACAAGATGGGGTGGGGGCAGCATAAACTCAAGCCTCAAAGAGATCCCCACTGACGGGGACGAAACTGAGGAAGAGTTGGCAAGAATAGAGGAATACAACCGAATGGTCGATGCCCTCGAATCAGCAATCCTCTGCCATGCGATTGCAGGTATCGACGTAGAGACCCCTCAGTACCTCGAAGGCATAAAGACAGCCCTTGATGCCTGTGCCCATGCTACGACGTAACTTGCCAGAGCCTAAAAACTCGGTTTGCATAAGGGCAGTTGATAAGTGAATAACAGGAGACAAAGCCATGATGATGAGTATGGGATTTCAGTTGCTGACAGTACCCCGAATGGAATGTGGGACGTGTAGTCAGCCGATGAACGAAGAGAATGCTATAGCAGAAGCCCTTCTCTTCGGAGCAAAGCAATATTCCATATGTCCTACCTGTTTCAAAGAGGTCCCCACGTCAATGCAGACAAGGGGGTACAAAAGCAAATGGACACGTAGAGTTAACAAGATCAGGAGACGCCAAAATGAACGCCAAAGTACTACAGTGTGATTGTGATTTCCATAGGGGTGACGAAATAATGGGAGTCATAGACGTGGCAGTACCTGCCTGTAATTGGTCTGAGGCAGATGCTGAAATGCTCAAGAAGAACCCCTTAGCCGTCGAAGTATACCCCTCCGAACTGTGGGTAGACGGCGATACAATATTTACGTTACGTAACAGGGTAGGTGCATTACGTGCCAAAGTGTTCTATCAGGACTTCTCGAAGAACCTGATGGGACATCACGACGATGCAGAATTGGTTGCAGACCTTGAAACAGCAACCTTCATTACGGAATTCATATACAATCCTCTGCATGAGGCTCGTATACCCTACCTTGACAAAATCTACCGATACATGAACAACTTGTGCGTCCCTGTCGGTCACCCTGACAGACCCACTTTTGAACGTGCAGGACATACCTCAATGAGTATTGGGGACCTTGTACTGTTCCAAAAGTGTTGCCGTGAAGGTGACCCCGACGACCCAGACAGGGCATGGTCCGAATTATGGATATGTGCAAGTACTGGCTGGCGGGTTGTCTCCTGTTAAGTGGCAGGGGGGTGGCTCCCCCCTGTCTTTTTTCTTGCCAGAACAGAAAAATCCAATAGCCATAAGGGAAAAGTGAATAACAGGAGCAATAACAATGGCTAAAGAAGTAAAAGCAAAAAAAGACTCATGGCATGATTGCCCGAACCATTGCCCTAATTGTGGGGCTGATGGGAATGACCCGAAAGTAGATAACATTGATTGGGACAGTGATATTTGCGAGGGGCCATATTACATCGGCACTTGCAAAGTCTGCGGGTGTGTGTTCCATGAGGTCTATGAGTATAAGTCCACTTGGGTAGTGGAAGAAGGTAAACCGCAAACAGTGAAACAGGAGACAAGCCATGAAGGGTAAAATTATCCATGTCAAAGGTGATGCAACCACACCGCAAAAGGTTGACTCCGCCGAAACAGTCATTATCCCGCACGTCTGCAACGACATCGGGGCGTGGGGTGCAGGTTTTGTCCTTGCCCTCAGCCGTAAGTGGGACAAACCCGAAGCCGACTACAAAGCGTTCTGCAAGTTCGGCCCGAAGCTCAACAGGGCATTGCTCGGACAGACGATCTTCTCGAAAGCCGAACAGGGCATTATCGTCGCGAACATGGTTGCCCAAAAGGGTGTCAGAAGTAGTAACCCCGACAAAAAGCCGATACGGTACTCGGCTCTTGTGGACTGCATGAGGCAGGTTGCCGAAGCCCTCAGCATGTTCGGTAGTTCCGTCCCTGTCCGTATCCATTGCCCGAAGTTTGGCTCGGACTTGGCAGGTGGAACATGGGCTTTCATCGAAGAACTCATAACCGAGATATGGTTGCCCTACTGCGACGTGGTAGTGTACGAGTACGTTCCGCAGGGAGCAAAGGTGGATTTGGACAATGAATAAGCGGCAAAAGAAAAAGAAGATGGAGCGGGTCAATGTAATTATTGCACCAAGAGAACCCGCTCCGTGTGCTATCGTCCCCGGTCGTGGACTCATACTCCTTGACCGTCCTGAGAATCCCGGCTTCAAGGCTTGGGTGGAAGGTCGTAAGGGGATATGGGAACACGGTAACAGCAGAGAAGAGGCACTGAAACGAATGAAGATTAGCCTCCCATGTTGGAACCTCAGACTCAAAAAGGTGATACAACAGACCAAACCTGAGTGGAACTAAATTGCCAGAACACCGAAACACCGAATACATAACACCGAAAGGTAAGGTGAATACAATGAAAACTCAATACTACTTATTGGTGATATGGGGCGACGTTTCGAGCGAAGTCAAGGGACCATATCGCAATGAAGAAGAACGTAACTTCGCAGCACTGAAATACAAAGAGGACGATCCCAACGAAGAAAACGGGTTGTATATGCTCGACGTTGACGAAAGGGGTGTTCCCTCTGTGTACGACTATAGTGGTGGTTACATGATGGTAGCTGCCACCGACTGTGAGGTTGTGAACGATCTATGGTGGGCAGGGGCAAGTATGGCTCAAAAGGCTTTTGCTCTAAGCAAGCATTGTGCCTTGTCAGATAGAGAGGCATGGGAACAGGCTGAGGCAGAAAACCTGTCCGATCTCCCCGAACCTCTCAGAGAGTGTTTTGAGGTAGAAGCATGAGTATCCTATCAATAATGACGGAAGCATCAGACCGATACAACCTCGGTTGGAACGAGCAGTCTATGTTTCAGATGATGGAAGAGTTTCTTGAGGATCAGCAACTCGAAGCTGACTTCAAGTTGTTCATTGACAATAAGGCAGAGGAAGAAGACGAGATATGCAACGATCATCAGGGGCAAGATGAAGAGGAAGACTACTAACCTGCCAGAACCCCAAAACTTCCTTTGCATAAGGGAAACAAGTGAATAACGAAAGGAAAGATACGATGGCAATCCAATTCAAATGTCCCAAATGTGGTGGAACACGACTCGAATGTATAATGGACGGGATTCACTCCTGTCCCGTCGAGGAAATCGACGAAAGTGGAGACTTCGAGTATGGCTCTTACGAAAGTGAGGCTATGGTTGATAGATGGCAGTGTCTCACCTGTGGATATACCCTCATGGATGGCAAAGATAACATCATCGACAACGAAGAGGTTGTGCAGTGGTGCAAAGACAACTGTGAGCAGGAGGACAACTGATGGAACCGAAAGCATGTCCTAAGTGTGGACATAAAGAATTCAGTGCAAGATACCATGAGAGAGGTCGAACCATTATGAAGAATGGTTTTGCCGATCCGATGGATAACGACGGGGATCAATTCGAGGTCTATGGACCCTACGAATGTCTGAACCCCAAATGCAAACATGAATGGGACGACGAATAGGAGATAACACAATGGGTGCTTGGGGATCAGAATCTTGTTCAAACGACTCAGTGTGGGACTGTCTCGTAGCTGAGGACATCCATCAGATGACTCAGACGGAGGCAAACGTTACTCTCAGGGAGACTTGGAAACATCGTTGGGTGACCCCCTTCGAGAAACTCGGAGTTGTAGTATGGCTCCTGACTCATGGACTCAAGGTTCCCAAGACCAAGCTCAAAGAAGTCCTCCCTTACATTGATGAGGAACTCAAGCCAAAGAACTTGGAAAGTTGGAGAGATGAAGAAGAAAGAAAGAACTGCCTGCTTCAGGAGAGGAAAGAGATCGAGGCAGCACTGAAAGCAGGTGGGCAGGGAAAAGAAAGACATGTAAAAGGACTCATGGAAAAGATAGGCGATTTTATGGAGGGGCGGTAAAATGGCTCAGAAGTATAAAGTACAAGGAATACTCGAATGTGATGTAACGGTTGAACTCGAAGCATCAACTCCTGATGAAGCAGAGTCGAACGTCGATATGGCAGATGTGACTGTCTCCACCGAGGGAGTTCACATTACTTACTGCTGTATCTCTCGGTTTCAGGCAAACGGAACTGCTGAAGACATCACGACGGATCAGGAACGGGAGGAGATGGACGAAGATGATGACCTTAAGTTCCGAGTCGAAGGGGAGTTGGAGATCGAGATCGTTGCCGAGGTCGAGGCTGAGTCCTACAGTGAGGCTGAAGAGAAGATGGATGAACTCGACGTTACCTTCGATGACGGAGCAGTTATCTGCACTGATCTGACAGTAAACAGATTCGAGGTGGGAGAGGATACTCTCGACATGAATGCCCATAAGTGGGATGAAGAGATGTCAAAGAAACAGAGGATGGAATTCCTCCTCGACATAGGATGCACGGATGACTGTGCTTACGACGTAGCAGGCATGGAATCCCATCATGTCAGGGAGGAGTGGTTGAGTCAGGTACTATGAAAACCGATGCACCGAAACGAAGACGAGGCAGACCAAGAGGTAAACCCAAACCCCTGTCAGCTAAAGGTATGGGTCCATTAGAGAGACTGCCGAACGGATGGGTCCGAGACCGACATGGCCGGATCTTTGAAGAGTATATTAATGAGAAGAATCAGTGGGATCTCAGACAGATCCCCGACGAAGAGGCACAAAAAATGACACAGCGAAAAAAACAGAAGAAAGAAATGGTTGAGATCACACCGTGCAAACATGCCGGACATCCTGAGCTACAGACTCATCCCTATAATGCTCAGAACATCCTGCTCGTACAGCAAGACTTTCCTGCTGAAGTACATAGCATTGAAGAGCTTGCCTGCGTGTATCAAGACAGGGTGTACACAGAGTGGAGGGAGGGGATCGAATTCCTTCAGAAGCAGACGGGAGATAAGGGTTTCCATTGGTCATCAGTGCAGCCGGATGATCTGAAGAAGTTTGCCTCTATCGTCTGTGCAGATTGGCTTAAGCATATCGGAAGAGAAGTAACAGGTGTTCGAGTTGTAAGATACACGAACGTCGCTTCCGGCTATCCCTGCCTGCGGCTGGATGTGTACTCTCACGATCCGGCGAATCCCGAAGTAGAACTCTATTCGGATCAGATCACAGCACCGAATATACTTTCGATAGAAGAAGACGCAACACCGTATGGTATCACAATCTTTGGCGGGTGATAACTTGCCAGAACCCGCGAAACTGAAATGCATAACACCGAAAGGTGGTTTACTATGGCAAAGAAAACATTCAAAGTAGTCAAAAAAGAGGTCGTGGCGTATGAGACGACGGTTGAGGTTGA
>Ga0180437_10001633_pt1 | contig 38050 bp, 33 predicted proteins | sample SS_ome_4_FD_132410 | JGI IMG/M metagenome (GOLD analysis project Ga0180437, IMG submission 132410) | Hypersaline lake sediment archaeal communities from the Salton Sea, California, USA - SS_3_D_1 metaG | ecosystem: Environmental > Aquatic > Non-marine Saline and Alkaline > Hypersaline >...
AAAGCCAAGGAGAAAAAGCTTTGGTTGCTGGACAACAGTCGCTAAAAAAGCGCGCTTTTTTGTGCTCCTTGGTATCTATAAGTATGACATAATGCAATTAGAAGGAAGAGTATTTTGCAGTTCAGCTAAAACCCTTCATGCATTTATCAAACGAGCAAGAGAACAAAGATTAATTCCTCCTCACTCAGCCGAGTTCGAAGATGCAACCCTAGTTTCTAAAGAGACATGTCAACAAAAGTGTCAGACAGCTTGTTGTTCTGGACACCCTCAACACGCCCTGTGGCTTAAACAATGGAAAAAACAAGGAAGACCAATTCCTGAGGAAATAACTACAAGGTTTAATAATCCTTGGAGTTGATTATTTTACCATGGAATTTGCCGAAATTGACAAAAAGAGGAAATTTTTATAAAGTAGGTTTAATGAAAGTCTTCTCAGGCTCTTCAAACCCCAGGCTTGCCAGAAAAGTTGCAAAGGTAGCAAAGATTAAGTTTGGTAAAGTAGAGCTTTCACGCTTTGCCAATGGCGAGGCCAGAGTTTTTGTAAAAGACAAGGTAAACAATTCTACAGCCGTGGTTTTGCAATCGTTTTCCAAGCCGGTCGATGAACATATCATCGAGTTTTGCTTGCTTTGTGACGCTTTAAAAAGATTAGGTGCCAAAAAAATCATCGCTATTGTTCCCTGGCTTGGATATAGCAAGCAAGACAAGGTTTTCCGGGAAGGCGAGCCGCTTTCTATAAAAGTTATTGCCAAAATTATCCAAACCGCCCCTTTTGATAAGCTGATCGTCTTTGACCTCCACAACCAATCAATTATTGGCTTTTTTGATAAACCAGTTGTTCAGCTTTCCGCCCGGTCTTTGTTTCTGGAATATTTTAAAAGGATTTGCAGGGACCGTCCTTGCCGGAGTGCAAGGACGGTCCCTGCTAGATTTGCTGGAGAATACATCGTTATTGCCCCGGATGCCGGTTCTATCAAAAACTCAACTGCCTTTGCCCGAAAATTAAACTTACCTATCGCCTACATTGACAAAGAAAGGGATTTAATTTCTGGTAAGGTTAAAATCCATGGTATTAGTAAAGAGGTTAAGGGCAAAAAGGCAATCATAGTCGATGACATGATTTCAACCGGCAGTACTTTGATTGAGACAGCAAGATTTTTAAAGAAAAAGGGTGTTAAGAAGGCATATGTTGCCGCCACCCACCATCTTTTTGTGCCTGGCGCCACTCAAAAACTTTTAAAAAGCCCGATTGATAAACTCCTAATTTCTGATACAATAATGCCCAAGAGTTTGTCGAAATCTAAAAAATTAGAAGTTTTGTCGGTAGCGGGAATTATCAAGAAAGAACTCAAAAATTTATAATTATTCTAATTGAGTCAAAAAATAATCAAATAACCAAATCAATTCTTAAATAACTTAATAATCAAATTTTCTTATATTTGTAATATTTTAATATTTGTTTATTTATTTGTTTATTTGTGTGCATTTGTTTATTTGGTTATTTATAAGTTGGTTCTTGATTAAATCAATTAGAAATTGGGTCAATTAGGTTAATTTCTAAAAAAGTAAGGTGGGTATGGTAAGAAAAAAAGCCAAGTATATCTTCGTCTCTGGCGGTGTTATCTCCGGCCTTGGGAAAGGCATTACTTCTGCCTCTGTTTGTTTTCTTTTAAAATCTCACGGTTTAAGAGTTGCTCCCGTTAAATGCGATGCTTATGTAAATATCGACGCTGGCACCATAAGGCCCCAGGAGCACGGTGAGGTTTTTGTAACTGACGATGGCATTGAAACCGACCAAGACCTTGGTCACTATGAGCGCTTTATTGATGAAAATTTAACCCGCGCTCACTATGTGACTACCGGCCAGATCTACCAGGAGGTCATTCGCCGAGAGCGAAACTTTGAGTACAACGGCGAAGATGTTGAAGTGGTTCCTCATGTGCCCGAAGAGATGATCAGGCGTTTCAAGCAGGCCGGCAAAGTCTCAAATGCTGACGTTGTTGTTATTGAAATCGGCGGCACAGTTGGCGAATACCAAAATATACTCTTTTTGGAAGCAAACCGGATTATGAAGTTTAGGGATAAAGAAGAAGTCCTTCATGTCCATGCCGCCTTTCTGCCAACTCCTAAAAACTTAGGAGAGATGAAGTCAAAACCGACGCAAACATCAGTAAGGCTTTTAAACGAGACAATGATCCAGCCGGATTTCGTCGTTGCCCGCGCAGCCAAACCAATTGATCAGAAAAGACGCCAGCGGATTGCTCTTTTCTGCAATATCGAGGCGGACAAAATCATCTCTGCTCCTTATGTTGAGTCAATATACGAAATTCCCCTGATTTTTAAAAACCAGGATTTTGATAAAAAGATTTTAAAAAAACTAGGCTTTGACGGCAAAAGAAAAACAACGCCTTATTTTAAAAAATGGCAGCAAATGGTAAAGACTTCCAAAAGCGTCAAAAAAAAGGTAAAAATCGCCATTGCCGGCAAGTATCAAAAAACCGGCGAGTATATCTTGCCTGACTCTTATGTTTGTGTTGTTGAGTCAATAAAGCATGCCGGCTGGGCTAACAAAGTCAAGCCGGAAATCATTTGGATAAACACAGAAACTATTGAAAAAAATCCACAAAAACTTGAGGAGCTTAAAAAAGTCGATGGCATTATCGTCCCGCAAGGCTGGGGCAGCAGGGGAGTAGAAGGAAAAATCAAAGTCGCTCAGTTTGCTAGAAAAAAAAAGATTCCTTATTTGGGCCTTTGTTTTGGCATGCAAATGGCTATTGTTGAATTTGGCCGAAATGTCTTGGAGCTCAAAAAAGCCAACTCTGAAGAAGTTGATCCCGAGACCCCTCATCCGGTAATCCATATAATGCCCAAGCAAAAGGAGTATTTAACCAAAAAACAATATGGCGGCACTATAAGGCTTGGGGCTTGGCCATGCAGGCTTTTCAAAAATAGCCAAACTTATGATTTTTACCAAAAACGCGGTTGGCTGCCAAAAAATGGCATTGTCCAAGAAAGGCACCGTCATCGCTATGAGTTTAATTTAAAATACAAAGACAGATATGAAAAGGCAGGTTTTAAAATAGTTGGTGTTTCCCCAGACCAAAAATTAGTCGAAGCAATCGAGCTTGACAAAAAAATTCACCCCTTTTTTATCGGTGTCCAGTTTCACCCCGAGTACAAAAGCCGACCCCTTGATCCTCACCCATTATTCCTTGAGTTTATCAAAGCTTGTTTGAAAGATAAATAAATGTTAACATTTATTTATCTCAAATCCGAAATTCGAAATCCGAAATTCGAAACAATACTTAAACTCATCCGCCAGCTGGCGGACTAAACTGTTTTAAATTTAGAATTTAATATTTTGAATTTGTTTCGTGCTTCGAGATTCGTGCTTCGAATTTATTTAATTTATGTCAAATTGTGCAGTTTTTAAATCCACCACTTTCCACGTCGGCGATACCGTTAGAGTCAAGCAAGAGATAAAGGAAGGCGACAAGAAAAGAACCCAAGTTTTTGAAGGCATCGTCATCAAAATCAGAGGGGCTGACGAGAACAAATCCTTTACTGTCCGCCGTATCGGGACTGGCAATATCGGCATTGAGAAAATATGGCCGCTTGCCTTACCTACGCTCTCCTCAATCTCCGTAATTAAAAAGGGAAATGTCCGCCGGGCAAAACTTTATTACTTAAGGAAAAGAATGGGGAAAAAGGCCACCCGCGTCAAAGAAGGTAAAGTGTCAAAGACCCAAAGGAGTAGAAAATTAAAAGATTCTCCTTTGGAGGAAAAAGATGACAAAAAGAAGAAAAAACCTCGGAAAGCTAGGGGAAAACTTGGCAAAAAAGGCTCTTCTTAAAAAAGGCTACAAATTTATCACCCAAAATTTTTCTTGCCGCTTAGGAGAAATAGACCTTGTCGTAAAAGATAAAAACACTTTGGTTTTTGTTGAGGTAAAAACACGCTACTGCGAGAATGATTGTTTACCTGAAGAAGCGGTGACGCCAAGAAAGATAAATTCAATTAAAAAAACCGGCCAATATTTCAAGCTCACCAATCCGGGTTTTCCCGACCCCTTGCGTATTGATGTTGTTGCTGTCGAGCTTAACCCTGTCGGTTTTAAATTAAAAGCCCTCCGCCACTACAAAAACATAACCGGCTAAACATGCATTACTTTCCTTTTCTTGATATCTACGAAAAATATAAAAAACACATTAATGATATGCTTTTTTATATGGGCGTTTACCTTCTACTTGTTGTCTTTGACCCCATTTTAACTAGCATTTATTGGCTAAATCCGAGAGTTTTAATTTTAGCCTTTGTATTTTTTATCTACACAGCGACATTTTTTATTACCAGGCGTTTTAAAATCCATAAGCTTTTCTCCGGCCCCTTCGCCCATGGCTATCAATACACAATCTTTTTGGGAATCACAACCGCTATCTTCTACATGATCTTCGTCCGCCCACGGTTCCAGTGATTATTTTTTTCTTTTACTAGTATTTTTCTTAAACCAATTAGATAATTTTTTTAAATCAAGCTTTTTATTTTCTACAGATAAAGCTAGATGTTCAATTTCTTTATGGGAAATTTTTTCTTTAAGTAAATATCCATTTTTTTCAAGAAAGAACAAAGCTGCTTCTGTTCCAGTCCTTTTATTTCCGTCATTAAATATATGGTCATTTATAATAAAAAAACAATAAGCAGAAGCAACTTCAAAAACATTTCTATATTTTTTAGTTCCAAAGTATTCTTCTTTAACTGCTTTAACTAACCAATCAAGAGAGTTTGGATTGAGAAGATTAGAATTGAAATCTATATAATGACCACCTGATGAGGAAATTAAAATTTTATCAAGTAAAATTATCTCTTTCCTTGATAAATAAATCATTTATTAGCAAGGTTAATCCAGGCCAGTGCATATTTTCTCAAATGTTTACTTAAAATCTTTCTTGAATTAACATTGAGCCCTTCTTCATTCAAAAAAGCAAAAGGAATATCTTTGCGGTGGATACTTAAATCAAAAGAAACAGTTTCAGGGCTGGGGAGTGTAATAATAACATCATCGTTAACTACCACTTCTCGTTTTAAATACTTTGTCAAATATTCTGTGTCTGATTCTCTCGTTGTTAATCTTATTATCATATTTAATTTAAATTCTGTTTTTTATTTAAACTCTTTTTGATTACTTCAAAGCTAGTTTCTCCAACTTTTTCTGAGTCAGCTTTTATTATAAATTTATACCTGCCATCTTTTTGAAATTTTAGATTACCAATTTCTAAAATAAAATTTATTGCTCTTTTTTTCTTGTCTTTTTTAATAGGGATAGGCAATTTAATAGGGGGAAGGCTTAACCCCACGGGATTATTTTTATCATCAACAAGGTCAACGGAAATCTCTAGCTCCTTAAGCTCAGTATCGACAACATCAAAATTGCCAACAAGTGTTGATTTTAAATGGGTGAAGGGAAATTTTGGACTAAAAATAACCTTAAAAATCCCTATTATACTTAACTTTTTATTTTCTCCCTGAAAGGCATTATCGCATAAAAATAGAAAGTTCTCTTTTAGCTTTTTCATTTCAAAACTATTATACACAAAAACTATTACAACAACAATCGTGCGAATTAAATCATGAAAAACTTAACGGTTAGTACCACTTATAATTTCCCCTATAGTCTGCTCGCCGCGCCGCCTTTCGCGGCGAGCAGTCCGCCGAATTCTGGGACTTTGTCCCAAATGGTGAGCCGGCTGGGATTCGAACCCAGGACACCTTGCTTAAAAGGCAAGTGCTCTACCAAGCTGAGCTACCGGCCCAAAACATTTTTCTTAATATACTCTCTTCCTCTATAAGATTTTAGTTTCTTCTCTCTTTTCATTACTTCCTTTCTTGTTGAATATTTTTCTTGATATATTACCTTCCATTTTCCTTTATTTTTACTTGTGTATCCTGTTTTTTTAGTGGGCAACTCTTTATTATGATACTTTAACCTTTGTTCTAAATTTTTTGTTTGACCTATATATATTTTCCCAGATAATTGATTTTTTAGTACATAGACCGTAAACATAACAAAATTTAATTTTTATCTTGCTTAAAAGTCCGCCAGCTGGCGGATCTACCAAGCTGAGCTACCGGCCCAAAAAATTAAAAATTCAAAATGAAAAATTTAAAATTTCTAGGAGTATTTTAACATAGATCAGGTGTAGGCAGAATATAGAGATTACCCTGCCAGCCAGCCGCCGTCGACGTAGAGGACGGTGCCAGTAATGTAGTTAGCTTCATCACTTGTCAGAAATGCAGCCGCTGCGCCAATGTCTTCAGGCTTGCCAAAACGCTTCCAGGGAATCCGCATCAAAAACCCTTCCTGGACCTTTTTATCAAAAATCAAATCTCTAGTCATATCTGTTTCAATAAAGCCTGGCGCAATTGAATTAACATTTATTTTATAAGAAGCTAATTCAACGGCTAAAGCCTCAGTTAAAGCAATTACTCCGCCTTTTGAAGAAACATAATGGGCTATTTGTGCTGCCCCAAAACCAACCCCGCCCGAGGCAACAGAGGAAATATTAATGATCTTGCCTCCTTTTTCTTTCATTAATTTGACCGCCTCTCTAGCGCATAAAAATTGACCCTTAAGATTAATGTCCAGAGTCTTGTTCCATTCTTCCTCTGTCATCTCTTCAAAGGGCGAATAATGAGCAATCCCAGCGTTGTTTACCAAAATATCAAGTTTGCCCCACACCTTTTTTATTTTCTCAAACATCGCAATCACTTCGTCAACGCTTGAAACATCGGCAGCAACAGCAAAAGATTCCTGCCCCATTTTTTTGACTTTAGAAACTACCTGCTCTGCTTCTTCTTTTCTAGAATGGTAGTTTACAGCCACATCAGCGCCTTGTTTTGCCAGGGCCAAAACAATCCCTTTGCCGATTCCTCGAGAACCACCAGTTACTAAAGCTTTTTTGCTTTTTAATGAAAACATAAATTTCTCCTTTATCCCGTCATAGCTTTATTTTAATAATAGAGCGAAGAGGGATTTCTAATTTTCATTTCACCATACAAAGAATAAATATTCAAGAAGCAGACGTAATTTCTTTAAAAACTTGCTTTGGCACGATAAAATTGCTGTATGAAAGAAAAACTGTTTTTTGGCTTTTTGACCGGATTTTTGCTGATCTTACAAGTTGTCAAACCAGCTAATGCTGTTTCAAATCCTCTTGAGAGAGCAAATAACAAAGTCGGAGTCCACATTTTAGATCCTAATGAAATAGATAGGGTTAGCGATTTGATAAATAGCAATGGCGGTGATTGGGGGTATGTAACTGTGCCTTTGCGAGCCGATGATCGCAACCGGTTAAAATGGCAAAGATTCTTTGAGGTTTGTCAAGAAAAACACATAATCCCTATTGTTCGTCTAGCTACCACTATGAGGCCTTATGGCTGGGAAAAGCCAACACTTTACGAGTCAGTTGACTTTGCCAATTTTCTAAATGACCTTGACTGGCCTGTTAAAAACCACTATGTGACTGTTTATAATGAACCAAACCACGCCTCAGAGTGGGGCGGTGCAGTTGACCCTGCCGATTATGGCCGGATCCTGCAAGGGACAATTGAGATTTTTAAAAACCGAAGCGATGACTTTTTTATTTTACCGGCCGGGCTTGATGCTGCCGCTCCAAATGACAAAAAACACCAAAGCTTTTATACATTTATTTCTCAGCTAAATTACAGCCACCCTCAGGCTTTACAAAATATCGACGGTTGGACTTCGCACAGCTATCCCAATCCCGGTTTTTCAGGTTTTCCAACGGATAATCACAGCCAAAGTATTAACTCTTTCAAACACGAGGCAACTTTCATTAAAAACTTAACAGGTAAAGACTTGCCGGTTTTTATAACAGAAACCGGCTGGCAAAACAGAGCCTTGTCGGACAAAACAATAGCCACTTTTTATGATGAGGCTTTTAAAAATATTTGGAATGATAATAGGGTAGTGGCAGTAACCCCATTTGTCTTGCTTGCCGGCGATGGGCCTTTTAAACCATTTTCTTTGCTTAGCGGCAATAGCGAAGAAAAGCCTCAGTACCAGACAATTAAAAGCTTGCCAAAAGCTGCCGGCCAGCCGGAAGAAACTACCCAGACAATTGCTTCGAGCAATGTTTTAGGCGTTTCCAAAGAAAAAGCAAATAACATTAAGCCGGGATCGGACGAAAAGAGTTTTATTTGGGGCAAAGAAAACTGGAGAAGATTTTTCGAGTGGCTAATGATAGAATATAAATAATAAAATAACCCAATAATCAAATAACCAAATCAATTCCAAATAATTTAATAACCAAATTTTCTTATTTATTTGTAATATTTGAATATTTGTTTATTGATTTGTTTATTTGTGTGCATTTGCTTATTTGGTTATTTAAATCGAGGGAGGTGAGAAAATAAAATGGCTGATAAAAAAATCGGCAAAGTCATTCACTTTTATGACAAGATCGGCGTTGCTGTTGTTGCCCTAACTGCTGGCTTATCGGTTGGCGATACTATAAAGGTAAAAAAGGACAAGGACGAATTTATTCAAGAAGTTGGTTCCATGCAGATAGAGCACAAAAAGGTCAAAAAGGTCAAAAAAGGCGACGAAGTTGCCATAAAGTTAGACCAGCCGGCAAAAAAAAGAGCGGAAATTTTTAAGATATAAATTTCTAATTATTCTAATTATTCTAATTGATCTAAAGAATGACCAAGTCTCAAATTCCCAATTAGAATTATGAATTATTATTCTTCTTCTTTGGTGTTTGGTGCTTGAGATTTGATTAGGTCAATTAGAAATTAGGTTAATTAGGTTAATTCTTAGAGTGGATTTCAATCTTGCCAAGGATATCCAGTTAAAAATCAAAAAAATTCTCCGAAAGGTAGACTTTCCCCATATTAAACATAAACAAATTGTGTGTTTCAGAAGCATCGGTTCCAAGTCTCGCGCCTATGCCCGCATTTGGTCACTGCCCCGTATTTGGCAAAAGGCCTTAAAGGTCAAACCCCATTATTGCATAGAGGTTTTGTCAGAAAAGTTTGACAAGCTAGACGAAGAAAGAAAAACAAAAGTTTTAATCCATGAACTTCTCCATATCCCCAAGACTTTTTCAGGTGCTATTTTGCCCCATCGGGGCAGAGGTCGGGTTAGAGTAGATGGCAGGGTGGTGAATAAAGTATATAAGGAATATAAGCATGGCTAAAAGCGACAAGTTGCAAGCAACAAGTGATAAGGACGATAAATTGGAATCATTTGCAACTTGCAACTTGCAACTTGCAACTTGCAACTTCTTCTCCACGGCGATAACCAGACCCAGTCTAGAAATGAATTAACTTCTATTGTTGTTCAGGCAAAAAAAGATAAAAAAGAAATCATTAGATTTACTGGCAAAGATTTAACATTAGAAAGCTTAACTCAGGCTTTAGAAGGTCAATCTTTGTTTGGACAAGACCGTCTGGTCGTTATTGAAGAATTCCTTAGCCAGCCTAAAAGCAAAAGAAAAGAAGAAGTTATTGCGTATTTAACAAGTTTGGCAAGTTCGACCCCGGTGTTATCTCAAGATACAACACCCGGTGTTGGTTGCCCGAAAATCGATCTCGTTTTCTGGGAGAAAAAAACTTTAACTCCGGCTGTTTTACGCAAGTTGCCTTTTATACAAAAAACCAAAGTTTTTAAGATTCCGCGTTTGGTCTTCAAACTCGTTGAATCACTTAGCCCCGGCAACCAAAAACAAAGCCTAAGCCTCCTTTACCAGCTTTTAAAAAACGGTTCAGTAGAGCTTGCTTTTTATATGATCGCCCGGCAAATAAGGCTTTTAATTCAGGCAAAAGACAATGTTTTGCCTAAAATGGCACCGTGGATGCTGGGAAAACTTAAAAGCCAAGCAGCCAAGTTTAAATCAACCAACCAATTAATAAATCTGCATCAGCAGCTATTAGAGATCGACCGGGCCATCAAAACCGGCGCCACCCCAATGGATTTGGCTTGGCATCTTGACATCTTTATAGTAAACAATTTAGACTAAAGAGTCTTATAAAACATAAAAAGAGGAGGTTTTCATGAAAATTAATCCTTTTATTTTTAGAAACTATGACATTAGGGGAGTGGTTGATAAAGATTTAGATGAGAAAAAAGTTGAGGCATTAGGCAAGGCTTTTGGCACTTTTTTAAACAGACGGAAAATTTATGAGATTGTTGCTGGCCGCGATAGCCGTTTGACCGGCAAAGCGTATCAAACAGCTTTTACTAAAGGAGTTTTGTCAACAGGGCTTGATGTTATTGACTTGGGAGAAATTATGACCCAGATGATGTATTTTGGCCAATATCGTTTTCAAACAAATGGAGGCGTGATGCTGACGGCCTCGCACAACCCTTGGAATTATAATGGCTTCAAGTTGGGGATTGGTTTTTCCGAAACTACTGGCCGGGAAGAGTTGCAGGAGTTAAAAAAGACCGTAGAAACAGAAAAATTTTATCAATCTAAAAAGCCGGGCAAACTAACAAAGGCTAATAAAAAAGAATTTGTTGAAGATTATTACCGTGATGTTTTAAAAAGGGTCAGGATTAATAAAAAATTTAAAGTCGTTTTAGATCCCCACAATGGGACTACTGCTTTTTATATGCCGGAGATTTTAAAAAGAATCGGCTGCGACTTAGTTATTGTCAACGATAAAGTCGATGGGCATTTCCCTAATGGAACGCCTGATCCAACCGATGCAAAGTTAATGGAAAAATTAGCAAAGCTTGTTCTGAAACATAAAGCCGATATTGGTTTTGCCTATGATGGTGATGGTGACAGAATTGGTTTAGTTGATGAAAAAGGCAGGGTCTTATGGAACGACGTTGCTGTTGCTATTTTTGCCCAAGAGATTTTAGAAAGATTCCCCGGTTCAAAAATTGTCTACAATACTTTTTGCACCCAGGCAGTCAAAAAAGTGATTGAGAAAAATGGCGGTGTTCCAATCATGTGGCTTACCGGCCATGCCTTTATTAAAGAAAAAATTGCCGAAGAAAATGCCGTTTTTGGCGGCGAGCTGTCTGGTCATTTTTTCTTTGCTGACAATGCTTATGGCCATGATGATGGTAGTTATGCGACTTTAAGAATTTTAGAATACTTATCCGATAAAAATATGTCGCTAAGCCAGCTTTATGAAACTTTTCCCAAATTTATCTCCTCGCCTGAAATAAAAATCGGCTGTCCGGATAACAAGAAAAAAGGAGTAATTAAAGATCTGTCTAAAAAGTTTAAAAAAGATTTTCCTAATGCCGAAATTACTGATGATTCTGTTATCCCCAATGATGACGGCGTCAGGGCTGATTTTGATGATGGCATGATAATTTTCCGCTATTCGCAAAACGGCCCTTATATCGGCATTAAGTTTGAAGCAAAGGATAAAAAAACATTTGAGAAAAGAAGAAAATACATTAGAGAAACATTAAAGCGATATCCGGAAATGATTTGGGAAGATGAGCTTTGTGTAAATTTAGACTTTATAGCCTAAAAATATGACTGACTTAAGAGAGGCTCTAGAATTTTCCAAAAAGACTATTCTAAAAGCTGGCAAGCTTCTTCTTGAGACGCAGCAAAGCGTTAAGGTTAAAGGTCATAAAGACAGAGTTGATATTGTTACCAATGTTGATATTGAGACAGAAAAGCTGATAATTTCTGCCATTGAAAAAAAATACCCAACTCACAGTATCTCATCTGAAGAAAAAGGGTTTATTGATAAAAAATCTCCCTATCTATGGATTATTGATCCCTTGGATGGGACAAAAGAATATTTTCGCCAAATTCCAAGCTATAATGCTTCTCTCTGCTTGCTTTTTAATGAAATACCTATTTTAAGTGCCGTCTATCTTCCTTATTCAAATCAAATTTTTTCAGCTGCTGACAAAATCGGGGCTTTTCTAAACGGGGAAAAAATAAAAGTGAACAGCCAAGCTGTACTAAAAAATTCTATTATTTATCTTCATCCTCCCTGTTTTGGAAAATTGCCTGAAAAAGACTTTGAAAAAAACTTTATTAAAATTAAAGAATTGACTAAAAATGTTTACAGGTTAAGATATCATCAAAATCAAAATACCTTTTTATGTTTTCTTGCTTTAGGGTCAGCAGAAGCATATATAAATTTTTCTTATCCGCCTTCGATGGAAGACTTTGCTCCTGGCTTGTTTATTGCCAAAATGGCCGGCGCAAAAATTACTGACCTAAAAGGAGAAAAGATTGATCTTGGTAAATCAAAACAGCTATACATTGCCTCAAATGGCAAAATCCACGAGCAGGTTTTAAAAGTGATAAATAATAATGCGTAAAATGCGCAAATTGCGAAAAATGCGCAAATTGCTTAGAGATTTTGTAATTGCAATTTCCGCGCCTTACGCGATTTTTGCAACTTACGCAATTAATCTATGATTTTAGACAATCTTGAAGAAATCAGAAAAATTGATGAGTCAAATGTCTTAGGGTCTGTGGAGGGGTTGGCAGACCAATGCCTTCATGCCTGGGAAGAAGTAGAAAAGGTAAACGTTCCTGACATTTATAAAAATATTAATAGTTTGGTAATGGCCGGCATGGGCGGGTCGGGCTTGGCCGCCAGAGTGATTGACTCTCTTTTTACAAAAACCCTTAAAGTTCCTTTAGTTCAAGTTCATGGCTATGACTTGCCGGGTTTTGTTGACTCAAAAACTTTAGTTGTTTGCTCAAGCTACTCAGGTAATACTGAAGAAACGTTAAGCACCTTCAGGCAGTCTGTAAATAAAAAAGCCAAAATCCTAACAATCTTCTCAGGCGGTAAATTAGAAAAACTTTCCAAAAAACACAACATCCCTTTTTACAAAATTTACCCAAAGTATAATCCTTCAAACCAACCCCGTATGGCCATTGGTTACTCAATTGTCGGCCAACTGGCCCTCGCTGCCAAAGCCGGCATTTTAAAACTTAAAAAAGAACAAATTGAAAACCTTGTGGAAGCAATGAAAAATATTCAGGGAAAATGCCATGTTTTAAAACCAGCTGCTCAAAATCCGGCCAAAAAAATGGCTAAAGTTTTTGAAGACAAAATCATAAACTTAGTCGCTGCTGAGCATTTAACAGGCGCCATCCATGTTTTCAAAAACCAGATAAATGAAAACGCAAAAGCCTTTGCCGTCCGCTTTGACATCCCAGAGCTTAATCACCACTTAATGGAAGGCTTAAAGGATCCGGATGCCAACAAACGCGATCTTTTGTTTTTCTTTGTCCAGTCTCAGCTTTACAGAGAAAAAAATCAAAAAAGAATGACTATTACTCAAGATGTTGTTGAAAAAAATCAAGTAAAAACTTTTCTTTGGCAAGCCGAGGCAAAGGACAAACTTTCTCAGGTTTTTGAGCTAATCCAATTCGGTGCTTATATTAATTTTTATCTGGCGATGCTTTACGGCACTAATCCTGCGCCCATAAAATGGGTTGATTACTTCAAACAACAATTAAAAAAATAGCGCCTCTACAAAAGACAGCTTCGGTTGTGTATTATAGAGATAGCTTTACTTACAGTTAAACTGTAAATCCGAAATAACAAATCCGAAATCCTAAACAAATTCAAAATAATAAATTCAAAATTCCAAACATGTTTTCTGATTATTTAGATTTTGAATTTTGATACTGTTTCGAATTTCGTGCTTCGGATTTCGAATTTCTAAAATACCTGTGCCTTTTTCAAAGAACAAATTTATAGTTAGCTTTGACGAAGTAGATAAGGATGACATAGGTCTTGTCGGCGGCAAGGGCGCTAATTTAGGCGAGATGGTTAATACCGGTTTTCCAGTGCCGCCGGGCTTTATCGTTACTTCCAAAGCCTACCAATACTTTATAAAGAAAAATGCTCTGCAGGAAAAAATAAAAAAACACTTGAGCCTGCTTGATATAAACGACCCAGAGAGTCTAAACAGAGTCTCCAAAAATATTAGAAGCTTTATAAACCGCTCCAAAATCCCCAAATTGCTGGTTGGTAAAATCTTTAAAGCCTATGAGGGTTTAGACGGCAGATTAAAATACCCTTTAGTTGCTGTCCGCTCATCGGCCACCGCCGAAGATTTGCCTGATGCTTCTTTTGCCGGCCAGCAGGAAACCTTTTTAAATGTCAAGGGCGAAGCGGTCTTAGCGGAAAAGATTCGCGATGCCTGGTCTTCGCTTTTTACTCCAAGAGCGATTTTTTACCGTGCCCAAAAAGGTTTTGACCACTTCAAGGTCGCTATTGCTATCCCTGTGCAAAAAATGATCCAGTCCGATGTTTCAGGCGTGATGTTTACCATAAACCCTTCAAATAACGACAAAAAGACTATCTTAATTGAAGCAATTTACGGCTTAGGCGAGCTTATTGTCCAAGGCTCAGTTACTCCGGATAAATACGAAGTTGATAAACAAGCTTTGGAAATTAAAAACAAAAAGATTGAAAGCCAAAAGGTTTACTTAACTAAAGCCGGCACTGAAAACCGCCATAGAAAAGTAAGAAAAACCAAACAAAAAAAGCAAAAACTTTCAGATAAACAAATCATAGAGTTGGCCGGCCTTGGCAAAAAACTCCACCAGCATTATTTTTTCCCTCAAGACATTGAGTGGGCAGTGGAGAAAGGAAAGATATATATTTTACAGACAAGGCCAGTGACAACATTAAAGCAAAAAGCAAAAAGCAAAAAGCAAAAAGAAGAAACAAAAATTAAATTGTCCTTAATCGTGAAAGGCGAAGGGGCAAGCCCGGGGTTGGTTTCCGGCAAAGCGCAAATCGTCCGCTCGCCCAAGGAAATTACTAAAGTTGATGAAGGAGAAGTTTTGGTTACCTCAATGACCAGCCCGGATTTTGTGCCGGCGATGAGAAAGGCTATTGCCATAGTTACAGACAAAGGCGGACAAACCTCCCATGCTGCCATTGTTTCAAGAGAGTTGGGCGTCCCTTGCGTGGTCGGCACCCACCAGGCAACGGCCAAAATAAAAAGCGGCGATGTAATCACAGTAGATGGCAGGGCCGGCAAGGTTTTTAAAGGCCAGGTTGACTTGGGAACGAAAAAGTTAAAATTTCAAAAGGGACGGTCCTTGCAGTCCCGCAAGGACCGTCCCTTCTTGAGGAAACCCCTTAAAACTGCCACGAAAATCTATGTTAATTTAGCTGAGCCCCATCTGGCTAAAAAGATTGCCAAGAAAAACGTTGACGGCGTTGGCCTTTTGCGCGCCGAGTTTATGATTGCCCAAATAGGCACCCACCCTAAAAAATTAATCCAGCAAGGCAAGCAAAAAGAATTTATCGACAAATTATCCAAGGGACTAGAAAAATTTTGTAAAGTATTTGACGACCGGCCGGTAATTTACCGGACAACCGATTTTAAAACCAATGAGTACAAAAACCTAGTCGGCGGCAAAGAATTTGAGCCAGATGAGGAAAATCCGATGTTGGGCTTTCGCGGTATTTACCGCTACATTGTCCAGCCTGAGGTTTTTGAGTTGGAGCTTGAAGCGATTAAAAAAGCCAGAAACAAAAAAGGCTACCGCAATCTTCACCTGATGCTGCCTTTTGTCAGAACAGTCAATGAGCTTTTAAAAATCAAAAGGTTTATTGCCGCCTGCGGCTTAACTCGCCGCCCTTCTTTTAAACTTTGGATGATGGTCGAAGTGCCCTCAAATGTAGTGGCTTTGAAAAAATTTATTAAGGTAGGCATTGACGGCATCTCAATAGGTAGTAATGACTTAACAATGTTAACTTTAGGCGTTGACCGGGACAATGAAAATATCTCTTCAGAATTCAACGAGCTTGATCCGGCAGTTTTGTGGATGCTAAAGCGGGCTATAAAGACTGCTCAAAAGGCCGGCATTACTTCTTCAATCTGCGGCCAAGCGCCTTCGCTTTATCCGGACTTGGCTGAAAAACTGGTCCGCTGGGGTATTACCTCAATTTCCGTCTCTCCGGACATGATCGAAAAAACGCGCCAAATCGTCTACGATGCAGAGAAACAGCTCATTTCTAAGAAATAAGCTGTTAAATTCGAAGCACACCTGCCTGCCGGCAGGCAGGTGGGGTGGTGAAAGCAGTGGAAGCACAATAAAACCAGTCAACACCACCCCTGCCTGATGAAACATCAGGCTCCCCCCTTCTTATCTGAGGAGGGGCGGAATCTCAAAATGTCTAAAAAAAACGACTACATATTCCAACAAATCAAAAAAGCCGCCATTGAGTCCTTAAAACATCCAGGTAAAGCAAAAAAGCCTTTGCCAAAAACTGAGTCTGAAAAAGACTCGGTCATTTACGTCTTTCGCCATACAGAAACGCATGATAATAAAAACCGCATTTTCTCCGGCCGGCGCAATCCGAAATTAACCTTGAGGGGCAAAAAGCAAGCCCTGAAACTCGCCCGGATGCTTGAAAACAAACAAATTGATATTGGCTTCTCAGGCGCGTCAGGGCGGTGCAAAAAGACTTTAGAAATTGTCTTAAAGCCCCACAAAAATGTCAAAACAAAAATTACTAAAGACCTTTTAGAAAGAGATTACGGAAAGCTAACAGGGGAGAGCAAACTTTTGTGGATGAAAAAAGCGCCGGAGCTGACCATCAAATACCGCCGGGCCTGGGATTTTCCCCCTCCCGGAGGAGAAAGCTTAAAAGCCGTTAAAAAGCGCGTCTTTCCATTTTGTAAAAGATTAGTTAAAATGGCAAAGAGGAAAAGATTGGGTATTGCCATTTGCGGCACCGGCAACACGGTAAAGCTGATGCGTATGTATTTTGAGCGCCTGCCGATCATAAAAGCCCTAACAGCCGAATCGCCTTTTGGCGACTACGCCTCTTATGTAGTAAAACTGTAGCAAGGTCTGTCCTCGGAGTATTCCAGGACAAACCTTGCCGAAATTATGAAGAAATCTTTAATCAAAAAGAAATTATCCTTCACCCCTAACCTCCAAAATTACGAACAAACTTACCGAAAATTCAGTTGGCAAGATATTGAAAAAGAACTCACTTATTTCAAACCTGGCTATTTAAATGCCGCCTACAATGCCATCGATGTCCCAGCCCAAGACGCCCGCAAAAACAAAGTTGCCCTTTATTGGGAGGGGGCTGATGGAAAGGTAAAAAAATACACCTTTGCTGAAATATCCAGCCTTTCTAACAAATTTGCCAATGTTTTAAAAAAACTAAAAGTTGAAAAAGGTCAGCGGGTTTTTATCTTTCTTCCCCGCGTACCCGAACTTTACATCAGTTTTTTAGGAATCTTGAAAACCGGTGCTATTGCCGGCACGCTTTTTGCCGCCTTTGGTTACCAAGCCTTAAAAGACAGGCTTGAGAATTCTGATGCCTGCATCTTAATAACCAACAAAGAGCTTAAAGAGCGAGTCAACAAAATCAAAAAAAACCTGCCTGCTTTAAAAAAAATTATTGTCATTGACCAAGATTCTGCAAAGCAGAATTCTAGTATTATTTCTTTTTGGCAAGAGATGAAAAAAGCCGATGATGAGTTTAAAGTTTCGCAAACTAAAGCAGAAGACCCGGCCTTTATGCTTTATACATCAGGCACTACCGGCAAGCCAAAAGGAGTTGTCCATCATCACAAAGCAATCCTGCATGAGTACATGACAGCCAAGCATGTGTTAGATATAAAGCCTGAGGATGTTTACTGGTGCACTGCCGATCCCGGCTGGGTGACAGGCATTGCCTATGAGATTTTAGGCACCTGGGCCAACGCTGCTTCTACTCTAGTTTATGAAGGCCGATTCAGCCCCGACACTTGGTATAGTTTAATTGAAAAATACAGAGTCAATGTTTGGTATACGGCGCCGACTGCTATCAGGATGTTAGCGGCCGTCGGCCTAAAAAAAGTTAAGAAGTACGATCTTTCCTCCCTGCGCTTTTTGGCAAGTGTTGGCGAGCCATTAAACCCGGAAGCGGTTTTTTGGGGCCAAAAAGCTTTTGGCCTGCCTTTCCATGACAACTTTTGGCAAACAGAAACCGGCGGGATTGTCATTGCCAACTATCCTTCTATGCCTATAAAACCAGGCTCAATGGGCAAGCCGGTCCCCGGTATTGTCGCCGGCATTGTTGATAACAAGGGTAAAGAGCTAAAGCCTGGAAAAGAAGGCAATTTAGCTTTGCGGCCCGGCTGGCCGTCGATGATGGCAAAAATCTGGCGCAGGCCGAAAAAATACAAAAGCTACTTTATAGGTTCGCCTAAGAAAAAAGACTCATGGTATATCACCGGGGATAAGGCATACAAGGACAAAGACGGCTATTTTTGGTTTGTCGGAAGAGCCGATGATGTCATAAAAACTGCTGGCGAACGGGTCGGACCTTTTGAAGTTGAATCAGCCTTAGTTGAGCACCCGGCGGTTGTCGAAGCCGGCGTTATTGGTAAACCTGACCCAATGCGCGGCGAGATAATTAAGGCGTTTGTCGTATTAGCTCAAAGCAGAGAAGATAAAGAAAGTCTTATAAAACAAATCCAGCAGTTTGTTAAAAAAACGTTGGCCGGCCATGCATATCCTAAGGAAATCGAGTTTGTTGAAAAACTGCCCAAAACCCGCTCCGGTAAAATCGTCAGGCGGTTTTTAAAAGCTAAGGAGCTCGGCTTACCGATTGGGGATACAAGCACTTTAGAAGAATACTAAAATGCTACGCATTTAAATCCGAAATTCGAATATCGAAATTCGAAACAATATCAAATACTTAATCAAATACTTAAATTCAAAATTTAAAACAGTTTAGAATTTTTGTCATTTGGATTTACCTGCTCGCAGTCGCTAAAGCTCAAGCTTTTGCAGGAGGGGAATTTGATTTGGATTTCGTGCTTCGTGCTTCGAATTTATTTTTTCCTAAATGAAAAAATCTATCAACATTAAAATCGGCGGAAGAGCCGGCGAGGGCATTAAAACCACCGGCTTAATCCTCTCCAAAATCTTTACCCGCTCGGGCTTTCATATCTTTTCCTATGATGAGTATCCTTCTTTAATCCGCGGCGGCCACAACTGCTACCAGATATATGCTTCAAGTGAAGAAGTTTTCAGCCAACACAAGAAAGTAGATATTTTAATTGCTTTAGATGAAGCTGGCGTTAAACTCCATCAAAATGAGTTAACAGACAGCTCTTTAATCCTATATGACCCTGATGAGTTTGAAATTAAAAAAACCAAAGGAAAACCACTTCCTATTTCTTGGGCAAAAATAGCTGTTGAGGCCGGCGGTTCGCCAATCATGTCCAACATGGTCGCCCTCGGTGCCATCTGCGGGCTGACAAGACTGTCCCTTAATCCTATATTTTCTTTAATCAAAGACATTTTTGGTAAAAAAGGAGAAAAAATAGTTGAAGTAAACAAGAAAGCCGCCCAAGCCGGCTTTGATTTTGTTGCAGAAAATGCGAATGCAGGGTCCGTCCTCGGAGTATCCCAGGACGGACCCTGTCGGAAAACAAAACGGTCCTTGCTGAAGAAAAAACAACTCGTTGTCACCGGCAATGAGATGATAGGGCTGGGGGCAATATCGGCGGGCTTGAAATATTTTGCCGGCTATCCGATGACGCCGGTCTCAAATCTTTTGCATTTTTTAGCTAGCAAAGCAGAGGATTACTCAATTATCGTCAACCACACGGAAAATGAGATTGGGGCAATAAATACTGCTATTGGCGCTTCAGCCGCCGGCGCACGTGCTATGACCGCCACTTCAGGCGGCGGCTTTTCTCTGATGACTGAGGGTTTAGGTTTAGCCGGCATGAGCGAAACGCCGTTGGTAATTGTCGAAGGCATGCGGCCCGGGCCGTCATCGGGCATGCCGACCTGGACTGGCCAAGGTGACCTTTTGTTTATGGTCTATGCTTCGCAAGATGAGTTTCCACGGATAGTTCTAACGCCCGGCAGTATTAACGAATGTTTTTCGTCAACCCGCAAGGCCTTTTACTTTGCCGAAAAATATCAAATGCCGGCTATTATCCTAACTGATAAATACTTGCTTGAGTCTCACAAAAGTTGTTCTCTAGCTAAAGCTTTTCACCAAAACAAACGCTCTGCAGACACCTCGGGGGTGAAATTCTCAAACAAACGCTACAGTTTTATCAAAAAAGCAGATAACAACTATCTCCGTTATAAAATCACTGAAACCGGCATCTCGCCCCGGCCCTTTTTAGGCCAAAAAGGAGCTGCTTGCTTGACCAATAGTTACGAACACGGTGAAGACAGTTTGGTCACCGAAGAGGCTTTGCCAAGAAAGAAGCAGGTTGAGAAAAGGATGAGGAAACTTGAAACTTTAAAAAAAGAACTCTGGCAGCCAAAGGTTTTTGGCAAACCCCAAGCTAAAATAAGCCTTATTGGGTGGGGCTCAACTTTAGGCTCGGTCCTGGAAGCAACCAAACAAAACGAGAATATAAACTATTTGCATTTAGACTACGTCTGGCCGTTTCCTAAAAGAGCAGTCAAAAATTTTTTAGAAAACTCTAAAAACCCAATTTGTATTGAAGGCAACGCCACCGGCCAGCTAGCAAAACTCATAGCCCAGGAAACAGGCATTCTTATTAAAGAAAAACTTTTAAAATATAACGGCCGGCCGTTTTTCCCTGAAGAAATATTAAAATTTGCCAAATTTGCCTAACCTGCCTGCCGGCAGGCAGGTTAGGCTAAAGAAATGACCAAAATACAAACTAACAAATACAACTCCAAAATACCGCCAACTTGGTGTAAGGGCTGCGGCAACTTTGGCATTTTTAGTGCTTTAAAACAAGCTTTTGCAAAACTTGGATTTACTCCCGATGATGTTTGTCTAACATACGATGTCGGCTGCTCAAGCAACATGGCCGACTTTTTGGCTACTTATGGCTTCCACAGCCTTCACGGTCGAACCATCTCAACCGCTATTGGCTTACATCTGGCCCATCACCAGTTTTCAATCATAGCCATTGGCGGCGATGGCGGCATTTATGGCGAAGGCGTTGAGCATTTAATTGAAGCTGCCCGGGGGAATTTTGACATAACTGCCATAGTCCACAACAACTTCCTTTACTCGTTAACTACCGGCCAGAAATCACCAACCGCCCAAAAAGGCCTTAAGTCCAAATCAACTCCCTTTGGCGTTCTTGAAGTTCCATTTGAGGCTTTAAAAACCGCTATCATCCACGATCCTTCTTTTGTTGCCAGAGGCTATGCTTTAGAAACTGCCCACTTAACTGATTTGATTATTAAAGGTATTAAAACTAAGGGCTTTAGCCTGATTGATGTTCTACAGCCCTGTATAACTTTTAATAAAAGACAAACGCCCGGTTGGTATAAAAAAAGGCTTTACAAACTTGAGAAAGACGGCTATTCTCAAAATGAGGCTTTAAAGATTTTGAGCCAGGATCCTAATAAGCTGGCCATTGGCGTTTTGTACCGCTCGGATAGAAAAGCTTACCATGAACATTTGCCGCAACTGTCCGACGCACCACTTATCAAACAAAGCATTGAGAAGGTAGGTATCGAAAAGTTAATAAAAGAGTTTGTCTAAAAATTAAATATTAAAAATAAAATATCAAATATACATCTTAAATATTAAATATTTTTGATTTTTGATTTGTATTTTTGCTTTTTGATATTTGATATTTGATATTGTCCTTGAATTACTCGCCAGCTTTATAATCTACATAGTCTCCTCCTTAGGCTATGCTGGCATTGTTCTTGCCATGGCTATTGAATCGGCTTGCATCCCCCTGCCTTCTGAAGTGATCATGCCCTTTTCGGGTTTTTTAGTTTCAACCGGCGAGTTTGACTTTTGGCTAGTAACATTGGCTGGCGGTTTTGGCTGCCTTTTTGGTTCTTGGGCTGCTTACGCATTGGGTTTTTTTGGCGGTGAGAAAATCGTCCGCAAAGTCATCAAAAAATACGGCAAGTATGTTTTAGTCTTTGAGTATGAACTTGATGAAGCAGAGGAGTGGTTTAGAAAGTATGGGGCTACCATTGCTTTTACATCCAGGCTTTTGCCGGTGGTTCGCACTTTTATTTCTTTGCCGGCCGGCATTGCCAAGATGGACTTTAAGGTTTTTTCCATCTATACTTTAGTCGGTTCGCTCATCTGGTCAGCAATCTTAGCTTATCTTGGTAAGGTAATGGGCGAAAATTGGGATACCTTAGGCAGTTACTTTCATAAGTTTGACTTTTTAATAGTTGCCCTAGGAATTGCTGCCGTTGTTTGGTATATTAGGCACAAAATTAAAAAAATTAGAAAATACAAGCGAGGCTCGGGGAAAACTAAAACTTAATGGAAAAACAATTTAGACACCAACGTCAAATTGCCAAAATTGTAAGCACCCCCTGTGGTTGTTAGAACAGATGGTGGTCATGTAACCGATATTGCTGAACTTGGAAGAAAAGCTAGGGCTTTACTGCCAGAAGAGATAAAGATGGCAACCCCATCACAAAATGCTTCGCCTCTTATACGTCCTTATAATACATGCTATGCTCCGCATGAACAAAGAGAAGCTCCTTAGTTATTATTAAATTTTCTTATTATACCGGTGACCTTGCCTTGGATTTGTACGCGGGTGGCGAAAATAGGGGCCATTTGCGAATTTGCTGGCTCAAGCCGTATTCTCGTCGCTTCCTTAAAAAACTTTTTCAAAGTTGCCAGGCCGTTTTCCAAAATCGCTACCACGATATCGCCGTCATGGACTTCTGTCTGCTCTTCAACAACCACATAATCGCCATCTAAGATCCCTTCATCGACCATGCTTTCGCCCCGTACCTGCAAGACAAAAGCCCGGGCCTTACCCTTAAGCATTGTCGGTGAAACTTGAAGAGTCGCATCGGCCTCTTCATAAGGCTCAATCGGCGAGCCCGCCGCTATCCAGCCTAAGATCGGCAAGTCAATCCCTTTGTTCATCTTGCCTAGCCTCTTGTCCACCAGCTCAATCCCCCGGTTGCTCATCGGCTCCTTTTTAAAGACGCCTTTTTTGACCAGCTTTTGGACATGTTCATGGACAGTGGCAATTGAAGACAAGCCCATTGCATCGGCAATCTCCCGCAGGGTAGGCGAGAAGCCATTTCTTTGAATAAACTGGGAAACATACTCGACAATCTGCCGTTGTCTTTTGTAAAGGGTGATGGTGGGCATCGAATCAGGCATTATTTATAGCTTCAAGGTTCAAGCTTCAAGGTTCAAGCAATACGAATTAAGAAATTAACTTGTAACTTGTTGCTTGGAACTTGCTACAGAAGTATTCGTTTTTAGTTTGCCCGAATTCACCCGAAGATGTCAACTCCCACTTTCTATATCAAAACAATGCAGGGTAAAAAGCAATAGGCAATTTATGGCCTTATTGCTAAAATAAAGCCGTTATGTATTTTAAACTCCACTCCACTTTTTCTCCAACCGGTGATCAGCCGGAGGCGATTGGGAAATTAGCCGACGGCATTATTGCCGGTAAAAAAGCCCAGGTTTTGCTGGGTGTTACCGGCAGTGGCAAAACTTATACTTTGGCCAATGTCATCAAAAAGGTACAAAAGCCGACTTTGGTTATTTCCCACAACAAGACGCTGGCTGCCCAGCTTTACCAGGAATTCCGCGACTTTTTTCCAAAAAATGCTGTTTCTTACTTTGTCTCCTACTATGACTATTACCAGCCTGAGGCCTATATCCCCCAGACCGACACTTATATTGAAAAAGAAACAGATATAAACGAAGAAATCGACAAGTTAAGGCTGCTCGCAACAACCAATTTGATGACCCGGCCGGATACTATCATTGTCGCTTCAGTTTCCTGCATCTACAATATCGGCTCGCCTCAGGAGTATCAAAACAGAAGTTTGATTATCAAAAAGGGCGATACTTTCAAACGCACCAGCTTTTTGAAGGACTTAGTTTTTCTTCAATACGAACGCTCAGACTATGGGTTAAGAAGAGGCACTTTTTCTGTAAAGGGCGAAACAATTGGAATATGGCCGGCCTATTTAAATTATGCTTTGAGGCTTAATTTTCTGGAGGATAAGGTTGAATCAATCCAAGAAATAGACCCTCTGACAAAAAGTGCAAAAGACAAACCTATGCACCAATTTCTTCTTTACCCGGCTAAACACTATATTGTTGACCCGGCCTTAAAAACCCGAGCTTTTGTCCAAATCAGAAAAGACTTGAGGAAAAGAATTAAAGACTTTAAAGACAAGGGAAAGCTTTTAGAAGCGCAAAGGCTTGAGCAAAAAGTAAATTATGATCTTGAGATGATAGAGGAATTAGGTTATGTCAATGGCATTGAAAATTACTCCCGCTACTTTGACGGCCGAAACCCGGGCGAGCCCCCCTTTACTTTGCTTGATTATTTTCCTAAAGACTATCTTTTGATAATTGACGAGTCGCACATGACTGTACCGCAAATAAGGGGTATGTACAATGGCGATGCCTCGCGCAAAAAAACCTTGGTTGACTTTGGCTTTCGCTTGCCGGCCGCCTTTGACAACCGGCCCTTGCGCTTTGACGAATTCTTGCGCCGCACTGGCCAAACTGTATTTGTCTCGGCCACCCCGGCTGAATGGGAAAAAAGCTATTCCCAGGGCAGGATAGTAGAACAGTTGATCCGGCCAACTGGCATTTTAGACCCTCAAGTTGATATCCGGCCAACCAAAGGGCAGATAAAAGATTTGGTTTCGGAGATTATCAAAAGGAAAAAGACCAGCCAGAGAATGCTGGTCACTACCCTGACTAAAAAAATGGCTGAAGCTTTAAGCGAGTATCTAAATGACCCGGCAAAAGTCAAGCCAGGCCTTAAGATTAAGGTTTCTTATCTGCACAGCGACATTGATACTTTAGAGCGTCAAGATATTTTAGACGATCTAAGAGCTGGCCGATATGATGTTTTAGTAGGTATAAACCTTTTGCGTGAAGGGCTTGACTTGCCGGAAGTCTCCTTGGTTGCTATCTTGGATGCTGATAAAGAAGGCTTTTTGCGCTCTGAAACTTCACTTATCCAAACGATGGGGCGGGCCAGCCGCCACGTTTCAGGAAAGGTGATTATGTATGCTGACCAAGTAACCGGCTCGATGAAAAGGGCAATTGCCGAAGTTGAAAGAAGAAGGGATATTCAAGAAAGGTACAACAAAACCCACCACATCACCCCTAAAACCATTAAAAAACCAATTCGCCAAAAGCTCATTGAAAAAAGGCAAAAAAAACAATCGAGCAATCAAGCAATCGAGCAATTGAACAATACCGACATTAACCAATTAACCCCTGATGATAGGCAAAAATATATAAAAAGCCTTGAAAAGGCAATGCGCCAGGCTGCCCGCGAGCTTGACTTTGAGCTGGCGGCAAAGATTAGAGATAAGCTCTTAGAGATTAAAGATTAGGGATTTTTGTCTTCCAAAGTATTGTTTTCACCCTCTGTTTGTCGGTATAATAAAAGGTCATCTTCAATGTCAAATTGCAAATGAAAAATGCAAAATTGCAATTCAAAATTCAAAAATCAGAAAAAATTTTAAATTTGAAATTTCAATTTGGAATTTGTCATTTTAAATTTTTAATTTGCCATTAGCTTAACCCATATGAACAAAGATAACATTACTATTAAGAGAGCTTCTGAACATAATCTCAAAAGCATCAACGCTTCAATTCCTAAAAACAAGCTGGTGGTTTTTACCGGGGTTTCAGGTTCCGGCAAGTCAAGTTTGGCTTTTGATACTATTTATGCCGAAGGCCAGCGCCGTTATGTCGAATCCCTCTCCTCATACGCCCGCCAGTTTTTGGGAGTGATGAAAAAGCCGGACGTCGAGTCAATCACCGGTTTGTCACCGGCGATTTCAATTGACCAAAAAACCGTTTCCTCAAACCCCCGCTCAACTGTCGGCACCACCACCGAGGTTTATGATTACCTGCGGCTCCTTTTCGCCCGAGTCGGCCACCCCCATTGCCCCAAATGCAGCCGGGAAATTGCTAAACTTTCAGTTGACCAAATTGTTGAAAAGGTTTTTTATCTGGCAGAACAAAAATTAAAAGAGGCCTCTAGCAAACAAGTAAGACTAATGATCTTATCACCGGTCGTGCGTGACAAAAAAGGCGAGTTTTCAAAGCTTTTAAAAAACTTATCGCAAAAAGGTTTTGCCAAAACACGGATTGACGGGAAGGTTTTTGAGACAAACACCGACTTGGTTTTAATCAAAACCAACCGCCACACTATCGAAGCGGTCATCGACAGGCTATCTTTGTCCAAAAAATCGCTTGAAAAAAAAGAAATAAAAGCAAGAGTTGCCGACTCGGTAGAAACAGCCCTTAAATTAAGCAACGGCCTGGTTATAGTCTCCCAAGTTTTAGACGCTTCTTTTTCTTTTCCTCAAAATCCCAAAAAATTTACCGACCACCTTTTTTCGCAAAACTTTGCCTGCCCTCAATGCAATATCTCTTTGCCGGAAATTGAGCCAAGAAGTTTTTCTTTCAACTCGCCGCACGGCGCTTGCCCGACTTGCAATGGTTTAGGAACCTTGCTTAAGATAGATGAAGACTTAGTTATAAACCCCAAGCTTTCAATCTCCGAAGGCGGCATCTTGCCCTTTGTCCGCATGCTTTCAACCGACTCCTGGTACAGCCGAACAGTAGCGACTGTTGCCGATAAACTTGGCTTTTCTCTAAAAAAACCAATCAAGAAGTTAAAACCTTCACATTTAAAAAGCATTCTCTATGGCACTGGAGGCAAGGTTTTTACAGTTTATGGCAAGAATCGCTTTGGCCGGCAAACCAGCTTTGATACTACTTTTGAGGGAGTAATTCCCAATCTTGAAAGGCGGCACGGTGAAACCAAGTCAGACTTTATGCGCGTTGAGATTGAAAAGTTTATGCGCAAGGAAGTCTGCCCTGATTGTTTGGGCGCCAAGCTTAGAAAAGAATCGCTTTCTATAACTATTGATGGCAAATCCATTGCCGAATTTAGTAGCCTCCCGATTGACAAACTGGCAAAGTTTATAAAAAAGCTAAAGCAAGGTCCATCCTCAGAGTATTCTGGGATGGACCTTGCCGAAACAACCCCCGTCCTCTCCAAAAAAGAATCCCAAATTGCCAAACCAATCTTAAGGGAGCTTAAAACCCGCCTGGCCTTTTTAAAAGCAGTCGGCTTGGAATACCTAACTCTTTCGCGGGCATCTAGTAGCCTTGCAGGCGGCGAGGCTCAACGTATAAGATTGGCTTCGCAAATCGGCTCAGGCTTGTCCGGGGTTTTATATGTTTTAGACGAGCCGACCATAGGCCTCCACGCCCGTGACAATGCCCGCTTGATCAAAACCTTAAAAAGCTTGCGGGATTTGGGTAACACCGTTCTAGTTGTTGAGCATGACAAAAATACGATAGAGTCGGCTGACTTTATCTTAGACTTTGGCCCCCTAGCCGGGCAGGCAGGCGGCGAGATCGTAGCTTTCGGCACGCCAAAGCAAATTACAAAGTCCAAAAACTCCCTAACAGGCAAATACTTATCTGGAAGAAAAAAAATAAAAAAAAGTTCTCCTTCATAAATCACAAATCACAAATCACAAATCTCTATCCTTGGTTGCCAGCAGCACAACCTAAAAAACATTGATGTTTCTTTTCCCCTGGGCAAGCTGATATGCGTTACCGGCGTCTCAGGTTCCGGCAAATCAACCTTAGTTCACGATACTCTATACCATGCCTTAAAAAGCCAGTTTAATCCAACTCATCAGGAAAAACCAGGCAAGTTCAAAAGCTTGACGGGCACTGCCAACATCCAAAAAGTTTCCTTAATCGACCAGTCGGCCATTGGGAAGACTCCAAGGTCTAACCCGGCAACTTATACCAAGGCTTTCGATTACATACGGGCTCTTTTTACCAAAACAGCAGAGGCGAAGATAAGAGGCTACAAGCCGGGGCGTTTTTCTTTCAATCTCTCAGGCGGCCGCTGCGAGTCTTGCCGCGGTCAAGGTCAGAACAAAATAGAAATGCAGTTTTTGCCTGATGTTTACATTGACTGCGAGGTTTGCCAAGGCAGGCGATACAACCGGGAAACCCTGGAAGTAGAGTACAAGGGTAAAAACATTGCCCAGATTTTAGACCTAACAGTCGAAGAAAGCTTGGCACTCTTTAAAAATATCCCTAGCCTGGCAACTAAACTGCAAACCCTTTATAAAGTCGGCTTAGGCTATATAAAACTTGGCCAGCCAGCACCGACCTTGTCAGGCGGCGAGGCTCAGCGAGTTAAACTCTCAAGAGAACTCTCAAAACAATCAAAAACTCAAACTCTTTATTTATTGGATGAGCCAACTACCGGCCTTCATTTTTATGATCTTGAAAAACTATTGCTTGTTCTTCGCAGGTTGGTCGACCGGGGCAATACTGTCATTATAATCGAACATAATTTGGATGTTGTCAAAAACGCTGATTGGATAATAGATTTGGGCCCTGAAGGCGGCGACAAGGGCGGCCACATCGTCGCCACCGGCACGCCAGCCGCCATTGCCAAATGCCCTAAATCCTACACCGGCCGGTTTTTGAAAAAGGTTTTGTAAAAGAAAGAACGCTAGAAAGGTCCGTCCTAGATACTCTGAGGACGGACCTTTCTGGAATTAAATCCAACCTTTCCGAAACCAGTATTTCTAATTTTTTTCAGCTTTCGCTTTTGTTAAACTAAAACTGCCATGAAAAAACTTCTTTATTTTCTCTCGTTGTTTGTTGTTTGTTGTTTGTTGTTTGTTGCGCCGGCTCATGCCGCGCAAGAGTTTGAAAGCCACTACTTTATAGACTACCAAGTTTTCCCATCCGGCCAGACAGAAGTTTCTCAGGAAGTTCGTCTTAAAAATCGGCTTAAAAATGTTTATGCCACCGAATACTCCCTAACTATCGGCTCAACGCAAATCACAAATATTGCTGCGAGGGACGACAAAGAAACTTTGGGCACCAAAATAGAAAAGGGCCAAAACTCAACCACCATCACTATTTTTCTAAAACAAAAGGTTTTGGGAAAAGACAAAGAACAATCTTTTTTCTTGTCTTACCAAACACCTGATTTTGCTTATATAAAAGGCAATATTTTGGAAGTCGGCATTCCTCTTCTGTCCCAAACCGAGGATATAAATACATACGAAATCACTTTAAAAACGCCGGTCGAGTTTGGGGAGGCAACGAACATTTTGCCTCAAGCTCCAAACTCCAAGCAACAAGGCGGCTATTATCTTTATTTATTCAACAAAACAGACTTAGAAAAAGTCGAAGGGATTAGAGCAATATTCGGCAGTGAGCAAATTTTCAAATTCAGCCTCAAATACCACCTTAAAAACCCGGGGGCAGTTCCTATAAAAACACAGATTGCTCTGCCGCCGGACACCCCTTTTCAAAAACTTTCCTACCAAAAAATTGAGCCGGCACCCGAGGATGTAGAAAGAGACGCCGACGGCAACTGGCTGGCTGTTTATAAGCTAGACAAACAAGAGCAAATAGACATTTTGGCTTTGGGTTTTGCAAAAATCTCACTGACGCCAGATTTAGAAAGGTCTGTCCTCGGAGAATTCCAAGACAGACCTTTCCGAGAAAAATACCTTGCCTCCCAACGCTTCTGGGAAACAGAAAGCCCGGAAATTAAAAAACTAGCCGAACAACTAAGAACGCCCGAGGCAATCTATGATTATGTAGCCAAAAACTTTATCTATGACTATGGCCGGGCCGAAAGCGGCCAGCTTTCCCGTTTAGGCGCCCAAAAAGCTCTTGAAAGCCCCGGCAATGCCATTTGCATGGAGTTTGCCGATACCTTTATTGCCTTGGCCCGCGCTGCCGGCCTCCCTGCTCGTGAAGTCAACGGCTTTGCCTATACGACCAATCCCATGCTGCGGCCGTTGTCTTTGGACCGCGATGTCCTCCACGCTTGGCCAGAATACTTAAATGAAAAGCAAAACTTGTGGATTCCCATTGATCCCACTTGGGCCAATACCACAGGAGGTTTGGACTTTTTTGAGAAAAGAGATTTGGATCATTTTGCTTTTGTCTTCCATGGTCTTTCAAGCGAAGAACCTTTGCCAGCCGGTTCATACAAGCTAGACGGCACTGCAGAAAAGGACATAAATATCGAGTTTGCCGAGCGTTTCACTGAAAAGCAAGAAAGCAAACTGGAACTTTTAGCCCCTTTGGAAATCACCGCCGGCAGTGCAGAAAAAGCAAATATCAAGATCCAAAATACTGGCACAACTGCGATTTATGGCCAAACGCTAAACATTTTACTTGAAGAGAGTAGCGGCCACAAGTCGTGGCAAAAGCAGGAAAAAATCTTTTCTCTGCCTCCTTTTGCCCGGGAGACTGTTGACTTGAAACTCTCTTTGCCTCTACTCTTTAAAAATGACAAAGCGACTTTAAGCCTAACTGCCAAGTTTGCCGACCAAAGCGTTAAAAAAAAGATAGAGCTCAAACCTCTGGTTAGCCTTAATCTCGTAAAATGGGGGATTGGTATAATAATAGGGTTCTTCTTTGCCTTTATAACAATCAAAGTTGGTTATGCTATTGCCAAAAAAACTAATTCTAAAAATAAAAAAAGCTCCTAAAGCTCCTGGAATTTATATTTTCAAAGACCAAAAGGGCAGGACTCTTTACATCGGCAAAGCAATTAACTTGCGCTCAAGGCTCAAATCCTATCTTTGTCCGCAAACCGCCAAAACAGCTGCTTTTTTAAAAAAAAGTAAAAAGCTCAAATGGATAAAAGTTAGCTCTGATTTGGAAGCAATAATCCTTGAGATGAAGCTTATCAAAAATTTAAAACCTGCCTACAATGTCCGCTGGCGCGATGACAAAAGGCCGCTTTATGTTGTTTTTACAAACGACGCTTTGCCTCGTGTTAAAACTGTCCGCCTCTCGCAAAAAGTCAATGGCAAACTATATGGCCCTTTTCCTTCGCCTTATAAGCTGCGCCAAATCCTAAAAACCCTGCGCCGTATTTTCCCTTTCTGCACTTGCTCGCCTCGCCGTAAAAGGCCCTGTCTTTATACCCACCTTGGTCTCTGTCCATATCCCCGAGGTGATATCCTCAAGACACCTCGGGGGTGGAAAAAAAACATCAAAAATCTCCAAAAAGTCCTAGATGGCAAAATCGGAAAAGTTTTAAAAATCTTGCAAAAGGAAATGAAAACCTATGCCCAAAATCAGCAGTTTGAAAAAGCCCAGCAAATAAAAGAAAAAATAGAAAGGCTCAAACTTTTTTCCGAGAAGCCGCACATTGACCAATATTTAGAAAGCAAAAGCCTAAAACCCCAACTGGCCCGCATTCAGCTTGCGTCTTTAGAAAAGCTGATAGCAAGGTCCGTCCTCGGAGGATTCCAGGACGGTCCTTGCCGAAAAAAACTCCAACGCATCGAAGGCTACGACATTGCCAATCTTGGCAAAACCCTGGCTGTCGGTTCAATGGTTGTTTTTGAAAAAGGCCTACCGGCCAACCACCTTTACCGCCGTTTTAAAATAAAAAAGGTCAAGGAAATAAACGATCCAAAGATGCTTGCCGAAGTTCTAAAAAGACGCTTAAACCACCTCGAATGGCCCCTGCCTGACTTAATCTTAGTTGACGGCGGCAAAACCCAAGTTTCCGCTTGCCTTAAAGTTCTTGAAAAGAGAAGTCTCAAAATCTCCCTCCTCGGCCTTGCCAAAAAACAAGAAAAAATTATTATCCCAAGCGCTAGTAAGGTCCGTCCTCGGAGGATTCCAGGACGGTCCTTGAGGGAAATTGCCCTAGCATTAGATCATCCCGGCCTGACGCTTTTGCGCCAAATCCGCGACGAAGCCCACCGCTTTGCCACAAACTATCACAAAGTTTTACGCCGCCAATCTTTGACAAAAAACTCTAGATATTAGATATTAGATATTAGATATTAAAAAATGACCCTCAAAACCTTTCTCAAACGAGCGTTTTTCCAGCTTTTAGGCCTTGGTGGCCTGGCTCTGATTTTTCCAGGCTTTCAAGTCAGTGGCGGATTGAAAACTTTTGTAATCGGCGCTATTGTTTTAACAATTATCAATATCTTTATAACGCCAATCATCAAGCTTTTACTCTTGCCAATAAACTTACTGACAATTGGAATGTTTCGCTGGGTTTCAAATACGGTAAGTCTTTTCCTACTAACAGTCTTAGTAGAGCAATTAAAGTTTACTGCTTTTGCGTTTTCGGGCGTTTCCTGGGCCGGCCTTGTCATCCCCCAAATCCACTTTTCCTATCTTTTAAGCCTCATCTCCGGCTCCTTTATCCTCAGTTTCATATTCTCTTTCATGAAGTGGCTAATATAGCCTCTTTTTATAGTATACACCTCCGGGTGGTAGAGAAATATCACCGGACAATCTTCCAAAAGAAACTTTTGAAAGTCCGCATACAGCTCTTTCCGCCTAATAATATCAGCTTCTTTCCGGCCATCTTCTAAAATCTTATCCACCTTTGGACTTTTGTAATGAATAAAGTTCTGGTCCTGGGTTGAATGCCATAAAGCATACTGGTCAGGGTCAGCCGGGATTTCCTGGGCCATTAAAAGCGCCTGGAAATCATCAGAAATTGTGTTTATTACCAAAACTTCTACCATAATTCCCAAAGCCTCTTCCCAGCTTTTTTCAATCTCTTCAGCTTTTGTTAAAAAAGGCTGGGTGGTTGAAAGCTTGATTACAATCTTTGCCGCTTCTTCCTTGTTTTTTCCTAAAAGCTCTCGAGCTTTGTTGCTATCAAAATCATATTTTTTCACTTCACTACTGTAGGCCCAAGATAGGGGGCTTATCGGCCCCAAGGCCCGCTTTTCACCCTCGGGCTTTTTTAAAGCATAAGCCAGGGCTTGCCGCACTGCTTTTTCTTTTAAAAACTCATCGTCATTATTTAAAAAAACTGCCACATATTGATTTTTTTTCAATAGCTTTTCTTCTTTTAAGCTCTCTTGCCAATCTTCCGGAAGGGGATTTACTAAAGCCTCGTGCAAAACATCGATCTCGCCAAGCTTGAAAGCTTTGGCAGCAATTTCCAATGTCGGATAAAATTTGTATAAAATATTTTTTTCCGGCCCGGCCAGTTTAATGCTTTCAACAATACCTGTTTTTTCTTTAATGCTGGCTACTTTATAAGGCCCGACGCCCAACAACTCTTTTTTAAAAAGCGGTTTTGATAAAATTACCGGAAAAGGCACAAAAGGTTCTTTTAGGGTAAAACGGATCGTTTTCTGGTCCAAAATCTCCTGCTCAACATCAGTAAAACCAAAGTCGATCTCCGGCGCCCGGACTTCTGTTCCATCTTGCCAGAAAAGATTGTCTTTTAGCCTAAAAGTGTAAACAGTTGCCTTATCATTAATCTGCCAACTAGCCAAGCTTTCTACTGCCGAGCCGTCCTGGGCAACTACTGTTAAGCCCTGGCTTAGTTTCTGTAAAATCTCTAAGGGCAACTCATCGCTTGCGTACTTGCCGATCAAACCAATCCGCTCGGTCGGTCGCGGCAGGGGAAGGACGGGTAAAATCTTGACCACAAAAATCGCCAGAGCAATGCCCAAAAAGCCGGTTATAAAAATCAGCTTTTTGTGTTTCTTAAAAAAAGCCTTGCTCACCCAGAAAAAAAGACGCGGTCTAAACAATTTCTAATTTCTAATTAACCTAATTTCTAATGAAATTAGACATTGCTGAAATTTTGCACTTTTTATGAAAAAAGGGCCAGGAAAAAGCTGCAAAACTTTTGACATTAGATATTAGGAATTAGGCATTTGTAATTATTTGATAACCAAACTAACTACAGAAGTTGCAAAAAACAATATAGCAAGAAAGATTGTGGTTATAAAAATGACTCTCTCCGCCCCTCGTTTTGAGTGGTAAAACTCGCCGCTCCCGCCCCAAGTTGTTCCCAAGCCGGTTCCCTTTGCCTGAAGCAAGATCACTCCCATCAAAAGAACGCTGACGATAATCTGGAAAACTGTCAAAAGCGTATTCATCTAAGCCTTATTTTACATCAATAAACCAAAAAGAGGCAATCTTTTTCAAGCAGCTATTTTTAGAAGGCGAGAGGGAGTTTGAGTATGTTTATAAGTTTAAGGAAGTTTAACTTTATCTGGCACGTGCTTTAAGCATTGCTTTTATTTCTCCAGGATATTCCCGTGCTAAATCTTCACAAAGTCCACAGGGGGTTCTTTCAATAAAAGCCGCTCTTAATTCTTCTTCGGGTTTATCAGTCAATCTTCTTGCTAATCCCTGTGGCCCTTCCTCATCAATAATTTTATACAGCTCGCTATCAGCGGCCGCTTGATGTATCTCTTCAACCGACTGCTCCCTCAAGTTTCCAATCGGCGGCAAAATACTAAAACCGCAGGGATTAACATCTAAATTTGGCTCTACTAACATACCTGCTTTTCGGATTCTATTTTCTGCTGGGAGGCTTTTAGTTTCCTCAAAACCACGCCTAAATCTGGCGGGACTGCAATAACATACATGGCTATACATGTCTTGTTTTGGCCAATTATCAAACTCTTCATCCAGTTCTTTTTGAATAATAGCTACTTTTGCATAAACCTTATCTTTCACTTCGCCCCTTCCAGCCATAGCCACTCTTTGTTGCCATGAAAAATCCCGCGCTCTGCCTACAGGAACTACATATTGAGCATTACCTGCGCCAATAAACATGATTTCTTCTGGAATCCCAGCTTCCTTTTTAACTTCTTCAGTTTTTGACCAATCAGCAAGATTTTCTAGAAAAGCATAGTCAATGGGAATGTTATGTTCTTGGGTAAATTCTCGGTGAGGCAAATCAAGACTAACAGTTATGTGGTCAACACCATGGCTGGCAAGCTCTTGGCTTATTTGAGCTACTGCTTCTGGTGAACGCATACCAAAACCATTAGTGAAGACTTCTACAGAGATTGGCACTCTACTAGTTAAGCCTGAGTTAAGAAAACGCCTGTCTAAAACTGCTGTCAATTCGCCTCTTCTCTCCATCTCTGCTCTTTCTTCTTTTGAAAGACCGTCAAGAAAATCATCTCTTTCTTGACGGAAACGCTCAAGCTCTTCATCTCGTCCCTCTCTTTCAATCTTCAATATCCTGCCTGATTGGTGAGCATGATTAGCTATAGTGTCAAGAATTTGCGGCAGCTGGCGATTTACTCTTGACTCACCTCCATATAATGTTATTTTTCCAAAAAAAGGGCCGTTAGCTGCTTCCATTATTACTTCTGCATCCTCTGGCGACATGTCCATAGGGTATTTATTAGTATGTTCGCCTAAAGCACAATGGCCACAACGAAAATTACAACGGCTAGTAACTTTTGCCGAAACCCCAGTTATATAGACTTCTTGTTCCATAAAGATATTTTATAAAAAATTAAGTCAATTACCAGCGTCTAATACTTCAGAAAAAATTAAACTTCGGTAATAATTCGGTATTATACCAGAAAGTGTGTATTTAATCTTTATTAAATCGCTTTTTTCCTGTAAAATACAGGCATTATGGAAGCAGAAACAAGCTGGTATCAAAATTGGCTTAGCCAACAACCAGTGGTTTGTGTTGCTGGTAAAGAACCACCAGCAGATAAAGTCCAAACTTTTTGCCGGCACGCAGAGGGCGGACAAGGCTGTCCTAACTTAGTGCCAGCCTGTGCGTTAAACGCAAAACGAGGAACTGTTTTTGGAAAAAGAAAAATTCCACAGGTAGGTTTAAATGTTTGTGTTGAAGAATAAAAAAATTTGATTTTTAAATATTACCAAATGATCAGTTTTGTTCCAGCCCCATAGGTTCTTTCTACTTCATGGTTCATAACTGGCTGGCTCCAGCGGAATATTTTCTCGGCAGCAGAAGTAGGTGCATTAATACATCCATGGCTTTGGGGCGTAGTGCCAAATCTGTAATGCCAGTAAGTCCCATGGATTGCATGTCCTCTTTCTGTAAAGAAATTATTATAAGGAACGCCTGGCAGGTCAAAATCAGACCCTTGCATATAGCGGCTTGGAGTTTTAGCACCAATACTAAATTCTCCTCTTGGAGTTGTGTCCCATAGTCCGCTTGAAATAGAAGCCCTTAAAACAATTTCTTCCTCTTCAAAGGCGGTTAAAGATTGGCTTTCAAGGTCAACTTCTATTCTTTTGCTCTCTGGCGGCACATATTCTTGATGGTTTTCTCTTAAAGAATTTATCGGAGCCATGTCTTTTCGGGTTACTAGATTTATTCTTCTTAAATCAAGGGGAACAACTAAGTCTTTCTGGGCCAGCGGCGCTTTTGGATTATGTAGCCAGCTGTCTCTTTCTATCCCTAACCACCAATTCATAGGTAAACCTAAAAAGGCTTCAGTACCAGCAATAATCCTATCAATGCGTAGAAGACAGCCTTTAGGGTAAGAAGGGCCTTCAACAAGCACTCTATTATCATCTTCTTGTCTGTAAGCTGGTATATCTTCAACTAAGGAAGCATAGGCGTCAACTGAATAAATTCTTTCTTTACCACCAAGCCCGCCCGTCAAAAACATTCCTCCACAGGCTTTGAGAAAATTTCGTCTAGAAAGAGAAAAACCTTTGTTAATCATAAAAATCCCTCTATTTCAAAGGATTATATCACTTTTTAATAAAAATAGCGTTTTTTTGAGCAGATGTAAATGTTGCGACCTCCTTGACAATTCCACAAGACGTTTGATAATGTGTTTTTAATGTGGTTGAGGACTACCTTTACCACCTGCCCAAGTTATTTATTTTAAGGCAACTTAATGGTTGGCTTTTTTTATAATAAAAGGTTAAAAAATGAAGAAAATAATTCTGTATGTTCTATTTGCTATTTCTTTTTTATTTTGCTCGTCAAAAATTGCTAAGGCAGCCACATTTGATTTATTTCATATCATCTATAATGGGACTCAGCAAAATGGGCCTCTCATCTATAAAAATTTGATAATTTGGACAGACTGGAGAGGAGCGTTAGGATTAGATATTTGGGGTTATGACCTTAAGACAAAACAAGAATTTCCAATAATTAAGGATAAAATCGGCCATCAACGGGCAACAGGCCCTTCAGATAAATATTTGGTTTACAATGACGACAATGGAAATCTCGGAGAAAATGACGTTAGGGTCTTAAACTTAAAAACAGGCGAAGACAAATTAGTGGCAGGAAGGTCGGTTAATCAAGCCAATGGCGTAATATCGGGAAATTATATTGTCTATATTGAAGGGGGTGTCTGTGGAAAGTTAATTGGGTATAACCTGGTTTCAGAAAAGTCCACGTTAATAGTTAATTATACCTGCTATCCTTATGACATCTACAACAACACGGTAGTTTATACAACCTACACGCCAGCAGAGCTTAATGATGTTTATAGCTATGATATTAAGAAAAAGAAGTATTTCCCGATTGCTGCTGGTAACGGCAATCAAGCTCAACCAGATATCTATAAGAATAGGGTTATCTGGCTCGATCATGCTTCAGGTGGATTTGGAGATGGTTACTCAATAATAGTTAAAGATTTAAAAAATAACGAAGAAGAAATCGTTTATCAAGCTTCTATAAATGCTGTCGGCTCGCCAACCCTTTCAAACAAGTACGTTTTTTGGTCTGAAGGCCCCGCCAAACACTTTATGTCAATTAAGGGGTTTGATTTTGAGACAAAAGAGGTTTTTGAAGTTTTTCCAATTGGACCTCATCAGAATACGAGAACAAGTATTAGTACCTGGAAAAATGCCGTTGTTTGGATGGCCTGACGCACAGGCAATGGTGATATCTACGGAGCCACTTTCTCTAGAGAGTAGTTAAAGCAAAAATAGAAAGGAGGTGAAAAATAAAATGAAAAAGATATTTGCTTTTTTGGCTGTGTTAACAGCTTTTTTGTTAGTAGTAATGCCTGTTTCTGCTAAAAAGGATAATACTTGCGCCACTATAAAAGATGGCTCTATTGTTGATGGGGCTGGCGACCCAGTTGTAATCGGATACAACGATTGGGGCTACAACTACCAAGCCCATATGTTTAATAGTATGTGGTGTGATTATCACCCTACTTACAGACCAGGAGGGGCTAATCACGATTGGTGTGTAAATAACATGGCAGATGTAGAGCTTATGATGAAGTGGAGCGATACCTGGCTATCCAATAAAGACTGCAATGGTGATAATAAGTTAGACAGGGGTTA
>Ga0180437_10001641_pt1 | contig 37951 bp, 29 predicted proteins | sample SS_ome_4_FD_132410 | JGI IMG/M metagenome (GOLD analysis project Ga0180437, IMG submission 132410) | Hypersaline lake sediment archaeal communities from the Salton Sea, California, USA - SS_3_D_1 metaG | ecosystem: Environmental > Aquatic > Non-marine Saline and Alkaline > Hypersaline >...
CTTATATTGCTATCACCTTACTCCGGTCGCGAATGGACTGAAGGCGATGAGTATTACTTCAATATACTTGCCAGGTTGATGGTGCACTTCTTGCAACATAGCCGCGAGATGGCAAATTTAAAATCTCAGCTCGCTGAATCACACCGTATGGAACTCGTGGCTCTTGACCTATACGAAGAAGCCAGAGTTGAGCATCAACTATTTCTCGATCAAGTTTCAGCTTTCCAGGAACACGAAGTTGGAGAGCAGTCAAAATTTGATTCTCTGGTTGCATCTCAACAAGTCCATCCAGATGCTCAAGTAGAACCAATACGGGTGCGAGATGAAGAGGAGAGTGCCGATATATCTCGCCGGTGGGTCCCCGAATTCGAAAACAGTGAAATCGAGCGTTTAAAATCAGAATTACAAATGGCTTTAGAGGAGATCTCCCTTCTTAAAGCCGAGCTCGATGAGGACAGCAGCGGTCATTAATTCTGCCCGCTGTGGGACCGGAATTCTAATCATTTCCATTTCTATTAAATTTATATAATTCCCAGGCTGATTAGTGCAGTTCTGGCATTTAACTTGCTATCTTATCGCGGGAAGTTTTAATAAAACCTTGATTGGTTAAATCAATTGATCATTATTTCGAAATAAATAAAAATCTAAATTATGTTCATCTACCTGCGACGTCCCGGAATTCTTTTACGGTAATTAAATGAATTATTACACAGTTATTTCATTGCTAAAATTTTTGACTTCATACATCTCAAATATTTTGATCCCCTATGTGACGAAAACTGTGCGCGATTTTACAATCTCCAGCTTTGTCATCCTCATTTTGATTCTTTGTCTGGTTGGATGCGGCGTTCCATTCGATTCCGGAGTGGCTGCTGCAGCTATTCTTCCTACTTCTACCAGCAGTCCTACTGCAGAACCTAACCTGATAGATGCTGAGGCAACTGCAACGCCATTTCAACCGCTCCCTCCCACCGCAGTTTTCACACCCACCGACACACCGCTACCTACAGCTACGCCTATTCCGACCAACACACCAATACCAACAATTACACCCACAGCCACTCCTACATTGACACCTACAGAGTTTACTTTGGAAGGCATCGAATCCGCCGAACCTCCTCCCGGGCAAATGAATATTTTATTATTGGGAGCAGATCGGCGCCCAGGGCAGAAACAGTTCCGCACAGATACGATCATTTTGGTAACCCTGAATTCCAAAAAAGGGGCAGCAAATATTACCTCCTTCCCGCGTGATTTGTTCATCGATATACCTGGTCACGGTCAGGATCGTATCAACACTGCATATTTTTACGGGAAAATACCGCTGGTAAAGCAAACTTTTAAATCGTATTTCGGAATCGAAATCGACTATTACATTTTGGTTAATTTCAAGAACTTCAAGAAAATTGTCGACCAGATGGGTGGGTTGGAAGTGAAGGTTGGCGAATCAGTTTCGGATTACCGGGCTGGAAAATACATCACTGTTCCTAAAGGCAAAGTGCAAATGGACGCGGATGATGTCCTGTGGTACGTGCGTTCACGCAAGACAACCAATGATTTTGCCCGCAACCGTCGGCAACAGGAAATCCTGACTGCAATTTTATGGAAATTGCTTTCACTGGAAACGCTAGCAAAAGCTCCTGGTTATTTTGATTTTTACAAAAAAAATGTTAACACTGATCTCGAATTGGTGGATGCGCTGCGCTGGATTCCATTTGCGGTGAAGTTTGTGAATAATCCACAGGTCAACCAATTGTATATCGGGCCTGGTCATGTATCAAATTGGATAACACCAGCTGGGGCAATGGTGCTGATGCCCAATAAAGAGAAGGTAATGAACATTGCCCGTAAATCGCAGACGTTTAAATAATAAATAATTAATATCTCTTTTTGAACGCATTGTAATTTATCGAAGATCAGATTATCAAGTTAGCGAATATTTTTTAACGAACAAGGAAAATTATGCTTGAAGGAAAGGGTTTCTTCATCTGGCAAATACGGTTTTGTGAAAATGGGGATCCTGCAGCTATTGCGAGTCTGGCAAAGAGAGCTGGTTTTACACACGTTGTGGTAAAAATCGCGGATGCTGCTATGGCGTACAACGTGGATATGGAGACTGGTCGAGACTTGCTTCCTCCCCTGGTTGCTGCATTGCGCGAGATGGATATAAAGATATGGGGTTGGCATTACGTTTACGGTAGAATGCCTATTGAGGAAGCTGAAATCGCCATCCGCAGGGTAAGAGATTTTGAGCTTGACGGATATGTGATCGATGTGGAAGCGCCCTATAAATATGTACGAAAACACGAAGCCGCAGGGATCTTTATGGAACAGGTCCGCTCAGGATTGAGAGATATCCCGATTGCTTTGAGTTCTTACCGCTATCCGACATTCCACCCCCAGATACCGTGGCAGACTTTTCTTGAGAAATGTGACATTAATATGCCGCAATTTTACTGGGTAGGTGCGCATAATCCGCGTGAACAATTGCAGCGCTGCATAACTGAATTTCAAGCAATGGAACCATTCCGTCCGATCATACCAACTGGAGCGGCATTCGTTGAACATGGATGGGAACCATATGTAGGGGATATTCAGGAAGTGTTTGCAGCCGTTAAGGAAACAGAACTAAATGCATTAAATTTTTGGGAGTGGATGAATTGCCGAAAAAACTTACCTCATATTTGGGATTACATCAATGATTACGATTGGGGTAACGGTTTTTTGGGTATTGATATCACCAAAAAGTATATTGAGTTATTAAACAAAAATGAAATTGATCAAATTGTAGAATTATATACTGAAGATGCATATATGGTTACAGATGAAGAGACACTTCATAGCCGTGAAACAATCCGCAGCTGGTACGAAAATTTCCTTCTCGATATTCATTTAAGAGTAGGATTTACCCGCATCAGCTATGAATGTACCGGTGATTCCTGCAGTATGGAATGGCAGGCAAACAGGTTTAATGGTGACGTAATAACGGGAAAAGATATTTTCCGCCTCAAGGAAAATAATATTATATATCACTATAAATCATATACTATATGATCTATAAATTGTTTTTACATTGTGTGTAATAACGATCCATCCGCCGTTTTTGGAGGAAATTGGTTTGTTTTCTACCAGGTTATCTTTTACGTTTTTTTGATCGTTCCAAGCCTGGGTACATCCCATGGCACACTTAATGATCTTACCTGGTCTCCTGGTTTTAGCTGAATAATTTCCTTCCCGCGTGCAGTTCGACCCTGAATGGGCGCTTCATCCAACCGGATAGCCTTAGGCAGCAATTTACTTAGAACCAAAGCAGCTTTTTGCGGACCTTTACCAACGACCATCCCAACCACTTTTGAACCCTCAACTAATTTCCAGGCAACCACACCCTGTCCGTATCTGCCCTGTTCAGGAAATTGCGCCGGCTCAATGCGCTTAGCTCGTCCATCAGATGTGACCAGAAAAACTTCTCCTTGTTGAGGTAAGATATCCAATGCTACAACTTCGTCTTCACCTCGAAGTTTTATCCCCATCACACCTGCTGCAACCAAACCCATGGGGCGGATATCAGATTCATTGAATCGTATTGACATCCCCAAAGAGGAAGTTAATAAAATATCATTATCGCCATTTGTCAGGCGAACACCCAATAAAGTGTCGTCATCATTCACTTTTACCAGTATGAAAGGTTCGGCCGATGTTCCTGGGAGTGAGGAAACCAGCGTCTTTTTCACATAGCCTTTACGCGTAGCTGTAAGGATAAACCATTCGTCAAATCCAGGAAGAGATTTTTTCTGATTTGTTCTGGGAGGAATGGTGAAAATTCCCGCTATCTTGTCTCCATGCAGCAAAGGTGAGATTTCTTGGAAGGGCACACCTTTAGACGCTTTTTCAGCTTCTGGTACCTGATGGGTAGGTATTGAAGCTGTTTTTCCGTCCTCTAATACAAGATAAAGCGTATCACGCGTGGATGTTTTTATGATCCAATGCGGCGCTTCGGTGCCGCTTAATCTCGGTAGCTTGTTTTGGATTGTACGTGAAATTAATCCTTTCTTAGTCAAAAGGATCCAGATTGGTTTTTCTGGTGTGAGATCTGTTGTCGTCAGTGACAATTTCTTTTTTGACTTTGTTGATATTTCGGCTAGTTGTGTCCTCCTTCGGTCTCCATACTTCTCCCTAATATCGTGAAGTTCATCACTGACGACCGTCCGCATTTTACGCTCTGATTTTAGTAAAGCTTTTAACCGTTTTATCAACGCAGTAACGTTTCGAAATTCTTCTTCCAATTTCTTGCGCTCGAGCGCAGAAAGCCTGCGCAGCGGCATATCCAGGATTGCCTGGGATTGGATGACACTGAGTGTGTATTTGCGCATCAACCGTTTTTGGGCTGTTTCAGAATCAGGCGCTTTTCTAATGAGTGATATGATTTCGTCCAGGTTCTGGATAGCGATCTTAAGTCCTTCAAGGATATGCAGTCTTTTGGCTGCCTTCTCGAGGTCAAATTCACTTCTCCTCATGACGATCTCAAGACGGTGTTCGATGTATGTCTTTAATGCTTGTTTGATACTGAGCAGTCTGGGTTCACCTTTCACAAGCGCAAGCATGATGATACTGAGGGTATTTTGCATAGGGGTGTATTTATAAAGTCTGGCTAATACATTCTCAGGATCAGCATTCTTGGTTAATTCAATAACAATCCTCATCCCCTGACGGTCTGATTCATCCCTCAGATCTACGATACCCTCAATTTTATTTTCCCTGGCGAGGTCAGCGATCCGTTCTATCAAGGAAGATTTATTAGTCATATAGGGAAGTTCGGTAACAATAATGCGGTTTCTACCCCGCACCATTTCCTCAAGGTGAACGCGCGCCTGAACGGTTAGTTTGCCTCTCCCGGTGCTGTAGGCGCTTTTTAGCCCATCGCTTTTCACATCTTGTATGATTACTCCACCGGTTGGAAAATCGGGACCTTTGATGAATTGCATAAGGTCGTCAATTCCGATATTATCTATTTTTGCCCAATTGTTGATCATGTATTGAATAGCATCAATCACTTCTCGCAGGTTATGGGGTGGAATACTCGTAGCCATTCCAACCGCTATCCCAGTAGCGCCGTTGACTAATAAATTTGGAGTTGAAGCTGGTAAAACCGATGGTTCAAGCAGTGTGCCATCAAAATTTTCTTCGAAGTCGACTGTATTCTTATCAATATTCTCCAACATTTGTCCGGCGATAGGTCGCAGACGAGCTTCTGTGTATCTCATCGCAGCAGGTGAATCTCCATCTACGCTGCCAAAATTGCCTTGACCATCTACCAGTTGGTAGCGCATCGAAAAATCCTGGGCCATGCGTGTCATTGCATCATAAACAGCCATATCACCATGAGGGTGATATTTCCCTAATACTTCTCCTACGATACGGGCGGATTTTTTGTATGTTGAACCCGGTTGTAAGCCCAGGTCATACATTGAATAAAGGATGCGACGATGAACGGGTTTAAGTCCATCCCGTGCATCTGGCAGCGCACGTGAAACGATTACGCTCATGGCATAGTCAAGGTATGCCTGCTCCATTTCATTGTTGATATCTATCTTTTTAACCATCCCTATTTCCATAATTCTCTCCAATAAATGCTTTGTGGATCGTGCGGGGTAAAAATATATTAATTAAAAAATTGTGCGAGGGACATCATCGCAAATATAACATAAGTCAACTATTTTTGATGCATTTGGTGGGTAATATTCCGTCGATTTTTATATGTAGGATTTCCGATTTTATTATTCAAATTTCTTACTTAGAAAAAGGTAGACTGTGTTTTTTAAATAAAAACACCGGGCATTGAAAAATAATCCCGGCTCGTTTTAATTTTTTCTATAATTGGAAAAGTTTTATTAAATTTTCTCTTCGTTGAATTTCACGTCCTGCTTGTCATCAGAAGATTTATTAAAGACGCGTGTGATAAAAGAGGGCAATAATTCTTTCCCATTTCGTTTACTTCTTCCCCTACTACTTCTGGCATCTTCCTTTTCACCATAATAGTAATGGTAATAATAATAATAGTTATAGTAATATCCAGATGCTTTAATTGAAACACGATTGAGGACAACACCAACTACATTCGCACGTCCTCGATGGAGTTCTTCAACAGTTCGCTTTAGATCTTTGCTGCGAGTTCGTCCCATATCACATAAAATTATCACCCCGTCTACTTTCGAACCGATGATTGCCGCGTCGGCAACTACCAGTGTTGGAGGGCTATCAAAAAGGATGATATCCGCATAAGATTCTGTCTCTTGAATAATGGACTTCATACTGTTTGAATCCAATAATTCTGCTGGGTTAGGGGGTAAGGACCCACTGGTTAATATCTGTAACCCATCAATGCTCGTGTCTTGAATAAAATCTTTAATATTGCTTTCTGGATTGATTACAATTTCGCTCAACCCATGACGGTTAGGAAGTCCGAATATCTTGTGCAATACTGGCCGGCGCAAGTCTGTATCCACTAAGATAACTTTTTGACCCGATTGAGCGATTGCGACTGCCAGGTTTGCCAAAATAATGCTCTTGCCTTCGCTTGGTCCCGGACTGGTTATCGAAATCGATTTTGGTGGATTATCTACAAAAGAAAATTGAATATTTGTTCTTAGAACTCGGAAAGCTTCCGAGATCGGTAAAAGAGGTGTATGTGCAGTGACAAGTTTGTCATCATAATTATTTCCTTCAATACGAGTGATGCCACCCAGAGTAGGTAAGTCGGCGATCTGTTTGACTTCTTCCGGTGATTTAATTGAATCATCCAAATATTCAATTAAGACGGCACCTGCGATTGCCAATACCGCGGCGATAGCAGAAGCGGTCAACACGTTTGTGAGTACCTTAGGACTGAACGGATGAGTAGGTACGGCTGCTTCCTCGACAATGCGCAGCGTGTTTATATCTCCACCTTGTATTACCAGTAATAGCTGTGCATAAGTATCCTGCCAATCCGATATCTTAGATTCCAGCAGGGCTTTTTTATTTTGCAGGTTGTCAATTTGCCGGGCACTGCTGGCCGCGCTTAATTCATTAGAAATTTGATCAAGTTCTGCTTGTCCATCTTCGATCCTGTTCTGAAGATCCAGGATTTGATTTTGGGAGAAAAGTACCTGTTCCTGATCGATATCGCTAGGATCGGCAGGGCTTTGAATAATAAGCTGGTTGGCGATAGCATCAGATAGTACTTTTGCGCGATACGGATCGTTGTCGATTACGCTAATTTCCATTAATTGAGTATCTGGCACTTTTTTTGCAGATACTCTTCCAGCTAATCCCCACCAATTCATATCCAGTCCTAAGCTGTCGATAGCCCCCTGAAGTACTGGTTCACGTTTAACCAATTCGATATAGGTATTCGCAAGGAATCTACTTGTATTTAGCTCATAGAATTCTGGATTTGGATCATCAGTTCCGCGGCCTACCATCAAAGTGGTTTTTGTGGAGTATAGAGGTGTGGCTGATTTACTGGCATAATAACTTGCTGACGCAGCGATAATCACAGCCAATGCAATCAGCCATGCCCATTTCCAAAATAGTAGAAAATATTGACGGAGTTCCATAGTTAAATTCTAATTATCAATTTACCATACTTCAATTTCAACGTCCAGTTTGTTTATAATTGCTTGGGATTTCTACAGTTCAACTTCAGTTTGCTTGAAATATTCCACGGTTTTGCGTAAGCCATCATTCAGGCTTACTTCTGGAACCCAATTTAATTCGACTTTTGCTTTTTCCGCGTCAAGATATATTCGGAATGTCTCACCTGGTTTTGGTGGTTCGTATACAGCGCTTATTTGATAATTTGTAATGTTTTTTAGATGTTCGAAAATTTGATTTACGGATACTCCGATACCTGCTCCCAGGTTATATGCCTGTCCGCTGCCGTGCTCTAATGCGATGAGATTTGCACGGGCACAATCACTTACGTAAACAAAATCTCTAACCTGTTCACCAGAGCCAAAGATTTTAACAAATTCATTCTTCAGCATCAAGCCAGTAAATATTGCAACCACGCCTGCTTCACCATAAGGGTCTTGTCTGGGACCGAAGACATTTGCGTACCGTAATATCGTAAAATCGAGGTTAAAATTTTCTTTGTAGAGATACAGATAAAGTTCGAAAGTAAATTTGCTAGCGCCGTATGGGGAGAGAGGATAAACCGGGTGAGATTCATCGCAAGGCAGATACTCTGGTTCTCCGTAGATTGCTCCTCCACTTGAAATGTGGATGAATTTTCGTACACCAAATTTGCGAGATAATTCTGCTAATTTTATTGCCCCGATAATGTTTACATCGGCGTCGAAAAGGGGGTCAGCAATTGAACGCCGGACATCCATTTGTGCAGCGTGGTGATTTACAATTTCAGGTTTTTCTGATCTGAATACATCGAGCATTTTTTCGCTGCGAATATCCAATTGATAAAATTTTGCTTTCGGATTGAGATTAGAAATCCTGCCAGTTGAAAGATCATCAACGACGACAACCTCAAAACCATTATCAATATAAATGTCAACAACATGGGAACCGATAAATCCAGCTCCGCCTGTTACTAAAATTTTCATTTATTGGCTCCGTTTATTCTTGGAATTTCAAAATGAGTTCGTGCAGTGTTGCAGATATCAAATGATCCAAAATTAAATGTCCATCTTCCTGGCGGTGAATATTCTCATCAGGTATAAGGATGCAATAGTCAGCCAGCAACTTCAATTGTCCGCCATCATCACCCGTAAAGCCAATAGTTACGGCATTCATCTCATTAGCATACCGGATTGCACGCAATACATTTTCTGAGAGACCGCTCGTGGATATCCCGATCACGATATCTTCTGAATCTATAAAGTTTTTCAATTGCTGGACAAAGATATTTGCAAATTCAGAATCATTTGCCCACGCGGTAATGAGCGGGATATTGTCGGAAAGAGATACGGCTTTAAAACGAGGCTTACCTTTGACATTTACAAGTTTATTTAGATCGTTTGTCATGTGAGAGGCAGTTGCTGCACTGCCGCCATTTCCACAAATATAAATGTGCTTTCCAGCGCGCCAGGCAGAATATAAGGCATTTACCACATCCCAGATTTTCGCCCGGGATATTGAGGCGACTGTTTCCGCCATTTTTGTTAGATAGTCTTCTACTGGGTCCGATACCAATAGATTTAATACCCTTTCGCGTTCAGATGTTTTCATAAAAACACCAATAAACTGGTTGTTGATTTAATCCCTCTTTAGAATATTTTTTTGGATAACTCAATTGCGACGTATTTGTATCATATTTCCACAATGATGATATTGACTGGTCATATCATTGATTCTTTGATAGAGCATAAACGGATTATCTTCGATAATTAAAAATAACTTTACTGCCATCTTGCTCCATGTGAAAAGGAAGCTCCTGGAAAGAACTCAATGCTGCGCGTACGTTGTATTGTTTTTCCCTCGGGCAATATAGCAAGAGGAATCCTCCGCCTCCTGCTCCAGTAATCTTGCCTCCAAGAGCGCCAGCATCTAATCCCATTTGATACATCTTGTCAATTTCGTGATTGCTAATTTTATCAGTTAATGAGCTTTTGAGCTGCCAACCTTCATCCAACAACCTACCAAAATCATCGAAATTTCCAGTTTCAATATATCTTCGAGCTTTATATGCAAGTTGTTTGATTTCGCGTAAAGTCTCCATTCGTTCCGGAATTTTTAATTTTTGTTCGGTTAATATACTTGCACTGGTGCGTGGATGGTTCGTATAGAATAACATTAATTGCTGGTTCAATCTTCGGGATTCCGACTCGCTTAATTCGATTGTTTCAATTTCAACATCTCCATTCGATAAGAAACGTATAAAACGAAAGCCACCATAAGAAGCGATGTATTGATCTTGTTTACCAATTGGTTTCCTCAGTTCACCAATTTCGATTTGGCATGCTTGCCTAGCAAGCATTTCTTGTGTAGGAGGATTATTCAGATAATGATAAAGAGCATTCAATACGCCCACAGTAACGGTGCTGGATGATCCGAGACCTGAACCGGATGATGGAATATCTCCTAAGGTACCAATTTCGATTTGGGAGTTTATTCCTGATAAGCGCAAGGCTTCTCTAACTAATTCATGATCAACATTTTCTACATTATCGACCAGTTCGGTTTTCGTATATCCAATGCGGATCTTCTCATCAAATCGACGCTTGACGATAACATAGATATATTTATCGATGGTTGTACTTAATACACATCCTTCTTCAAGCCGAAAAAAATCTTGAAAATCAGTTCCCCCTCCAAAAAAACTAATCCTTAATGGAGTCTGCGTGATAATCATAATACTGTTAGGACGTTTATATAGGACATGCGCTTATCTTACAGTTTAATATGCGCCTTTGCCAAGAATAACAGCAGGAATTGTAGCAAGTATTATGTAGAGGTCAAGCCAGAGCGTCCAATTACGAATGTACTGCATATCAAGTTTTATGCGGTCATCATAGGATAAATCTGATCTTCCGCTTATTTGCCATAGACCGGTTATACCTGGTTTTACAGTCAGCAGGTTCATTCCCCATTGGCTGTATTTTCTCATCTCTGGTGGTGATATCATTCGGGGACCGACCAAACTCATTTGACCTAGTAAAACATTAATAAGCTGTGGGAGTTCATCAAGGCTGAATCTCCTAAGGTAGTATCCCACTTTTGTAATTCTGGGATCATCAATTAATTTATGATCACGTTCCAGGGCATTCTGTAGTTCAGGATTTCCTTTCAATAGGTCATCACCATCTTTGTACATTGTACGGAATTTGAAAGCATCAAATACTGTACCGTTAATGCCCATTACCCTTCTACGGAAAAATGGTGATCCAGGCGAATCGATTATTATTAATAAGGATATCAATAGAACAACAGGCCATGCAAACAGAAGAATGATAATTGTAAGAACATAATCCATCAGCTGTTTAATTCCTGCATCTAAACCAGATAACCTGTTCTTATTTACTTCAATGAGAGGAACGTAAGCCAATTCCTTCACTCGCATTCCTGTAGAGATGATTTCGAATAACCCCGAAGACAGGCGAAGATTTATGTCATTGATTGGAGCAATTGTTCCAAAGATATTCAATACTTGTTTCCTACGCAATGCACTGGAAGCGATAATAATTTCTTCGATCCGGTGATCTTCGATAACATTTTCGATATCATTTAGATTACCAATCACATGGAAAAGATCATTAATTGGGTTCCCAATAGCAGCATTTTCGTCAATAAATCCAACGATGTAAAGTCCGGAAGTAGAAGTTCTTTGCAGCTGCTGAGCCAATGCGACACCTTCTTTATTAGCTCCAACAATGACGGCAGCTGAAAGTAAATGCCCCTGGCTTCTAAAATGAAAAACAAGATGTCTGAATAAGAATCTAAAAACAGTTACGAAAATTAATGCTACCAACCAGGATATTAATAACCAACCTCTGGATATAAATAGTTCTTCTCGCTGTAAAAAACCAGTAACAATTACACCCAAGGTTCCAATCGATACGCTGTATAATACTCTCACATATTCTTCAAGACCACCAAAGAGATGTTGATCGTTGTAAAGTTGGTTAATGGTAAAAATAACCAACCAGATAGGAACAATTATGAAGATAAATTTTGTATATTCTTCAATACTGTAAGTGCTTGAGTACGGAAGCAGGATGAAACGTAGAAAATATGCGGTACTGAACGCAGCAATTAATGATATAGCATCTCCAACAAGCAGGGAAAAGGTGATTACTATCTGGCGCTGAAGGCGATTAAATGGGGTAATTCTTCGTTTTACCCTTTGTTCAGGCAGCATTGAATTCATTTAATTCCATGTAAATCATTTCAAGATGTTTGGCTACCATATTCCAGTCATGGTTGTTTTCAACATATTCTCTGGCGTTTTTACCAATTTGAGCGCGTTTATCAGGTTTTTCGATTAGGTTTATTGCAGCTTTGGCAAAATCGTGTGGATCATCTGCTCGAATAAAATCTTTCCCAGGGACGGCAGATAGTGCGGACACTGCTGTATCGCTTGCAACAACCGGAATTGCACATGCCATTGCTTCAAGGACCTTGTTTTGAATTCCAGCGCCGTATTGTAATGGCACTAAAGCCAAACAGGATTGGCATATATATTGCCTGATATCCGGCACCATACCGGTTACTCGAATTCTTTTATCTTTTTCAGAATGTCGGATAAGGGATTTCGGAGGGTCTTTTCCTACGAGATTCAGTACCACCCCAGGTTTTTGATCCCAAATTATCGGCATGATCTTCTCTACCAAGTACAAAGCCGCAGTAAAGTTAGCGTGGTAACTTAATTTTCCAGTAAAAATGATTATATCAGAATCAACTTCTGTACTGCATGGAGAAAAGTAATTTAAGTCAACACCGTTTGTTACCACCGATATTTCGGGAAATCCTCTCTGACAATCAGAAGAAATTTGATTTAGAAGATTCATAAGATGGCCCCGGTCATTTTCTGATGTTACCAATACCTGGTTAAAATATTCCAGCGCATAGGTTTCATATTCCAATGTTTTGGATAACTCAAATCTAGTTATCCAACGTCCGGAGAAACTTCTACTGTGTATTGAGGCTTGTTTAAATAAGCTGCTTATACAATCAACGCTGTCCCAGATTAGCGGTATTTGGATATTCTTATCTTTCAGGAAATAATGCAATTTAATCCCGTATTTTGCGCCGCGAAGATGCTCCACGTGAATAGCATCCCAAAGTCCAGGATTTTCAATAAGTGATTTTTCTACAAATTTAAACAGAACTGGTTCCCAACTGTAGTTAGATTGGATAGGATTTTTAGAAATTAGGGAGGAAAGTGTATTTATAATTATTTGTGATTTTGATAGATTAAACGCCTTGATATCTATTCCATCGTTTAGCAACTCGGTCTTCCAGAATAATTCTTCTTCGTCCTCCATTAATGTAGCTACAGTTATAGAATGGCCACGCACGGATAGATGCTTAATAAAGTTATAAGACCTGGTTCGAATTGGTGTAGGGAAATAAGGGATAATAAAAAGGATTTTCAATTTTTAATTGTTTATTTTTCAATCTTTCAAATTGATAATTGAATTGTTTGAGGTAGTTTTTTTATAAGAAGAATACTTTGGGTACAAATTATCCAGACCCAGGAAAATGTTTCATAGATATTAATAAGAAAATTCAGGGAAGATAAATAATCATCAGATTGACAATTGGTTCGAACAAAAAGTTATGCACTGGTTCTTTTCAGAAAGAACTTCTGGTATAAACCGACGATTCCTTGGGCGGCAAATATTAAACCAACAGCATCTACTGGCAGCCGGTAGCGGATCAACGCCCAGGACAGTAGATGAATTAAAGAATAGATGATCATAAAAATCAGCAAGAGCACTCCCGGGGAAAGAAAATAATAATCTTGCTTAGTCTTAATTCCCCAATATAGAATGCCAATAATCATGAATGGGAACGCAATACCAAACGAAAGAACACGCGTAATATTGCTAGGAATACTGGAGGTTGCTTTCGGCCAAAACTCAAAATATACCGGGATACGGCTCAATGAGAGCTTAATATATCGGATTGGTTCCTGGGATACAAATCCCAAGCCTAGTTTCAGTAATTCTTGATCTAACGCGGCTTCATCAAGTTCGGTTAAATGCGCGGGAATCAGGTGCTGGTAACTTAACATCTCTGGTGTAAAAATTGGTATAAAGTGTTCTTTGTGAATTGGATGGTTAGCCCAAAAGAAAGCATAACCGGAATTGGTGTTTAGCAGGACAAATCTCTGAAATTGGTTGTAGTTAAATATCGTAATGGGCAGAACCAACAACATGATGATGATAACGCTAATTACCCCACCGTAAATTAGTTTTTTGTAATCAATTTTTGTTAGGGCTTGGTTGGTTTTAATAAGTCGGTAATTATCGAAAATAAACCAGAAAAATAGAAAGGGTAAAAATAGCAAGAAGACCTGGCGTAATAAAACTGTGAAACCAATTGAAATCCCTAGCTCTATCCACTTGATAAAATATATTTTTGAAACACGAGGAAGAGTTTTTCTTGCCTGGAAGCGAATTCGTAAGGCACAATCCAAACACCAAAATATTCCGATTATGTAAAAAGTCTCAGTAACCAATGCTGCTGCGTAATAAATAAAATATCCATACAGGGCTACCCACAATGCTGATACCAATGGGATAATCAGACCAAGTGAATTTGATTTCGAATCCGGATCATTTGTAACGTGCAATGTAGGATCAATAATTTTGGATTTGAATACGGATCGAGAAATCCGGTATGCGAAATACGGCATTAAAATGCCACCAGCAACAGCCTGAATCAACCTGGCGATAGCTGGTTTTACACCAAAAAACGAGTAGACTGCTGCTAGGTAGAGTGTGTACAAATATGACCAGTGGGCGGTGGGTTGATTTGCCCGTGTGATTGGCCACCAGAGACGGTCGAAAGTGAACCCATGACCTTGGATAAATCGTATAGCCAGCGTATTGTATGAAATTTGATCGGCGATACCTGGTAAGTTTATTATGTTATTCCCCAAAAAAAAGGCTGTTCCAATCCGCAGTAATACCGAAAAGAAGATAATTAGTAAAAGATAGTATTTCGAATTTTGATTGAGCTTTTGAATGAAATTCAATTGCTGTCCGTTTCAAGAATCAATATTTGTTTAGTTGCAACATTCAAAGAATATATTAAATTTCAGGGATAAATCTTGTCCCATTTGCGATAAGTTTTTTTCCAATCATAATAATTTTCAACACTTTCACGACCTGAAACTGATAGTCTTTGAGCTAATTCCAGATTCTTAAGAACTGCAAGTATCCCTTCAGCGAATTCCTGTGGTGTGTCAGCGATGATAATATTTTCGCTCTTGGTGTAACGAATACCTTCTGCACCTATTGAGGTAGAGACAACTGGTATTCCTTTCGCCCAGGCTTCAAGAATCTTCACACGCATTCCACCCCCCGATAATAGAGGAACAATAAAGACACGACCAAGAGCCCAAAATGGTTCAATATCTTCGACATAACCTGGGAAATTAACATTCTGTAAATTCAACAGATCTTCAGGAGGATTTTTACCGACAAAGAATATTTTCAATTCCGGATATTTATCTATTATGATTGGAAAAACGTTATTGATAAACCATACTACGCCTTCCTTATTGGGCGGCCAATGCATACCGCCGATAAAAATAATATTAGGATCATCAACCGCTGGAATTGTTGACATGTAATTGTCCGGTTCGATACAAATGGGAATGATGTGATTCACTCCAGTTCTTTCAAACCCTGAAACCCCATTCTTATTAATCAGGTTAGAAATAGATTGATAATCTTCTTTTGTGACCCAAATAACACTGTTAAATTGCTTGCAAGTTTCAATTTCATATTGGGCTAACATTCTAGATTCTCGAAGTAAAAAGTATTTGTAGAGTGGATTTGAATTATTCAAAGCCAATCGTTCGGGAATTAAGTAAACGGCATTATGCTGGTCAAGAACAATTTTCGGTGGTTTATAGGAATTTTGATAAATGGAGGAAGACATCAGTGCATACTGGGCCATCCATAATTGGTCTGCATGTATCGCATCATAATCGTTGTTTTCGAGCAATTGAAAGAATATCCTTACAAAATCTTTGTGAAAATCCCTCATTATCAGGAAAGAATTCCCTGAAAAAAAACTTCTTGTGTAATCCAAAATATTATTGAAAATTGATCGGGTAATTGGGACAGGGATCACCCGTTCGCAGAATTCTTCTAAATGCTGTATTGAATCAATGTGATCCTCAGACCGGGTCATCGATAAGAGTGTGATATCAAATTGTTTTGCTAGATATTTCAATACATAATAAGCTCGAATCTTGGGACCAGCATCCAGGGGATAAGGTAATACCTGGGTTAAAAATAACAGTTTCATGCGCTTTTTTTGAAGGTATAAATAAGAATTTTACTTTCAACCAATATTTGGATTTTAAATATTACATTGATCTATAAATAAATTTAGGAATTGTGCAGCGTGTTAAAATTGTAACGATTTTATTTGGTGCTCAAAATGAATATTGAAGATTATTTTAATTGTCCAAACTGCAATAGTGATCTAAATCGGATTAATAATGGATATCAGTGTATAAATTGTTCTTCAGATTTCCACCATAAAGGTGGCTTACCGAATTTTCTCCCAGAAGGAATTAATACTGAACTTTCAAAAATTCCACATCCTGAAAAGCTTTACCGAAAAGCGAAGAAAATTGGTTGGGAAACTGCCGCCATCGAATTCACCAGGGATTACCTTGATTCTCGTGATTATATTGAATATGCTGATAAACAAATCATAAGTGAAGCACCAGGAGATTTCCAATATCTATTACCGATTAACAAAGAAAGCATTGTTTTAGTAATTGGGGTATCTTGGGGAAATATTATTTCTGCTCTAACGAGAAATACCAAATTTGTCTTTGCTTTGGATGTCAATGCTGATCTTTTACATTTTTCTGAATTACGTTTACAACAAGAACGATTGAGTAATATCAAACTAATTCAGGGTGCTTCTAGTTCACTACCTGTAAAAGAAATGTGTTTTGATGCAATAATTCTGAATGGATCCTTCGAACAACTTGTTTATGAACGATTGAATAATTTTTCGGATCAATTGGTTTCAGACTTCTTGACGAAGATTTTTTATGCTCTTAAACCCGATGGCATCTTGTATATCGCTACAGAAAATCGATTTAACTTCAATTATTTTATTGGGAAAAAGGAGGCATATTCAAATCTCAGGTTTGTAACTATCCTGCCCTGCAAAGTCGTGACGCATTATTTTAAATTGAGACGAAGGATAAATTTTCGATGTGCTTATTTTTCGAGTAGAAAATTAAAAAATATGCTGGTAGAAAGCGGATTTGGGAATGTTGTATTTAATTTTCCAATACCGAGTTACCGGAACCTACGTTACATGTCTGAAATAGAAAATCGAGCAGTATATATATATTTAATAAAGCTGCTGGGTAGTTTTCCTAAATTCTCTCGACTTCATTCGATTGCTGGATTAATTTTTTCATTCTTTCCATTATCAATATTAAAATTCTTTTGGCCTGATTTTTGTATCGTGGCAAAACGTCCATGATTAATGAGATTATTTCTAATATAAAGAATGTGTGGGGAGAATTTGGTTTTACTCCTCCGTTCCCTGAAAATATGAAGGTATTATTACAAAGCCGCAACCGGATCATTTTGTTTTTTATTGATCCGGAGATTGGGAATTTCCCACAGGTGATTGTGAAATTAAATCGGCCCGACAATGAAAAATCTTGGCATGAGGATTATGTCATGCATTCTCAGAAAATCCGTGAAATGCTTGATGGGGCAATGAAAGACACAATCCCGAGAATGGAAGCGTTCCAATTACAGGATTCAATTACTGGTGTGATTGAAAAAGGAATACCAGGATATCCGATAAATGTGATTACGAAAATCAAAGAAAATGAATACCACAAATTTGCTAATTGGTTGGTTGAATTTCAATCTTACTGTTCCGTAAATCAATTAGAAATTTCACCAGGTTTTATCGAAAACCAATTAGAACGAATTACATCAGAATATCATTTTCGAAATGAAACTGTTATCAAAATACGGGAGGTTTTTTATCCGCTTATTGGAATTCAAACGAGTATTGGATGGCTTGTTGGAGATACCCACCCAAGTAATATTCTAATTAATAAAGGAGCAGTTGGAGGTGTAGTAGATTGGGAAGGTGTTTCGGAAAATAATCTATCGATTTATGATTGGTACCAATTTATTTTTTCTGTGGTTATTGAAAATGTAAAAGCCACTTCAAGGTCACTGACTCACGCTGAGATGATGAGGATGGGATCTGATTTATTGTTCAGTAATCCCAAAACGAAATTGGCAAAAATTCTTAATCGTCAAACAGATAATTATCTGATTTCAAAGGGATTAAACCCTGAACTTAAATTCAATTGGTTTATTTTATTTCTGGTTGATTACTACTGGATAAAGAATAAACAAGAATTCCTGCATGACCTATTACCTGGAATATTGTAAGAACATCCGATCTATTTTGAGATAGAAGTTTTACAATGGGATACTGATATTTTTTGGTCGTTAAGAGTTATATTAAACAGCGCACTCGTTTAAATCGATTGCAGATACTTAAACAATTGGCGATATTGAGAATACATAACCTCATACTTCTTATTATTTTTTGAGGGTGATTTCGAGATTATGTATCCAGAAATTAAACGTGTGATAGATACAAAAAACAATACCCATTTGTAAATTATGAAATGAAAATCACTATAGTGTTTACGAAAGAACTTTAATTTATTTCGATACAATTCAAGAAACATATCATCGGAGACCTGACGGGTGCTCTGCCCTTCATAGTGAGTGACTGTGGCATCTGGGATTAGATACAGCAACCAGTTCTTTTTTTCCATACGAACAAACAAATCAATTTCCTCTGAGTAGATAAAGAATCGTTCATCAAATCCTTCCAAAGCTTTAAATACAGAATGACGGATTACAAAAAAAGCCCCCGACATAACATCTACGGGTTGGGGTTTTTTTGAAAAGATAATCGAATTTGGATATTGGCTTATTGGAAGCAGTTTATCTAAATGGGATAACCTCCAACATTCGCGAAAAAGTGTTGGTTTTGGCCAAATTGAAATCTGCACAGAACCGTCTTGATTAAGAAGTCGGGGACCAACTGCTCCAACCTCAGGGTTGAGGCTTAGATAGTCGAGAAGAATTGAAATTGCTGGGGGATGAACAATGGTATCCGGATTGATAAAAACTAAAAATTCACCACATGCTTGTCTTGCGGCAATATTATTGGAACGCGCAAAACCAAGATTAGTTGCCATGGGTAACAGAATAACTTCAGGATATTTTTCCAGTACAGCTTCCACACTACAATCCGTTGAACCATTATCAACAACCAATATTTCTACTTTCTTTTGGGTATTTCCGTCCAGGTCCATATTTATTGAATTGATACATTTAATCAAAAAATCTCGAGTGTTCCAATTCACGATAATGATTGATAAATCCATACGATTCTAATATTCACCCGGTTTTTCACGATCATGATAGAAATTTTTCAATGCAACAAGACCACCCAGGAAGATCCAAACCAGAATACTGCTTTGGAATCCCGCGAAGCCTATGTTATAAACGAAGGGAATTATCCAATCCCCCAGCATGCCTGCTGCAAGAGTACCACCCAAACCACCTAGTAAACCAACAACATAGGCGTGCGAAAAACCATCTAATTTAACTTTTAGCAGATTTATTCCTGTAATTATTATTCTTAATATAAACCACGAGAAACAGAAAAATCCAAAAAGTCCGATTTGCGCTATCAAATCGATGTATTGATTGTGAGAGGAGAAATTCACAAACCAGTTCAATATGGGGTAAAGGGGTGTATAGAAGTAATAATTAGATGGTCCTAATCCGAAAAATGGGTTTACACTGATGATTTCCCATAAAATTTTCCAGGCAGCCAAACGAGTAATCCAACTGTATTGTTCTTCACTCAAGACTAAGGCGATTATCCTGTCATAATTTAGTACAAATGATATCCCGAAGATTAGTGCAATGATATAACCCAGACGCGGTTTCCAAAAAACCACAATAACGATCATAGCGATTAAGGGCGGTAACCATCCAGAAGCCCATGACCGGTTTGGAAATAAACCTACCCATAGAGTTGCCAAGGTAATTCCGCCCAACAGAATTCGAAAACGATTGTCTAAATCTTTATTGAGTAATGCCTGACTAACAGAAAGTGCAACCATCCAGATCCAAAATGGACTTCCAGTAGATCCTTTTTGATAGTATCTTGTGAATTGATGACCAAATGCAGGAAATGCTCTCATTATGATAAAAAACCCCCCAAAGAAAAGAAATATCCATGTTAATCTCTCCAGCCAGATTTTTTCCTTTATTTGTTGAGAATATAAAACAAATGCTCCTACAGAAAAAAGGAATAATGCGACACCTCCTAGCTGGGAAGCAAGCGATGCTTTTCCCACAGTATAGAACCATTCGAGTTGCCCGAATAAAAAAGCGATTAAAACCACAGCACAAAATAAAATAAGCGGCAGATAGATTGAAATTGGATCGATCAACAACTGACGTTTATTTACCAGAGTGTCCAGAATCCAAAAGACAATTAATACTGCTAATAAAAGTATGGTTGCATTAATGCTTGTTTCGGTACCTGTTCCTAGAGAGATAGGAACGAGAAACCCAATTGGAACCATTAGCAGTAAACCCAGAACCTGCCAGCGTAATAACAAAATTGCAGCCAATCCTACTAAAATTATAGTGGAAAATCTCAGTGAATTTTGCCAACCAATAAATACACTGAGACTTAGCACAAACGCAATGGTTAGGTACTTCAGCCAATATTTCTGGTTTTCAACGATCCAAATTCGAAAATTGTTGTTTGATTTATTCAACTTGTTTGCTAGCAGTTATTCCTTTATGATACCCACGGTAAATGTATGCACCGTTTATCCAGCGATATAGCGTTTTAAGGATAATTGGGGAGGGGTAGAGTCTCTCAAAAATACCGGCGGATATCTGAAGTGAGAATAATACAGCCTTCGAGGAGGACAAACGGCGGACTAATTTCCGGAAACTCAGATTTATTGGATCGGCACATATTGATAAAGGAGTCATATCATTGAACATCCGAAGATATGGTTGAAGCCCTTGGTATTTTTTGAAAAGGGTTACGGCTCGGAAAGCCATTTCTTCAGAGCGACGCATATATTTTTGGCGGCTTTCCAAATTTTGGTCCAGGTGATAACAAACAGCCTTGGGATTCAATTTGAATCGATAACCTTTTAGAAATGCCCTGTGGGCGAAATCGACATCACACCACATATCTGAGCCTTGTAACCCTAAGCTTTGCATACCGCCAATTGCGAAATAATCTTGCTTGCCAATCCCCATATTATTGCTGCAGAGTTGATCAAAATTTGGTGTATTACTGATTTTTCTTTCATCAATTGTTTGGGACATGATATTTTGAAAAGCACTGCTTGATGGATTTGATTGATTGATGCATTTACCCATCACAATCAAATGAGAACCTTTCTGGTAGGAGTTGACGAGTTCGACCAAGTAATCTGGATCAACGCGGATATCATCGTCTAAAAACACCAGGAAATCACCACAGGCCAATTGAGCGCCTGTATTCCGAGCAGCTGCATCTCCCTGGTTGGATTGGAATTTATACCTCAATTTAAAATGAAAATTATTGAAACAAATTTGTTCAGTATCATCAGTAGAACCATCATCAATAACAATAACCTCAAAACAATTTTGGTTGAGAGTCTGGTCCCCGATGGATTTCAATGCATGGAAAAGTGAATTACTGCGGTTATACGTGGGAATAATTACGCTTGTAAAAGGGCTGGTCATTAAATCTTCAAAGACGGAGCCTGATAAGGGTAACAGGCTTCACGAACATCCTGCCCCATTTTACCGAACCGTCCGAAACAGAAATCCCGAAGAGCGAAGATATTTGCGGCACTTTTACGTCTGAACTGGTCGTTATTTCGAAATCCAGGTTTCAGATTCCAAGCCAATATGGTGCGGATTGTTCTTGCGAATATAAGCAAGACATCAATAATTTTCCATAATCCAGGGGCATAAGACCAAAAGAACAGCAGTGAATTACGGGTCATATAATATGTAGTTGCTGGAGAGGCGAACCCCATACTGGAAGAAACCCTGTGCCACATTCTTGCCGCCGGTACATAAACAATTTTAAAACCTGCTCTCTGAGATCGAACGTTCAAATCAAGATCGTCAAAATTAATAAAATATTTTCCATCCATTTCACCAATATGGGAAAACACATTATTTTTTATCAATATGGCACAAGTATCAATATAATCCACTTCTACTGGTGGATTTTGAGAGAGAATTTCGAATTTTTGTTGTTCCCCCATCTCCTTGCGTATGATATTTGCTTTTTTCCAATCAATGACATTTTCCCCTGCCCATATCTTATCCTGAGGTTCGGAGAAATACATTGTTGGACCAACGATACCAATTTCATCAGAACTTTCTGAAACCCGCATCAGGAGTGAAAGCATTTGGCGATCGACAATCGTATCGTTGTTCAGAAGAAATATATAGTCTGCGCCTTTCGAAAGCGCATATTCAATGCCTGCGTTATTCCCAGGTGAATATCCTATGTTCTCTGGGAGTTTAATGTAAAAAAAGTTGTCAAATTCGTTTTCTAATCTATCAACTGAGCCGTCGGTCGAACCATTGTCAACAATAATTACCTGAAAATCTTTATAATCCTGGTCTTGTAATGAAACCAGGCAATCCCTGGTTAGAGCATACTGGTTCCAATTAATAACTATAAAATATACCTCAGGGGATTTGTTGGTGAACAATAACTGATTACTATGCACGATAGTCTTTTTCTAATTCGATTATGTCATCATACGTACCTAAATCGGTGTAGTCCCCATTTTTGATTGGTACTCCTTTAACCTTGAACCCTCGCTTGATTCCCTGGTTCATTATTTCAGCAAAATCTCGAATATTCTGCTCACTAACGCAATGAGACAAATGATTGGTGAACGTAGGGTTCCAAACCATGCATGCCCATCCAAAACGAATGTCTGTGAATTTTGGTTTGTCAATGATTTTAATTACGTTCTGATCACTATCCGTAACAACAGCAGCAGACTTTTCAGGGCGTTTGATCGGGAATAATCCAAGCAAAAGGTCAGGATTTGTGTCCAAGTGATTCAATAATTCTTTTATTGCAGTGGCAGGTTTCACAATTGTGTCTGGCATACCAAAGCAAACATACTGGTCTTTTATCAGATGGTTTGCTGAATTTAATGCGTGTGCCAGTCCGGGGGATTTTGAAGAAATATTTTCATTTTGATATTCCTGGACAACATAACTGAAATTACATCCAAATCTTGATCCGTCTCCAAAATATCCAATGAGTTGATGCTTTCTATCATTGATAACGAAAACGATGTGTTGAATCCCGGCATTGATAAATGTTTCAACAATATATTGAGATATAGGTTTATATTTATTATCTCGAATAATTGGATACAGTTCTTTTGGGTATGGTAAACCCAATCGAATCCCCCTTCCAGCTGCGGGGATTAACCCGACAATATTTTCGTTCATAATTTTATTTCCACCAGTTTACGTAATGGATTTGGGATAATCAATCGGGGTCCCTCGGATTGCAGCTCTTTGTATGTGAGCTCTTTTCCGCAATATATCAGGCAGGGCGGATAATAAATCGATGATCGCCAGTATGTAGTCTTCCAATTTTTTCTTACGAATGACATACAACAAGATAGCAAGTTCTTCCTGAATCAACCAGATAGCATCTGTAATTAGAAATTTTAAATTTTCGTTGCTGATAATCATTGACCAGCGGTTGCGAATCCCCAATTTGGTCGCATATCGTTTTTTCCTGTGATCGTGTGGGTCTCCGATGTGGTAGGCGACCGCCTGGGGGACATACAAGCAATCCCATCCGTAAATTCTAGATCTCCAATCGAGATCGATATCTTCATACCACATGAAAAAATTTTCATCAAAATATTGGCCTTTGAATTTTATATCTTCAAGCATTATTTTTTTATGAACTGCTGCAGCACCCATTGCTCCGAAAACATAGTCTTCTACCTGAAATTGACCTTTATCTAATTCATTCTGCCCCCTGAGTATTGGAACCCTCCTTTTGGAAAGCAGTACGCCAGTATTATCAATCTGCCTGGTTAAACTACCATCATGTTTCATTCGAAGCATTTTTCCCGTAACAGTGCCTATATGTTCATTTGACTCAAGTGAAGAAATTACTTGTGAAAAAAAATCTGGTTTCAGTTGCAGGTCAAAATTCATCGTCATGATGTATTGACCTTTAGATGAGCGTATCCCTTGATTTTGGGCTTTCGCGAATCCGACATTTACGGGATTGAAAATTTTTTTCGCCGGCAAGATTTGCTCAACTAAATCCATAGAATTATCCAAGGAGTTGTTATCAACAATGATAACTTCGTAATCTTTGTATGTTTGCTCTTTTATTGATTTCAAGCAGCGAATTAGTAATTCACCCCCGTTAAAATTTACGATAACAATCGAAATCATATTTGATCAACTGAAATCTATTGTTTTTTGAAAATGTTCTTCAAGCTGGTCAACAGTCTTTCGCCAGGTCCAATTGTGCCGGACATCCTGCATGGCGTTCTGAGAAATTGATTTTTGTCGATCTAAATTATTTAAAAGTTCTGCGATAACACTTCCAAATTCTTGGGCATCTCTTTCTACCAATAATCCATTTACGCCATCCTGGATAATCTCTGGAATGCCACCTTCGTTGACAGCTATCACAGGAGTGCCGCATGCCATTGCTTCAAGAACCGCCAGACCAAATGGTTCCAAGATTGGAGCATAAATAAAGATTTTAGCGCGGTTGTATAGATCAACCATATATTCATCAGTTGAAATAGATTCAATTTTGACAGGTACACCGAGATCATCCGCTAATAAATTGATGGCATATGCTTCTTGGGAATGTATATAATCAGCTGCTATTACCAGGGACGGTCTGGAATCTTCGGGGATTGAACCAATTGCCTTGATTAAAAAGCGGTGATTTTTTTGTGGGGTAATACGCCCAACGGTTATTACATAATTATCCTTTCCAGCTGGAAGCGGCTTGAAAATATCCGAACGAACACCGAGATAAAGTACATTTGTATTTACTCCAAAAATATCAATTAAATGATCACGATTAAATTTTGAATTCGTAACAACCATTGAAGCGGATTTTATCGAATTCAGCTCTCTTGATTTAAAGTAATTTTCATCAAATTTGTATTTCGGTAAATAAAATTTTTCTTTATAGGTTTGATGTTGATCATTTCGATGATTGTTCCCTAACTTAGTACTGATACCATGATGGCAATAATATAGTGAAGGAATACCTGCATATTTTAGAACCCCAGGCTTGTGGCTAATAATACAATCGTGTGCAAAAAGCATCTCATAATCGCCATGATTTATTTGATGTGCTATCTTCTCTTCGAGCCGTTCCAGATTTCTTAAATTTTGAATTGCTTGAAAGGAATGAATATATGGGGTTATTCCTGGTAGCCTTTGTTTAAAACGCTTTTTCGTCGGAAAATTAAATACTTTTTGCTGGTTTACCAATGGCTTGAGGGATTTGTAATTCAATGAGCTGTAATCCAAAGTATATTCATCAATCGAATAGTTGCGGTTTTTCAATTCTTTGGTTATCTCAAATACCGCTCGTTTGGCTCCTCCGGTCGGCAGGTTATGATAAATAGCAATTCTCACGTTTTATTATTTTTAGGATTTTTATTTGCAAATATGGAATAAGGGATTAATTAGAAGCAACCTAATCATGTAATGAGATGATCTTTCTCAAAACTTGAAAGTTTTGAACCCCTAATATCGATTCTAAACCGATTGAGAGCACGCCTCGATTGGTCAGCCAGGACGGTTTTCTTATGACAGCAGACAAAAGATTTTTTCTCACCTGCGCTTGATTTCCCTCCTGGTGGGCTTGAAAGGCTGAAGCAATAGATGCCAGGTTAATAGCTCGGTTTCTATACATTCTGAGATACTTTAATTCTGAAGGCAGGTTTTCAAAAAAACGGTTAAGCATTGGAAGGGGATCCAAGCCGTACGGAAGACTGCCTACTACCGCAGGTAGTAAAATGTCAGGATCTTTAATGATCTCAGAACAATAGGAATTCGCTTCCGTTAAATTCTCTTTAGCATGTTTAATCTGATCAAAATTGTAATACTGGCAGGCGCCATTCAGATATGCAAGGGCTAGTGATTTGCTTCGTAAATTTAGATATTCAACAGGTAAATTTTTAGAATTAAAGAATTTTTTTAGTGTGGAAATTTTTTCTGAGTGATTTGCGGTTTGTTGGGATATGGTCTTGGATAATTCGTGGATGCGAAAACTTGCCCCCAATGAATTATTGTAACCAATTTTATAATTTAACCCTAGCCGGAGTAACAAGTCCAAATCCATAGTGAACTGCGGAAATTGCTCATCTAACCAACCAAGTTGTTCCAGAATCTTGCGACGAAAAAATAACGTCGGTTGGCAGATATAATAATTTCCAAGCAGCAGCTCTTTCAAGGAAAATTTCCTGGCTATTAACGGTTTGATAAAATTTCCATCTTGATCTATTAATTCACCATTACTGTAGACTGCAGCTGCTTCAGGGTTGGAAACCAGAAATTCAATTGACATGGCTACAGCTCGGGTAGCGTAAAGATCATCGGCATTTATCCATCCAAGATACTCACCTTCTGCCATCCGAAAACCCTTGTTCAACGCTTCCGTCATACCATTATCGGGTTCGGATATCCAATGGATCCGGTTGTCATATGTATTCAGAATTTCAATTGTATTATCTGTCGATTCTCCATCCACGATAATGTATTCCATAGGGTGGTAATCCTGAGAAAGGACAGATTCAATCGTCTTTTGAATATAACGAGCATTATTGAAAGATGGTGTAATAATAGAAACTTTTGGCAACGCCATAAGATAAGTTGTTTACTTCATTTGTTTAAAGAAGGCGATAAGAGCAATTACCAATCCTGCTGTTATGGTTCCAAGTAGAATTGGGAAATAAATTGGATCCTCAGAAAATGTATTGCTGTCAATATCGGAGATTTTTAAAATATTTGAAGAAGCTTGAAAATTCTCGTTCAGTTGTTCAACTGGATAGTTGTCAAGTGTGTTCAGCGGATCAAGTTCAGCTGATTTTTGTTTTGGTGGATAACCAACAGCTTCTATCTTGGGAGCATCAACAGGAAAATTTGTGTACATAATCGGAGCAGGGTTGATCCACTGCATCCATACAACATGCACCAGATTGCCGCCTGTGATTAAGGCTCGAAGATGTTCACTTGATGAGAATGCGGGACTAGTGAGTGGTTCAAATTCCCTCCATTGGTTTTCACCATTATCCCAAACACTGTGTACAATATATGTTCCCTGATATTCATCTGGGAAGTCCGCCACTTCGCCAAGACGAGAAGAAATAAGTAAGTGTAAATTGCCTTGACTATCGAGCAGCAGGGAATTATGACCGGTGCTTCCACTTAATCCCGGATGGAGAACTTTCGGTTCAGACCAGGTTTGACCGTTGTCACCTGAAATGCTGTGGTACAAACCATCGATTTTACCTACCCCACGACTCCAAACCATATGCAGTCGGCCGGCACCATCTCTACCAAGATTGGGGAAAACTGCCAAATGTCCATCGTCAGTTTCGTTTGCAGGCTGGAAAATCACCTTTGGGGTTTCCCAGGATTCACCATCTTTTGAACGGCTGTAGAAAATCGATTTACCAAAACCTTTCTCAGACAATTCTGTCCAGGTCGCGTGCAGCCAATCCTCCTCAGTTTGGATTATTTTTGGTCCTTCAACATAAGGAGAAGTTGAAAGATTTACAGGCAGGGACCAGGCAGCAGATAAACGATCATTGAAAGAGTTGTTAATGTAGAAAATGTTGGCGTTACTTTCGTTGAAAACCACATGAATGTTATTTTCCCCATCAATTATTAGATCACCGTATGTAATATTGGTTCCGACATCGATAAGCTCGGTTTGAAAGGAACGCGCATCAATTGTTTCTTGGATAGAAGCCCAACTGTGAAAGAGCGAATCAGAAAAACCTTCCTTTCCTACCCAAATTAAATGAATTAATCCATCATTATCAACTTCTGCATCTAAAATGGCTACATTTCCATCTGTATCAGGCGCAACAAAAACATCAATAGGTAGTTGCCAGCGGCTGCCATCCCATCTTCGGTAGTAAATTGTGGTAGCCTGACAATTTTCATACTTATCGAATCCTGTGCACTCCCGCCAGAATAAATGCAGGTGATCATTCGCATCCGAAGTCAAAACCGGATAAAGGCTTGTTTGGTTAAAATTTGATAATCTAACTGGGTCTGGACCTTCTTGAAAAATTTGTTTTGCATTGATTTCAGGTAAACAAATATTTAATGATATTAATAGATATAAAAAACTGAGCGAGATTACATTTAATTTTAACCTCACCAGTTTACTATTAAATATAATGGTCATGTTTGGCAATACTGCCCACGAAAATAATTTCTCACCAATCAGAAGGTGAATAAAAATTCGGCCAGATATCTTGCGTTCCTTTTCTAATTATTGCTTTCTGAGTTTCGTTCAGGCTGGTTTTCCATCCATATGGATTTGGATTTAAGTTGGTGATTATTCCTTTTTTGATTTCTTCTGTGAAATTTAAATTTAGATATTCAAATAATGATTCAAATTCCTCAAGCGGGTTTATAACTATGTCTTCATATCTTCTAAAACACCAGAATGGTTGTTGTTCCCTATATTTTATTACCTGTGAATTTAGTATTCTCCATAATAGTATCGCCTGTTCGATGATAGGTTTCTGGTTTGTTGTGAATTCGATTATTTCTTCAGCGAAAGAACTCAATTCGTTCGACATTAAAGATTCTTGTTGGGTAAAGTTTGAAAACGGGTGGTTAAATTGATGTCTGATCAAACTGTCAACAAATGCAGCTGGGTGTCTGGATAAAATTATCACCGACATTTTAAATCGGTCTGCTAACCAGGGAGCAGAAAATAATGCAATCGGATCTTTAATGATCAACCGCGGATGAGAATAATATTTGTACTTTAAAAGTCTAGAATAAGTCCTGACAAAGAATTTAAAATCATTCAGTGAGTGAACGTTTCTAATCCCCGAAATTGGATCATATTCAAAATTAAATACCTCATGTAATGAATTAAGGTACTTTTCTTCATTATGCCGGTTAATGTATGAGAACCAATAAATAATCTTTGATTCAAGTACACTGAATTTGATTTTGTTATGAGGAGTTTTATTTGGATTAAAAGGTTCGTGAAAATACGCGATCCGATTGGATAGGGCAATCGATTTACCCAGCCAGGTAGTTCCAGATCGATGGGCTCCGGTAACTAATATTGGCTTGGAATTCATGTCAGGGAATGATGAAAAATTGTGTTAATGGTGATCGGAAATACCCTTAATTTATCAGATCAATTTTTGCATCAACCACGATATTTCCATGCCATTTATGATCAAAAGATCTTCTGCCGTAAACAAGGGATTCGCTAACAATGAATGAGAAATTGTGAACGACTTTTTCGAAGACCTGATTGGAATAACTTTTTGCGTATACTTCTAAGTAATATTGTCCTGGAGGGAGAGGACATTGTTTGATATTAATTCTGAATTTTTGTGTTTGGTTGTTGGATATATCAACCATTCCACCGAAATCTACACTATCTAATCCAAATATTTTTTTATGATCTGTCCCTTTAACAATGATATGAGCCGAAAGATCTCTGGTGAATAATTTTGGTTCAATTTCAAATTCAATTGTCATTGAATGCAATGGAAGGATATTATCTTCACGATTTATACCAAATATCGATATCTTTCGAATCGTAAAGTTTTCAGTTGAATAATTTAATTGTGCTTCTTCGGTCACTTCGTTTTTAAAATAATAATCGTCTATGGCTTCAACCGTATCGCCAATGAACTTGATAACTCCATGCTCTAAATAGATTGATTTTTCACAAAGCTGAGTGATCGTGTCCATGTTATGGCTGACCAGTATGATTGTCCTGCCATCTTTCATGACATTGTCAATTTTTTTAATACATTTATTCTGGAAGGAAATATCTCCCACAGCCAGCACTTCATCGATGAAGAGAACATCGGTTTCGAGATGCGCAGCAACTGAAAACGCCAAGCGCACATACATACCGCTTGAGAAGCGTTTAACAGGTGTGTTAATAAAATCTTCAATGCCTGAAAAGGTAACGATTTCATCCAACTTTCTATCAATCTCTAACCGTGACATCCCGAGGATGGCACCATTCAGATAAATATTCTCACGTCCGGTCAACTCAGGATGAAATCCAGTACCTACTTCGAGCAGAGAACCAACACGTCCATTAATTACCGCCCGCCCGCTTGTAGGTTCTGTGACGCGCGATAATATTTTTAATAGCGTTGTTTTTCCTGCGCCATTTGGACCAATAATCCCCAGGACCTCACCGCGGTGGACATCGAAAGAAATATCTTTTAAAGCCCAGAATGAGCTTTTATCCTTAACTGGTGCTGAATGGTTAAATGGATTTAGATTTGTAACTGCATCTGCTATGACATCTCGGAGTGTATCGTTCTGTCGGGCGAGCCCAATTGTGTAGCGTTTCGAGAGCTTATCAACCTGTATCGAGGTTTCAATCATTGTTCTTATATTATGTCAGCGAACTTGCGTTCTGTACGCCTGAAATACATTGTCCCGCTCACCAAAACAAATAAGGAGATAGCGATTGATAAAAGGAAAATGGATCCGGGAGGTTGGACGTCTGTAAGCTGGTCTCCCAGCAATGCCCATCTAAATCCTTCAACCACACCTGTCATTGGGTTCAGCGCTAATAGAAAACGTAACTTTTCCGGGATGATCGTAACGGGATATATAACTGGTGTCAGGTACATCCAGATTTGAATTAAAAATGGTGTTATGTAATTTACATCTCGATAGCGAACGTTTAATGCTGATAACCATAAACCAAAACCGAGCGCAGTTATTATAGCCAATAATAAGAAGCCAGGAAGAAATACAATGTAAGGAGTCGGATAAAACTTGAAGATTATCATCAAAACTATCAGGACAATAAACGATACTGAAAAATCGACCAATCCGGACATTACACCTGATATTGGAACAACCAACCTTGGGAAATAAACTTTTGTTATCAAGTTTTGGTTGTTCACTAAACTGGTTGAGGATCGATTTAACGAGTTAGCAAAGTAATTCCACGGCAGCAAGCCAGCATACACAAATATTGGGTATGGAACCCCTCCGGAGGGCACCTCCAATAGACCTCCAAAAAGAAAGGAAAAAATTACCATGCTGATCAAGGGCTGCAGTATAATCCAGCCAATTCCAAGGGCGGTTTGTTTATAGCGTACTTTTAAATCACGCCAGATAAGAAAATAGAGAAGTTCGCGGTACTGCCACAAAACACGAAGCTGAAGAGAGATCCAACCACGGCTGGGTTCGATTATGATCTGCTTTTTTACCGCAGGGTTTTGATCGGCAATTTGACCCATTGATTTTATTTTTAATAATAATTATTCTTTGAGATTCAGGTTTTCATATTCGATTACTCGTTGCAGGGTCTCATCGAGAGAAAACCTGGGAGAGTAGTTGACCAGTGATGAAATTTTATTGATCGCTGGAACACGGCGAGACATATCTTCAAAACCAGGTGGGTATGCTTGATCGTATGGGATAAATTCTATCTCAGAAGAACTGCTGGTTAGTTTTATGATTCTTTTGGCTAAATCAAGAATTGATATTTCTTGGGTGCTGCCGATATTAAATACCTGACCAACGGCTTTTGGATGGTTCATGAGTAGAAAAATGCCGTTGGTCACATCGGCAACATCCGCGAAACAACGAGATTGGGTACCATCACCATAAACTTGAAGTGGTTCACCTTGTAATGCCTGGCGCACAAAACGGGGAACTACCATACCGTACCGACCGGTTTGGCGCGGTCCGACGGTATTAAAAAAGCGCATAATGACCACAGGTAGTTTGTACTGTTTTAGATAAGCGAACCCTAAAAATTCATCGACCGCTTTTGAAGTGGCGTATGCCCAGCGGCTATGTGTAGTTGGACCGAGCAGGCAATCATCGTCTTCTTGAAAAGGTACACTTACCCCTTTTCCATAAACTTCAGAAGAAGAAGCGATCAATACTTTGCATCCATAACGGTTTGCAGTTGAAAAGACTGCTTCTGAACCGATAATATTTGTACTGATGGTATGGACCGGCTTATCAATGATTAACTTGACGCCAACCGCAGCTGCAAGATGAAAGATGATCTGAGATTGGCTGGCTAAACGGTCGAGTACCTGGAAATTAAAAATAGATTCTCGAACAAATTGGAATTGCGGATTGGAAATCAAATGCTGGATGTTTTTAAGCCGTCCGGTAGAAAGATCATCCATTGCTACGACATGATAATCCGCAGCTAATAAAATCTCACACAAATGACTCCCGATAAATCCTGCGCCGCCTGTGATCAATACATTTTCTTTCAAGTTATATCTCCCGAATTTAATTTCTTTTATTCCAGTACCAACGCCAGAGAAACAGCAAGATAATGATTACAACCGCTAATCCTCCGGCTAAAATTAGGGGAGAAATCGTCCTTTCTGGCTCTTCTTCTTGAATGAGATCAGGAATTTGGGGTGTAGGAGTGATGTCAGTTGTTGACTCGGCGGTAATTTTCGGGGTTGGTGATCGAGCAGGCGGTTCATTGGCAGGCTGGGATAAGTAGTTGATTTCAACAAGTTCAATCTCTCTTTCGATAAAAAACAACTGCGGCATTAAATTCCTGCCATCCTGGTCTTTATCCAAACCAAGTATTCGCCAAACAACTCCCAGTGAACCTCCTTGCAGTGCAGAAGCGACATCTGCGGAGGTACTATCAATCATGCCAGGCTGGAATTGAAGTTCTTTCAGGGCGTATGAAAGATCGTGGGTCTCATTTTGGCCCCAAGTTTCCCCATTCCAGGTATTGTAAATTAAATTACCGGAAATTAAATCTATTCCTAAAAGGTGGATTTTACTATTTGTTGCACCGTACAATCCAGGAATTTTTGTGCCGAATACACCAAAAGGAGCGCTAATATTGTTCCATCCTGGAATCTGGATTGGAGAATACCAGGCGGATTCGCCGCCGGTGTCAGGTGAAATTTCGACATATCGGTGGTAAAGGCTCTTATCGGCTACACTGTTATAAAAAACATGCAGTTGGTCGTTGTTCATCACTAGTTTAGGATAATCAAAACCTGCTTCAGTAAGAGAAATTGGATCTGTCCAGGTTTGGCCGCCATCGAGAGACTGTGTATAAAAAATACCCCGTGGGAACACGCTCTCTGCAGGAGGCCCAAAAACACCCGCGACATGAATAGCACCATCCTTTGAGATAATGAAAGAAGGAAGATCAATTACGTCCCAGCCGGCTGCTACTCCATCTAAAATTTGCGTTGGCGGAGACCAGGTACTCCCTTTGTCTTTGGATAATGTAAAATAAACTCCTCGATACTCATTTATTGATATTGTATAAAAAAGATATAACTCGCCATTTACTCCCATTCCCAATTTAGGCGAAGAGGCGGGTCCGAGTTCGGTCACTTTCTGGTCTGGAAGCCAACCACTGGGTGTGCCAGCAGAATCTGAGGAAGCTTTGCTGTAAATAATCTTGCCATCCAATCCAGATACCCAGGCTATATGTAAATTGTTCTCTAGGTCAGTAAATAAATCATACTGGGGATAGCGCTCATTTTGGGCATTTTCAAAAAGTTCAGCCGGTAGGATCAATCTTGATCCATCCCATTGTGAATAGTAAATGGAAAAATCTTTTGGGGATGAAGAAGAAGGTTGGCTCCAAATGATATGTGCGACACCATTTGAATCCATTTCTATCCTGGGGCTGCTAATTTTGGCAGGATGGCTACTGATTTGATCATCAACTAGAAGAGCCTGCATAGAAGTCCAAGGTGAAGGAGGAGCAAGGATAACCTCGTCCAAATTTAACAACAATTCTGTAGACCAGACCTCTCCTGTGACCATGTCCGTACCAACTATGGATAGCTTTTCACCATTTAAGGTCACATGTAGATCATCCAGAACGATTTGAGGTTCATTTTCCGATTCATTGAAAATAAAACTAAGGGCTTTTACATCTGTCCAGGTCTTTTGTTCAGAAGACCACTGCGTTAGATTTAGGATTTGAGACCCTTCTCCCCAGATCCATAGTATTGAATTATCGCTCGGGGAGGTATAGAATTCATCCCCAAAAGGACAAACATCCAAGTCAGGAAAAATCTTTACCGCATCGCTCCAGGAGAATAATTCTTGGGTTGAAGATTCCAAGTTTTCTGCCGAGTTAAATTGTTGTAATAGGCTGCATAGTTCTGGGTTCGATTCCCAGTTGCGCAGATTGGAATTTTTTGTGGAGAAAATGCGAGGATGGAATACTTCTTGAGAATGATCACCGATCGTTTCTGGTGCACCCCATGAAACACCACCGTCGATCGTTTTATTGTAATAAGATTCCCCTTGAAAAGGATCTTCCCAGACGACATGGATGATGCCAGCACTTCCATCTGAAATTCGAATCCAGGCATTATCCTTTGTAAATAATCGATAGTAAATTGAGGGATATACAAGTGAAGGCGCGCTCCAATCACTGCCTTCGGCAGGAAACTGTTTGAAATATAATCCTGCGGGCGCGATATCAGTATTAAGCGTTCTTAAATAAGCAATATTGATATCTCCCTCGGGAGAAGTTTCTACATCAAATCCGACAGCCGACTCAGCAAGTACTTGTGGGAGAGACCATTGAACTGTACCAATGAGGGTTTGGCTGTGTAACAAAGGTCGAATTCCAGTATATTTATCCTCATCCCCATAAAAAATGGCGTGTACGCGACCAAAACTATCATCGATTAAGAATGGCATTTCTGACATTGGTCGAGCATCATTGAACCTGAGAAATGGCTGAATGGCTGAGTAAATCGGAATAGACCATGTCCCATCGATATAAATTGATGACATCAAACCATCAAATTTGTCGATCCAGAATGCTTGCAGAATACCGTCTGGTGATCTTACAATGCGAGGTTGTGAGGCGGCGCCTGAATGAGATAGGTTGACAGGTGAAGAAAAACTCTCCTGGCCAACTGCAGAACTCGTAGATGTTTGCGGAATAGGAATGGGCGTATTATCCTGAGCTTCAATCGTCCTAAAAGTGAATACTGTTGAAGCAAAGAACAACGCTGTAAATGCGGTAAATAAACGGACCCGTTGCATAATTTTTTTTAATTTCTCTGGCGATATAATCCTTGATCAGGAACTTCCAGCATGGGCTCAATATCCAAGCTAATATCTAAACCTTGACTCAATTTTATTAAATTGGACTTTGTATTGTTAATTACATCCTTATAATCGACGTATGCAACTTCAAAATTTCGCTGTTCAGCCAGCCACTGTTCTACCTGTACGAGATGCTTCATAAATACCTGCCCTAATTCATCATCATTCATATTATTTACAGGTTCATTTCGCCGGATCATCATCTGTTTTTGTGAAGCCAGCACTTCATTAATATCCCTGCGCATGAATATGACTTTATATTTGTATTGGTCGGGGAGGTGTTCGAGCAGCGCAGATATCACTTTAACCGCTTTCCCTTTTGCTTCGGAAAGCCATCCAAGCTCACCATCTTTAAGTTTTTTTACTTGTTCAATTTCAAAATAGCCCATAGGATTATCTTCATTGGGAGTGCGGATGTTATCCGTCAGAAGATCCATGCCGCCTGCCTGAAGCATACGCATCATCATTGAGGTACCTGAGCGGGGGAGACCAGAAACAATCGTAATGAATTCTTCTTTATTTAAGTGGTTTGATTTTTGCATTTTTGTTATGAACCTTTTTTTCTGTATTTTCAGCCGAACGAACGAAGTTAATCAAGCCTTCAACAATACGCTCGGATGCATGGCCATCGCCATAGGGATTTGTTGCTTGCGCCATGGAGTCATAAGCGGAAGGATTATCCAGTAAGCGGCTGGTCTCTGCAACAATTATTTCACAATCCGTTCCGACGAGTTTTACCGTTCCGGCTTCGATTCCTTCTGGTCTCTCGGTGACCTCACGCATCACCAACACAGGAATTCCGAAACCAGGGGCTTCCTCCTGTAAACCACCTGAATCTGTGAGAACAATAGCTGCCCTTTTGAGCAAATGGATAAATGGCAGATAATCTAGAGGAGGAATAAGCGTTACATTCGGAATGTCTCCCATCATACGGTACACTGGTTCCGACACATTTGGATTAGGATGGACTGGATACAGGAAGGTTACAGAATCAGAATATTTTTCAGCAAGTATACGTATAGCATTACAAATTTCAACCAATGGCTCTCCAAAATTTTCCCTGCGATGGGCGGTTACAAGGATTAAGCGGCGTTGAATATTTTCATGGGGTAACTTAGTTTCAGGGCTTGAACCATCCTTAATTCTTAACTGGTTTAATAATTCAGAAAGATCATCTGGGGCAGGTATTTCAGCTGCAGATTGTATGGCGTCAATCACTGGATTTCCGGTGACCAAAACGATGTCAGAAGAAATTCCTTCTTGAATAAGATTCATGCGTGCCCATTGAGTGGGAGCAAAATGTAAATCAGCTATGAGACTTGTGATCCGGCGGTTTATTTCCTCTGGGAATGGTCTGTTTTTATCGCCCGTTCTTAAGCCTGCTTCGATGTGTCCTAATTTAATCTGGTTGTAGTATGTAAGTATTGAAGCAACCATAACCGTTGTTGTATCCCCCTGTACAAGCACCCAATGCGGATCGACTTTCTTAATCACCGGATCGAGGTGCGAAAATATTTCGGATGAAATTGTGGTCAGGGATTGGTCCGGACTCATTAAGTTGAGATCAACATCGGGAGTAATATCAAAGAGGTCCAGAACCTGATCAAGCATTTGTCTGTGTTGAGCGGTTACGCAAACAGTCGATTCAATACCTTTTGTTTTCGCCAGCTGAAGAATTACAGGGGCCATTTTAACTGCTTCTGGTCGTGTACCAAGTATCGATAATACCCGTAGATTCATTTTTAATTCTGTAATTCCTGAACCTTTTCAAGTCTGATTTGCGCTTCAGTATTTTCTGGATTAATAAGTAGTACAGTCTGTAGGGCGTATGATGCGCGCATATAATCAAAATCTTCGATATATCTATACCAGGACTGGTACAGCAGTCGATCTTGAGCAGCCGGAATTTCCTGGAGCAGTTGCGCAGCTTCTTCAATTTCTCCATTTGCTACAAGAGCGTCACTGTATAACAAACGGGTCACATTGTTCCAATTTCCTCTTTCCCATGCCATATCCATTTTTGTTTGGGCAGCATCGTACGCTTTCAAACTCATATCAATCTGAGCAAGACGATTCAGGGCGGTTGGATTTCTACTCCACTTAACCAGTGAAAGGTTGAAGCTACCCTGGGCGGGACTCAGATTCTTTGTTCGGCGAATTTTATCAAGGGTCATGTCATTGTAATTATCCGGATTGTAATTTGATAATTCGATTTGAGATTGGTTTATTGATCCAAGATTTGATAAATATAGACTTGTCAATGGATTGAAAAATACTAATGCAATAACGAAAACTCCGAATATGGAAAACAATCCCATCCACCGTATCTGGTGCTTTTGAACTGGCAAGTCTTTGACATTATATTTCTCATTATTAAAAAACCAGGCATAACCAATGGATATACCGATCAAAGGTAGTGTTCGCTCGATATAGAAAACCACATCGACAATTCCCTGTACTCCCAAGACAATAAGACTGAAAAAGCCAGCGTATGCATAATTAGGGAGGTCATTCCGATCAAGCGCTTTCCAACCCCATACACAAATTATCAGTACAATAGATAAGACGGATATTGCTCCGATAATCCCCTGTTCTATCCAAACTTCGAGAAATGAGTTATGTACATGGTCAAATAAATGCACCGGAATCAGCAAGGCATAAGTGGAGTGGATAAGCCAGAAAGACCTGAGTCCGCTTCCGGTAAATGGGTAATCACGGATTAATCCAATCCCTTCCCGCCAAAGAGCAGACCTGTTCATCAAAGAGCCCGTTGGATCTGGGATTTGACCTAAAATAAAATCGATATCCCC
>Ga0180437_10001643_pt1 | contig 37893 bp, 56 predicted proteins | sample SS_ome_4_FD_132410 | JGI IMG/M metagenome (GOLD analysis project Ga0180437, IMG submission 132410) | Hypersaline lake sediment archaeal communities from the Salton Sea, California, USA - SS_3_D_1 metaG | ecosystem: Environmental > Aquatic > Non-marine Saline and Alkaline > Hypersaline >...
TTACGAAGCCCACCGCTCAACATGTCCCACATTTCCACACCCCTTTACAGATGTAGAAGGTTGGGAGTGTATCGCATCGAATAAAGGGTTTGCCTAAACCGGGGAGAGTGAAAATGCCGATTGAGCCATATTACGACCACGGTGGAATCACCATTGACTGATCCCTGTTCCAGTGATAATCTCCAGTAGAAATACTGGAGGTGGAACAATGAAAAGAGACAATTCATATCTATTAGGCAACAAGCATGCGGCTGGCAGTGGGCCTAATAAAACATCATTCAAAAAAGGATTTGTTCCGTGGAACAAGGGGGTTAAGGGCTTAAGAATGAGTCCGGGAACAGAATTCAAAAAAGGCCATCAAAACACGAGAAAAATGGAAATCGGCACCATTACACAGCGAAAATGCAAAAATAGAAATCGGCGAAATTTTATAAAAACAGACGAAGGATGGATCGAATTGGCAAAACATATTTGGACCACCATTCACGGGCAGATAATAAAGGGTGACATTATTCACCACATAAACGGTGACCCAACAGATGACAGACCGGAGAATTTGATAGCGATGCCTCGCAGCGATCATCCTACTTTTCACAGCAGGTGGGGATTGAGAGAGTTGAATGATGAACAGCGACGTTATTACCAGGAGCGTTATTGTGAAATTTCCGCCCGCCGCCTCAGCCAGGAGGTGTTGGATTTTGGATAAGGAGAGGAGTTATGGAAAACCCACCCTATGACTACGAGCAACCGGAGGACAAGACCGGGCACTGCCAGAGGTGTTGTTATTTGCTATGTGACCGTGACGAGGCGCCGTGCCTAAACTGTGACGGTGAGAATTTTGTAGAGAGGGAGGAAGAATAACCCCCTTGCGATCCTTTACAAAAACCTTTACACTAGGTGTGGGAGGTAGCAGAAAACAGAATGAGAACAAGGAGATGGAGATGATAGGATTTTTAGAGGATGCGCTTTTGTGGCTTCGAGCGGCTTTCCCACTTTTAATTATCGGAGCGATGACACTCGGTTTTATTATCACGCTCGGCGTCGCCATCGCTGCTCCGGCGCCCAAACCACCGGCCCAAATTGGGACGTGTGGTGTTAGCGTGTGTTCGGTCCAGTTGGCTGACGGCATCAGGTGTGTGTTGACCACTGCCGGCGGGCTGGACTGTGACTGGGGGGAGAAGTGATTATTTACAAACCTGATTGGATTACTTCTGGACGATATGATCGTACGTTTAATGTCGAGACAGAGGGGAACGGTTTTCGTGTCTACGTTTTGGATCAGTGGGTCAATCTTCCCAAGGAGGAATTCACCGACATGATCCACGCGTGCGCCAAACATCTCGGGTTTGACCTGATTCCTCACAACACCACCGACCTGCAGGAAATCAACCGGAAACTGAACAGGTTGCTGACTATTGTGGAGGGCAAATAATGGGTTGGCAAATCGTGAAACAACCGTCGGACGGGTGGGCTGTGTGGAGCACCATCACCGATTCGTTTTTGTGCTGGAACTGCTCACGCGAAGAGTTGATTGACTGGTGGGCTGAAAACACTGCCAATAGGGCAAGAAAAACAGCCGCTGAATGGATGGATGATATTGAGAGTCGCGGTGTGCCCAAAACACAGTTTTCGTTCGACTGGGAGTCCTGCGTTGAACTGTACGAAGCCAACCACGGTAAACCGTTTGATCCAGACGGAGGGGAGGAACAGTGACCACAGCAGACACATTCAAGGGCGCCAAGCGCCTTGAGGGGGAGACATGGGAGGACTACAAGGCGCGCAGGGCACGCGAGAACGCCCTGACTCGGAAGATCCTAAGGGGGAAGGTGGTGTGGGACCCGCGACGTGAGGGAAAGGCGTACACAAGGCCGGTGGATGAATCTGGTAAGCCAAGCTAGTGTTGCCAGGGGGCTCCAACTGAGCCGGCCGGCCATCGGTGAAGCGGTAAAACGTGGGGTGTTGCGCAAGGTTAAGGGATACATCGACCTCGACTGTGAATTGACAAAACTCTACATTTCGAAGGTGGAGGCGCGCAAAGGGATCACTTTCACCCACCCGAAACTGACGCAACCCAAGCCAACGCCAAAACCACCAAGGAAAAAGCGGAATCGGGTACCGGCTGAGGTTTCCAAACCGACACAATTGGCCCAGATAACTAGCGATAGTAGCAGGCTGGGCGACCCTACACTCGATAGGAGTCCCGACGAGATAGTACTGGACCGGGCCGAGCTCGAGCGCTTGAAAATCGCCGAGTCAGTTATCAAGATGCGCACCGAGACGATGGCTAAGCGAAAAGAGTTGGTCAGTCGCGACCTGAACCAGACCGTTTTCGCAAAACTGGCCGCGGTGGATACCAGTGAACTCCACCCATTGGGGGACTCCATCAGCGGCGACCTGGCTGCAGCGTTCGGACTGGACGACAACGAGGCCAGGGTTAAAGCCAAGGCCATCGTTGATAAACGGGTATTCAGGGCTCTGAAACACAGAAAGAGAATCATGGAAGACTGGATAAAGAAGATCGGCACTAAATGACCTTCGCCGCCGAGGCCCTCCGCTGGGATTCCGACTTTTTCGTTGAGCAGATGGGGCTCAGCCCCGTCGAGCCGCCGCCGTCGTCAATAGCTGACTGGATACAAGACCGGCGCGTGATGCCTGTCTCAACCCCCTTCCCGGGCTTCTGGGACAACTCCAAGACTCCGTTTTGGGTCGAGTTGATGAACGACCTATCGCCCGGTTCACCGGTGCGTCACGAGGTGCTCCTCAAGTGCGCCCAGATCGGGGCCAGTGCGGTAGCTGAGAACGTGGTTGCGTTCTACATCGGCGCCAGCCCGTCAGAGATCCTCTATGTGTCCGCCACTATCGACGCCCTGAAAAAATGGGCCAGCAAGCGTTTAGAGCCGATTATTGACAGTTGTGATTTGCGGCGACTGATGACCGCTGGCATCGATACCCCAGGCAACCGGCGCAGCGGCGACCTGATTCTGTCAAAAATGTTCATCGGTGGTGCGTTGGACATGGCATCGGCGCAGAGTGCATCTTCGTTGCGGTCTGACTCCAAGCGGATCCTCATCCGTGACGAGATTGACGGGGCCAAGGCTGAGCTAGACACCGGTGAGGGCAATTGGCTATCGGTGTCGGCCGCCCGGTGCAAAGCATGGGGTAGCCGGGCTAAAATCTTCGACCTGTCCACGCCTACGGTGGAGGGTAAGAGCCTCATTTATGAGCAGTATCAGTACGGCGACAAGCGAAAGTTTCTAGTGCCCTGTCCGCGGTGTGGGACGTTCCAGGTTTTGAAGTGGGGCAACGAGAGGAGCAACCACGGAGTTCGGCCAGAGAAGAAAGCCGGCAAACTGGTATCGGCATACTACATCTGTGAGCACTGCCACGACGCCATTTTTAACCACGAAAAAACCGAGATGTTAGAGCGTGGGTATTGGGAGGCGTCACGGGAGAGCGACGAGGATTGGTACGTCAGCCGTCACATCAACGGCCTTTATCGCCCGGTCGGGATGGAGACCTGGACCGATATGTGGAGGGAATTCGAGTTAGCCCAGGACGACCCTGAGAAAATGAGAGGATTTGTTAACCTACAACTCGGCCGACCGTTCAAAGAGACGGGGGCCAGACCAAAGGCTGAAAAAGTGATTGAGTTAAAAGGAGGATACAAGAGCGGAACGATTCCCGACGGCGTGCTATTCCTCACCGCCGGGATAGACGTTCAGTGGGGCTCGAAAAAAGACACAGCCACCCCCCCACGGTTAGAAATGGAGATCGTTGGACACGGTGAGAGGTTTAGAACCTGGTCAATTCAGTATCTTAGAATAGAGGGAGCAGTCGACGACGAAAACGCCGGGGCCTGGGCTGAATTGGCAAAGATGGATCTCGATGGCAAATTCAGGTTCAAACGTGACGATGGGCGCATTTTTGGCCTAAATTTTGTACTAATTGACTCAGGAGACGGTAAAACGACCGACACAGTGTATAAATTTTGCAGTGGGTGGATGAACACCTACCCGTCCAAAGGGTTTCGCTGGATCAAGACCAAAAAAGAGGATCCACACGATAAGTTTATCGCCGGTAGTTTTCACAAGCGGTACAACATGTCGAAGGTGGGCGGAGATGTCGAGTTGTACACGATCGGCACGGTGCTCTACAAAACCCAGTTGTACAAAAACCTTAAGATCCTACCCAGCCCAACCGGCGATAACCCGCCCGGGTTTTGCGCATTCCCAGCCGATTATGGTCAAAAATTCTTCGATATGCTCACCGCAGAGGAGAGGCTATCAGACGGCAGCTACGAAAACTATGGGCGTAGAAACGAGGCGCTCGACTGTCGCGTGATGGCGCTATGCGCTTGTGATATCTACTTAAAGAAGAAAATCGAACAGCTTAAGACGTTTTACAGACAAGAGAAAAAGTGGAACGCTGATCAGGTCGCAAAGATCGATTTTACCTTCGCTCTCAAGATGTTGGAGGCGTCCACCCGCCGAAAAATCAAGTAATTGTTGATAATCCGTTTGGAGCGCGGTACAATTTCCGTGTCACAGTTTCTCATTTCTGTCTCCTGGCCGCCACCTCCCCGGCGGCCTTTTTATTTTCGGTGCTACTCATCGTAGCTTTTTCCGCTTGTATTTAAATCGGCATTGACGTACCCTTTAACCTATGACGCGTTTATCCGCAGAACGTCGAACATTTTACGAAGAGCAAAAGGCCATCAAAATTATACAGTTGGCTGCAGCAAATGAGGCGCTGACCGACGTTATCGGCTCGCCGGCGGATTACACGTTTGACTCTGGCGAAGGCTCACAGCGGACGAAAGCTCAGCGGCTTGATTATCTCTACACGCTGATTAATAGCCTTGAGGCCGAAATAGACCGGCTAATTCGGCTGTTGGCCGGTGGTGGAGGACTGGTGCACATTAACCTACGGAGGCGCATCTGATGGGACTGCTAGATAAAATCAAAGAGATCTGGCACTCTGGGACGTCTCCGGTCACCCAAATGGTTCCAGTTCGCACCGGTGCCTATTTCGGGGGCACTGGCACAATAGGCCCATACGGCGCAGGATATTTCGACGGGGCAAAGTGGCCAGGTGGGTTGAGCTCATCAGGCCGCGGGATGATTCTCGACAACAAGGTTTTGCGCCAAAACGCACGAACCACCGTCCAGGAGACGCCACAAGCCAAGGCGGTAGTTACCAGGTTTGTCGATACCGTTGTTGACTGCGGTCTGATTCTTGACTCTCAGCCGATGGCGACGATACTCGGGTTAGATCCAGAGGATGCGCGAGCATGGGGCGAGGACGTCGCAAGGCGGTTCCACTTGTGGGCCGTGTCTAAAAAGTGCTCCGTCGACGAGATAGACAATTTTTACCAACTCCAGCGGCTAGCCGGTCTACAACAGATCCGGGACGGTGAGTTTTTCGTGAGGCTCCATTATTCTGGGCGCTCAGATTTGTCGAACCCGCTGCAACTCCAGATGATTGACGCCGACCAGATCGACGGTTGTGGGTTTACGTCCACTTTTGGCGTCCAGTTTCGTGACGACGGTATCAGCCGGGACAAAAACGGCCGAGAGACCGGCTACCTGGTGAGCTTCTCAGACCTAGACGGCAACTATAAGCAGATCGTCGTGCCGGCCTACGGGCCGAAATCCAAACGCCGATTTATGCTCCATGCGTTTACGCGTGAGTTTGCTGGGCAGGGCCGCGGGCTGACTAGGTTTTCCCACATGATTCAGGAGTTTGAAAACATCACCGATTACTCGAGCGCCGAAATCAAAAAGGCGATCAACCAGAGTCAATTTACGATGTTTGTCGAGCCGAGCGACACCGCCGATGCGAGCAGCCCGCTTGATAATATGGTCAGTGAGTACGCCGGTGTTGCCAGCGCAGCATACGGGGCTTACCCAACGTCATCGCCAGACGGTGAGACGCCGGTACCGTTCGATGAGTTGATGCGATACGTACCGCTACCAGAGGCCACCGACAGGGTGCCAGGCAGCGTTGGGTTGTTTAACCTGCACGCCGGAGAGACAGTCAAACCGTTTGAATCCACAGCGCCTAGCCAACAGTTTGACTCTTTTGTGGACAGCTTCACCGGACATCTGGCTGCCTCTGTGTCGATGCCGATAGAAGTGCTCTTGATGAAGTTTGGCACGAGCTACAGCGCCTCCAGGGCCGCATTGGTGCTGTTTTGGCGCGTGGCTCAAATTCAACAAATGGAACTCGCCGCCGATTTTCTCGACTGCGTCTTTGAGGCTTGGTTATCGGAGGAGATCGCCAGGGGGAGCATCAGCGCGCCGGGCTGGCAGGATCCGATGTTGCGGCAGGCCTGGTTGAACAACACTTGGATCGGCGCCCCGATGCCATCGATTGACCCGCTCAAGGCCGCCAAGGCCGAAAAAGAATACGCCGCCCTGGGTGCCAAGGATCTCGATACTATCGCCCGAGAGGTAAACGGATCAGACGGCCGAGTGAATCGGGCGAAATTAACAAAACAATACGAGGAGCTTCCGGTAGCACCTTGGGACGACAAAACAGGAGGGGAGTCAGATGGCGAACCCGGTAATAGTTGATATCACCCCTAAGGACACGTGGGTGAAAGTGGCCACCGCGGTCACCTATGGGGAGGTGTGGGTCATCAACAATGATCCGAACTACCTCCACACCTATAAACTGACCGGTGAGGCTGCCCCCAACGACACCACCGACCGGCCCAAAGCGGTCAATCTGGACATCAACGCATCAATCGCACATGACGCCCTGATTGACGTCTACGTGATGGCAACCGGCGCCGTGGGGCAAGTAAGGGTGGACCTATGAGCGGCACAGACGATTGTAGCAAACCGATTGGCAATGGCGTTAGGACGGTAGCGACACAGGGCAACCCAAGTCCGACAGCAACACCGGTCCAGGTTGGGGCAATCGCGAAGGCCGCCGAGCCGACAGCGGTAACCGCGGAGACGCTCAACTCACTCATCACCGACCTGTATCAACAGTTGGTCACCGCGGCGTTCGAGTGGGCAACCAGATCCGACCGGACCACCGAGCAGGATCCGATCTCTACACACTACAACCCTGAAAGCACTACGTCCACTGGAGCGGTGGCAAACGGCACACCGTACGACCTGATTATTGACATGGATGGCTATCGCGGGTGTGAGGTACAAATCGAGAACACTGTGGCAGGTGTGGGTGATACGTTTGCTGTCACATATCACGCTAGCGTCGAGGGAGTCGATCCAAGCGATGCATGGCTGGACGCCACGACGAACGGCTGGAACCTTGTCGCCGGTGCCACTCTGGCGGTGGACCATATCATGGCAGCCGAGCCGTTCCACGTGCCGCGGGGGCACATGGTGAGGATCACTACAGCTGGCGGAAACAATGATCTGGAGTTCGATATCCATGTCAAAACTTTGTATTAGGGGGGTGGGGCGATGGCAACCTTGCAAGATTATCTCGACGCAGCGCCTACAATAATGGCCCTTGGTGAGTTCACGGTGAGTCAGATCAAAAACAAATTCACATCACTTCCTGACCCACCTCAACCCGGCACACCGGCGCCGATTGAAAAACAGACCGTGATTGATATTTTCAATCAACTGTTTGCCTGTCCTGACATCGACACCGCGCTGAAACGCGCAAACGGCTACAGTGCGCTAGGGCGCCAACACGGGATTACCAAAAACCAGGCCAAGACCATCGTCACCGAATTACGGGCGATGTTTGCAATATTTTCACAACAGGGGGAATAGATGGGCGGCTGCAAATCCTCGGTTTTTATGTGTCAGCAGACGGTTAGCGCTGAGCTGTCGATAATCTTCGAGGGCAAAGCCTATTTCCACGTCAACGGGTTTCAACTCGACCAGGGTGACTCAAAAAAGTTCCTGATTGAAATTCCCGGCGGTCCTAGTTTTGTTCACTTTAACTCGTTTCTGATGACTGGATTGGGCGCCACTTTGCAGGTGTGTGAGGGAGCCGACAGAAGTGGCGTAACTACCAAAACGCCGTTGAATTCGAACCGAAACAAACCCGACATCGCTCTGACCTCACTCTATGAGGGGACCAGCGGCGGGACTACGGACGGCACGCCGATCAAAACCTATTTTATTGGGGCCAACACCGGAAACCCACTGGTTGACGCCGGCGGGATGGCAAACGATATGCCCAAGGTGATTTTGCAACAGAACACAAAATACTGTCTAGATATTACATCTCAGAGCGACGGAAACAATATTACTCTCGGGCTGTGGTGGTTTGAATTTGATTCGAGGGCTTCCTAATGGGCCGCGACAAAAGCACACGGGCAGAAATTGCCATCGGTTACGAGCACCACGAGATTCATGGTGGAAGTCATTTTTTCATCGAGGATCACGCCACTTTGGCATCCGCGGCGACCATAGATTTCGGCATACAGACAGCCAACTCGAGCAAGCATTTACACATCGTGTGGGATATCCAGTCACAGGCTGAATTTTTGTTCGATATTTACGAGGGATCGACGATCACGTTTGACGGGGCGGATATCGAAGCGTTCAACAACGATCGCAACTCGTCAAATGTGACTAACCTGGTGCAGTTGCAAATGGATCCCACTGTGACGGCGGTCGGAACTCGTCTCGGTGGGTTTGATGTTGGTACAGCGACGAATCCAGCAACTCAAATACCCGGCGCAGGTAATAGAGATCGCGAGATTATCCTCGCGTCGAACACAATTTATCTATTCAGGATCACCAGCGCAGCCAACGACAATACGATCTCGTATCTCGCTGAATGGTACGAGCACACGGTGAAAAGTTGAGCTACTTGATCCCAAATAGCACCCCGGCTCAACGGGCCAGAGGCCAGTCGTTCGGAGAGAAGTTCATCTCCTCGGCCAAGGTTGGGCTGAACCGCGGGACCATTTACGGCACACCTACGATTGATTTCGGGGCGACTCTCAATGGGACGACGGATTATATTCAGTACCAGCTCAACGGCACTGAGTTTGACAGCCCAGAGATTTCTATGTTTGGTGAATTTTGGCCGTATTTTGACACGGACATTAACCAAAATGTAAGACTAATTTCTGCTGGCTCTGCTTCCGATTACACGATACTAAAAAGGGCGAATTCCGGGAGCAATGAGCTAAGAATAAAACTCGGAAACTCTCTGCTGATCGACATAGCCGAAGCAGTGTACTCTCCCTATTGGGTTACCAGTGGGCGAAACCAGATTTTTGTCGTTGGCGACTCCGCTACACCTTTGACGTTGGTTTATCTTAATACGCATTTGATCGGCAGTAGTAGCGTTCCGTGGGTACCAACAGCAGTTACAGCCCTATCGATAGGTGCAGACATTGGCGGCGGGTCATATTTCTCGGGCAAATGGACGGAGTTCAAGGTTTTCAAGTCCCTCCTGATCGAGCAGGAAATCAGCGACTTTTGGAACAACACCACATACAACTACCGAAACCGCGCGGTGCTAGACTTACCGATGCTCAACGCGCAGCATCAGGAAGGGATCCAGACTCTGGACGTCAGTGGCAACAACAACCATGCGGTGTTTGGAGGTGGGGCCGCTGACCCTACGAAGCTTTCCAAGCGTGGTTATTCGTTTATCGGCGACTATATGACTCTGACTGACAATCTGTCATCACAATCGTCGCTGTGCATTTGCGGGATGATAAAACTCCTAAATCTTCCAGGGATTCGGTATATTTGGACGATCAGAGAGGACGATGCAGACATTGGAGTTGCTTTATCTGTGTCTAGTAGTGGCGCTTTGCAGTGGCTCCACAACTCAGGAGGGTCTTTTGCAAATTCTGGCGAGGCAATAGATGCATCTCGTCCACATAGTTTTGTTGCATGTATCGACAGTTCGGACAATGCAAAGATCGCGATAGATGGCGGCGACTATTCTGCGCCTGACTCTCTCACGATAGCAAATCGAGACGGAGAGTTTTTTCTGACGCGGAATTCGTCTGCTGCTCAGTGCTATTATTATCAGTTTTTGGTATTCCCCTTCGCCCTAACCCCCCTCCAGGTAGCCGACCTGCACGGCAAGATGATGAGGAGCATCCAAAGAGTATGAAACATCTACTCAACAAAATAGCATCGAGTCGTTGGGCTATCACACCTGAGGCGCTGGAGGCCATTTGGAAACTGGCGAGCCGGGAGTGGACAGCCGCCGATTACGAGACGTTTCACGCGGCCAGCAAGGGCGACCTGATGGCGCTCACCGCCGACCTAGGGGAACCATTTGGAGAGTCGAACAACGCCTTTGTACGCGGTGACACCGGAGTGTTGCTCATCGATGGGCCTATCATTCCGAGGGCAGACAACCTCGACGCATCGTCTGGGCTAATCGGTATTAACCGCATCAGTGAGGATTTCAGGGCGCTGGAGGCGGACGACAGTGTTAAACGGATCGTTATGCTGCTTGATACCCCTGGCGGTGAGGTAACCGGAGTCGCCGATTTCGCCGATATGGTTCGGGCGTCGAAGAAGAAAACGATCTCGTACGTGTACGGCATGGCGGCCAGCGCTGGATACTGGATTGGTAGCGCAGCGGATGAGGTGGTGAGCACCAAAACCGGGATGGTCGGCAGTATCGGCGTTGTGTCGATTTTCCGCAAGGACGACGACGACACGATCGAAATAGTGTCTGACCAATCACCACTGAAACGGGCAAACCCAGAGACCGACGACGGGCGCGCCTCGATACAAGAAATGCTCAACGACCTGGCTGATGTGTTCGTAGCCGACGTCGCTGTCAATATGGGCGTCAAACCTAAAAAAGTTCTATCAGATTTTGGTCAGGGCGCGGTGGTGGTTGCTGCCAGGGCGCTCAAGGCTGGCATGATTGACCAAATCAACACACTGGACGAACTAATGTTCAGTTTTTCAAAACCCGCTACGGGCGGGGACAACAGGAGGATTCCAATGAATCTTACCCAATTTCTGGCCGAAAACCCCGCGGCCGCTGCAGAGTTGGAGGGCCGACTCCGGGCAGAGTTTGAGCGGGGAAAAACAGAGGGGCAAGCGGCCGGCGAGACAATCGCCAAGACAAAGATTGCACGGGTAAAACCGTATCTCGCCGCTGATAGCCCTTATGGTGATGCCGTGCGCGCGCTGTCTCTCAAGGTGCTTGACGGTGATAGCTCCATCGAGGCGCTTGACACTGTAATCACGGTGTTGGACACGCAAAAAGAGCAGTCGAATAGCACCGCTGCGAAGCAAGAGACAGCAGATATCGGCGAGACCACGCCAGAGGCGCCGGAGTCTGTTGGCGATGCTGACAGCCTGGAGATGAGCGTCAAGGACGAGGCGGTTTTTATCGAGGCCGAGCGCAAACGGCTTGGCATCGTGAGGGAGGCGTAAATGGCTGCCAACGAGACACGACAAAACAACGATGTCAGATCATTTTATCAGTTTGGCGATGCGTTCGAGGAGTCCAACGAGACGATCCTCACAGACGGGAGCCGCTCCGGTGATCTGGTAGCGTTTACCCTGATGGCGTACAACCCCACCTCGAAAAAGTGGGTACCGTTCACCGATGAGACCGCCACAGATGGCACTGGCTACCCTGCCGGGTTCGTCCTCCAGACCTACACCGAGGCGGCGATTAAAGCCGGTGACGTGGTGGACGTGCCGATGGTAGTCGGTGGGCGCGGGCTCGGAATCGATAAAAACCGGTTGACGATCGAGAACTCCAAAACGCTAGACACGATCATCAACGTACCGGCGGGAGTCAATACCACTGTAGAGCGAGAGCTACGCAAAATCGGTATTTTCGTTGTCAACACCAGCGACGCAAACGCGTATCAAAACAGCTAAGGAGGCTAAAAAATGGTACAGTCACTAGCACCAACGGCCGCCGACCAATTTAGCCGCATTTTTGCGTCTTTGTTCGACGAGACAACCGTCCCGCCGGTTACCACGGCGTTTCAGGCGTTCTTCGGCGACCCGGCGCAGGGTGGATCCCAAAACATCTGGAGTACGGACTCCAGCACGGTGGATATCGATATCGTTCGGGCCAACGGTGAGCAGATCGCTGCACTGGTACCGCGGGGCGGGGATAGCACCAAATTGGGCACCGCGAAGAAAAACATCCAGTTGCCTGAATGGACCGCCGAGTCCCGCAAATGGCCGCTGTTTGAGGAGGAGGGGCCGATCCAGTCATCTGAGCTTTTACTCCGCAACCCTGGCGAGAATCCGTACTCAGTTCAAGACAGGCGGTCGAGAATGCGCGATCGTGCGATGAAAATCTTTCGCGAGGGCACAACGCGCATCATGCGTGCCCGCGAAGTGCTCGCCGCGCAGTCGATTCTCACCGGCAAACAGGATCTGATTTTCGGCACGAGTAACACCGATCTCCAGTACGATTTCAAGCGCACCAGCGCCCTGAACTGGACAGTCGCGACGGACTGGGCGACCATCACAACCGACATCGGGGCCGATGTAGACACGGCGTGCGATTTGGTTCGGCAGTATGGACACATGACACCGGACGCGATGTTTCTCGGTGGGACCGCCATCAAATCGATCCAAAAGAACACCGAGCAAAAATCACTGGCCGAAAATAGGCGCTTCGAAGTCCTGTGGGTTTCCAAGGACATGACGATGCCGGCACGGTTCCAGCGCTACGTCGACGCTGGCTGGGACTTCCGCGGGAAATTCGTGACGTTCAAGGGTCGCACCTTGTACATGTTCAGCAACAACGAGATCTACACAAATCTCGCAGGGTCGACCACAAACTACATGCCGCTGACAAAAGCATTCGTTGTCGCTACAAACGCCCGTCGTGACCGCTACATCGGGCCGCCTGAGCGCCTCCCGATGACACCGAGCGAGATGGCGTTTTTCACCGAGTTGTTTGGGTTTTCCCCGTCGACCGGAGTACGGCCGCCGAACCTGAGCGCACCGGGGAACATCTTTGTGCCGCAGCATTTTTACTACGACGCGTACGTGAGTCCCGACAAAAAGAACGTGACTTGTCGCGTTCAGCACGCGCCTATTTTCGCGATGACCCAGACAGACGCGATTAGCGTTATCGAAACAGACAAACCCTAATGTTTGTCTGGAACCATAAGGACAGCCTCCACAGTGCAAAAGACGAGAACAAGTTTTTTGCACTGGGGGAGGTAGTGCCCCGTGAACACCTCGCCAGCCCAGAGCGCATCAAGGCGTTGGTAGACGCCGGCGCGCTAAAGGTCGAAGAGGACGAAAACGACAGTCCAAAAGTCGAAGAGAAACCGGCGCCAAAACGTAGAGGCCGGCCGAAAAAAGGGAGTAAATGATGTATGTCAAAATGCCCCGACTGATGAAAGTCAACAGAGGTCGGGCCACATATGACCGACAGATCAAGACGGCGATCCTAAAGGAGATGCCGGCGCTGGTCGAGCAGGGGATCAAACTGTTCGGACCAGAGATCGCCGACATCGAGACGGCGTTGAAAGATGCAACCGATGAGGCTTACAAGGCCGAACTTGAGAAAGAGTTGGCTGCGGTGAAACAGGGTCTCGCCGATTTTCAAAAATTGGCGCCCAAGCCGGTGGCCAAGGCGTCGAAGGGTAAATAGTGAGCCTACGGTATCGCATAGAGTCAGATCTGCAGTACTCCACAAAAGATTGGGGGCTGCCGGTGGAAATCATCAGCGCTGTCGATGGGTCAACACAGACCAAATCAGCAAACGATGCCACCGAAGACTTGAAAGCGCTTATGATCCTATACGATACACGAACAGTTGACCCCGGGACCGGTTTGGATGTCGTTGCCAAAAAGCCAATCGTGGTCATGCGGATAACCGACCTCGACGCCATACCGGCGCGGGGTTGGGCCGTCCGTATACCTACGACGCCGATTGAAAACGCTCCACTGGTCACTCACTATATCGAGCGTGCGTCAGAGGATGGTGGGAGCATTGGTTTTATCCGTCTGTACTGCGGGAAGGTGGTCCAGGAATGACGATGCAATTTAGGACGCTGGCCGACTCTATTTCCACTCTGTTGAGCGGCGCCGCGGCGGGGCAGTATCGGGTAATCGGATACCCAACGCGGTCCGTGTCAGACGATGAGGTGGACGACGCAAACCGATTGGTGCAGGTGTTTTACAACACCGGCGATTTTCCAAAGAGTTCCGGCAGCCTGAGCGGGCCGACGATGCACTCAATTACGTTTGGTCTCGAGCTCACGGTGAGCCAGGCAGCCGAGGGCGATTTAGTCACTCTCGACGATGCCCTCTCAACGCCGGCGCAACTGCAAACGGCGCTGGCGAATATCAAGGGCGCTGAGTACCTGGCAAATAAAAGCTGGGATGAAACTGCCGATCTTATCTGGAATACGCTGATGGATGCACGCAATCGCGGACTGGGACTGTCTACAAATGAGGTGGCCAGCAGGTGGGTCGACAGGTTCGCAAAAGAGAGGCCGCTGCGGCACGGATCGCTGGTGGTTGTAACTGGAATAATTGATCTGTCGGCACGGGTCGAGGAACAACCGTCAGGAGAGACACCAACGCCGATCGCTCAGATAGATACAGACGTCGAACTCAACGATTCAGGCGATGCGTTGGCCGGAACACGAAACACAGATTTCACGCCCTAGGGGCAAGGAGCAATAAATGCCATTAGATTCAACGACCGAGGTGGCTACCGTTGGGTCCGCTGCAGTAAACACGCAGTTTGCCCCGGTGGCCTCGAACATTCCGTCACGCATTTTGGTGATCGCCAATTATAGCGTGGCAAAAACAGCAATTGTTCAAAACACCGTCTACCAGGTGCTTAGCCCCGAGCAGGCGGGTGATCTGTTTGGGTTTGGGTTTCAGGCACACCGACTGGTCAAAGCCGCCTGGAAGGGCTCACAGGGCGTCCCAGTTTACGTCATGCCGGTAGATGACGACGCGGCTGGGGCGGCTGCGACTGGTACAATTACAATCACCGCAACCAGCGCCGACGCCGGAAATATCTACCTGTACATTTCAGGCGAGCCGGTGACCATCCCAGTTTCCAAGGGCGACGACGCGACGGCGATTGGCGCGACGATCGAAACGAAGATCAACGCCGACACGAACTTGCCCGTAACCGCGTCAAATCTCGCGGGTGTGGTTACCGTCACCGCAAAGGATCTCAACGCTGATACAAACGACATCAGCATGACCGTCAACGAGATTCTTGGACAGGAGACCGCTGGCGGTGTCACGGTTGCAATCGTTGCGATGAGTGGTGGTGTGGGCGTTATGCTTAATGACATGGCTACGGCCCTAAACGCCCTGGGCACCGGTGACCAACAAAACGCCGACTACTACACCGAGGTTATCCACGGGTGGAGCGTCGTGACCGCGGTGCTAGATGACATCTCGGAATACAACGGCGAGGGCAACGACAAGGTTGGCAACTGGTCGGCCACTGTCCACAGACCGTTTCGAACTATCAGCGGCGATGTCGTAGCCGATGCCGCCGGACTGACCGCCGCCAAGGCGCTCGGCAACGGACGGAAAACCCTGGACAGAACAAACGGTTTGGTTAGTGTGCCGGGTTCCCCGAATCATCCCGCAGAGATTGCGGCGACGGTGCTTGGCTACATGGCGCGGTTCAACCAGGAGGATCCCAACCGGACCATGAACGGCGTGGCCCTCTCCGGCGTGTTACCTGGCAAGGGCGACGACGACTGGACCCGTAACACCGACAGCAGCAACGATGCGGTTCTTGCCGGTGTGAGCCCGACAAAGGTGGTCGGAGGCGCGGTTGAGTGTCGAAACATTCTGACCTTCTACCATCCCGACTCGGTGAGCAGGTCGAGCAACGGCTACAAAAGCCAGTTTTCAATCTCCAAAGTGCGAAACATCACGCACAACAACTGGTCGAACTTCAATCGTCAGGACTGGAAACAAGTGACCGTCGTTGAAGATAAATCACGGGTGACCGACCCCAGCGCCAAACTCAAAGTGCGCGATACCAAGGACGTCAAAGGCGAGCTCATCGCGCTGGCAGAGGCCTACGCGGACAAGGGCTGGCTCTATACCGATTCGTTCACCATCGACCGCATTCAAAACGATCCAACGCTGGTAGTGCTACGGGTTGGCACAGACGGTTGGACAATCACATTCCCGGCGCTGATTTCTGGCGAGGGCAACGTTTTCGACATGACCACGATATTTGATACGTCGGTCACGATCCTAAACCAATAGGAGGGCCTAAATGGCGATCTCTGGATCATTACAAGACTTGAGCATTGCAGGCCAGACGTTCAGCGTTGCGGCCGACACCAACTTTAGCGCGCAGTTGTCCGGTTTTGAAAATAGTCGGACACCACACAGCGGCGGATCGATGAAAAAGATGATTCGTCGGGTGAGGGAAATCGAGAATGTCGTGTGCATATGCAACGGCAACGAGCGAGACGCGCTGAAAAACCTCTCCGAGGCAACAGATGATTTTATCATCTCATTTACGGACGCCAGCGGGGACAACTATCAAGGGCTTGGGAGCATCAACCTCGAGCCATGGGAAAACGAAGAAAACCGGGTTAGCGTGACGCTGCAGCCGGCAAAAGACTGGACGGCGTTGCTGTCCTAACACGAGGAGGAACTGTGACAGAGGAGACCAAATTAAAACCGGGTTGTGTGATCGACCGCAAACGCGCGGGCGAAATCGTCGACGAATTTTTGTATTACTACATGGTGGATTTCGATGATTTTGACACGCGAGACGACGATGACAAGGAGACGTTATCGGGACTCAAAAGTGCGCGTCGGGTGTTGGTCAAAGCGGTTGAACGCGGGATGCTCGAGTTCAAAATGGAGACCGATAAAAAGGGTATTGACCGCATGATCACATATCAATACCTGACACACGACATGGACAACCCGATTAAATACAACGAATTCAACGCGCGGGCGCTCATCCAAATGAAAAACGTTCACGAGAAAGACTCTGTCGGAAAAATACATGCGGTGATGGCGAGTCTGTCGGAGAAACCACCGAAGTTCATCGGCGGACTCTACAATTTCGATGAGAAAATTATGCGCAACCTCGGCACAATTTTTTTAGCGCAGTAGTGGCCACGGTTGAGCAATACTCGATTGATATGTTCTACCACGGCCTGTCGCCATCGGAGATTGAAAGCATGTCTATAACACAGCTCGAGCATTACGATGGCTATTTTCAGATCATTCAAAAGGCGATGAAGCCAAAGGACAAACGTGGCTAACGTTTTTGTAGTCAAGACCCAATTCAAAGGGGCCGACCGGCTCAGCCCGGTACTAAAGCGCATCGGTATAAACGTCGAGCGCACGGGTCGGACTGCGACAAAATCGTTCAAGCGCGCGACGAAGGCCGCGTCTGTCTTTGGCGGTGTTCTCAAGGGTAATTTGGTTGCCGGGGCGATTCAGCGCGGGGCGATGGCGGCGAACAACGCGATCAGGGGGCTCACCGAGGAGTTCGTCGAGTTTGACAAGAATATCACAAAGGCAATTGTCAGATTGCCTGGAGGCTTAGACAGGTCGTCGGATGCTTTTCAAAAATTCGGCGACATAGCACGCAGGGAAGCAAAGAGGACTGAATTTACAGCTGGTGAGGCAGCTGCAGCTGTCGAACAATTGGCACTTGCAGGGTTCGACTTAGACACTGTTTCTGCAACTTTGCCAGGGGTCCTTAACCTTGCAACCAATGCAGAAGCAGACTTGGCTAGCGCGACAACTATGGCAGTCAAGACAATGGGCGCGTTTTCCCTCAAAGGTGGCAACGCAGCTGACAAAGCTAGGGAGCTAACGCGCGTCAATAATGTATTTTCGAAGTCAATTAGTTCAGCCGCAATTGATATGGAAAATCTTTTTGAGGTTATAAAATTCGGTGGTCCGGCGGCTGATTCTGCGGGGGTGAAGCTTGAGGAGTTTGTTGCTGTTGCTCAAATTCTAGCAGACGCGTCAATTGACTCCAGTGTTGCAGGCACCAGTATGCGTACCATGTTCACCAGCCTTGCGAAGCTATCACCAAAGGCTACCGCAGAATTGAGAAAGATGGGCGTCAAGGTCAAAGATAATCGCATTGAATTTGATAAGTTCGAGGATGTCATAGGAAAAATAGAAAAAGCTACATCGAAGATGGGCAAACAGCAACGGCTTGGTGCGTTGAAAACTATTTTTGGGAAAACAGCTGTAAACGCTGCGACTAAGATAATTGCCAAAGGCGCAGAAGGTGTAAAGAGGTATACAAAAGAATTAAGCGGACTTACTGACGAATCTGAGAGGATGGCTAAGACTATCCGCACATCTATCGAAGGCCGGCTGAAGCGGCTTAAATCTGCACTGGTAGAAGTCGGTTTTAAATTCATCGAGGCATTCAACCAAAACGCCGGCGACAGTATCGAGGGGCTAATCAAGACGGTTAGTAAATTCGATGTCAAACCGGTGGTGAAAGCACTAAAAGACATCATCAGTTTCAGCAAGGAGTTGTTTTTCACGTTGAAACCGTTTTTGTCATTCATGCCTACATTTATCGCGATGTGGGTGGCGTATAAGGCCGCGATGTTGGCTGTGACGGTTGTTCAGGCTGCTCAATTCTTCGTCCAGGTAGCGACGGCGATGAAGACCGCAGCCGCAGCGCAGGGCGCTCTAAATCTGGTCATGGCCGCGAATCCGATAGCCCTGGTGACGATCGCCATCGTTGGGCTCACTGCTGCGCTGGCGATCTTGATAACAAAAAACGATGATGTTGTGGTTTCGTGGGAATCAATGTTTAGCGATATCGAATCGTTCGCCAGCAGTTCAATTGCGTTTATCCTCGGCAAGCTGGCAGATTTGACCGAAGCTCTGGCCAGTGTTGGGAAATTTCTTGGATTTGAAGGAACAGCAAACATTGAATTTGCTTCTGGGCTGAGAAGCATGCAGAAAAATTTTGAGATGGCTTCTAAGGACGCTGACAGGCGCTCCAGGGAGGCACTTGAGGAGCGGGCAGGGTTAGGTGTTCAACGCGGTATTGCTGGCATCAGGGGGGCTACTGCTGGACCTGGCGTCAAAGCACCGGTCAGCAAGTTCCAAATCGCAAAGGCTGCGAAGCTTAGATCGATTAATCCTCTGGTTGGTGGATTCGCCAGTAGATTAGAGCAGAGACCCCGCGCCCCACAGCCGCCGAACAGAACCGAGGTTGAGGCCAAACGGCAGACGATCCAAGCAACGATGGAGTTTAAAGGCGATATCCCGCGTGGTGCTACCGTTAAATCCAAACGTGGGCCGAACAATATCCCGCTGACCACCGAGGGACTGGGGGCAAACGGGTGACCACTGCACGCGAAAGACTACGCCCTGAACTCGGTTTGACATCTCCAGACGGCGATGAGTTCACGGCAAAATGGATCGGTGACCCGCGGGAAGCATCTAAAAAACTCGGGACGTTTCAGTATCCCGGTGTGGTCGGGACTGTCGTTCAGGATTTGGGGCTTAATTCGTTCGACTGGCCACTGACATTTTATTTCGATGGTGGTGACCACGACCTCGAGGCCGACCGGTTCATGAAGGCCACACTCCAAACCGGACAGTGGGCAATCATTCACCCAGTGTATGGGTTCCTTGGGCTCCAACTCGTATCGGTCAGGGAAAATATCCAACCGGTGCGAGAGGGCAATATCAGGGAGTTTGAGACGGCGTGGATCGAGCCGATTGACCCTGACACACTTCAGACAGCAGCTCAGACAGCCGGACTCGTTGGGATACAAAAGAATCTGTTTGCCATCAACGCCGCTGACCAATTTATCAACGGTCTGAGCGCCCTGGATAGCCTAGACGACTGGTCAATCCTGAACGCAATCAACAAGGTTAACAGCGCCGTCAACAGCGTGCTGGGGCCACTGTCGAACCAACTGGCAGCCGTACAAAACGAGATGCTCCAGATCCAAGCCGGTATACAGCAAACGCTCAACGCGACGATACTCCAACCGCTTGCCCTGGCCGGTCAGCTTCAGGCACTAGTTGAAACCCCGCTTAAGGCGATCAACGACATCAAAAGCCGCTTGGGATTCTACGCCGATTTCGCCGAGGAGATTTTTAAAATCCAGCCGGCGCAGGATGGTAGCCAGACAAATCGCCAGGGCAAAAACACCGCGGTGATACAACAGATCGCGTTGACCTCCACCATCTCGGCAAACGCTCAGATTGCAGCCACCGACCCGACGACGAGCGGGATCATCTCGCAACAGGAAGCGGTGGACTCTGCCAGCGGCATCAACGATCAGTATATCGCGATCGTGAATAACCTAGATGAGACACAGACCCTGTTCGAAAATGAGGACATCGACGAACAACATTTTTCGCAGTCCCAGAGTCACACGGATGCGGCACAGATCACAGCAACGGCAATCCAGGCGCTCTATATCAGCAGCTACGATCTCAAAAAGGAGATTCGTTTCACACTCGAGCGACCGCGGGTACCGGCCGAGATAGCGATCACATCGTACCGCGGGCCGGGTGAGAACGACGCCAATATTGATCTGTTCATCTCATCCAACAAGTTAGTCGGTAACGATATCCTGTTGTTGCCGTCCGGCCGCGAGGTGTTGGTCTATGCCTAAGGCAACACCAGGGGCAAATTATGTCATCGTCAAAGGTGACACCCTTTGGGGCATCGCCGGGCAGGCTTACGGTAACGTTCGCCGGTGGCCTGAGATTTGGAACGCGAACAAAGGGACTCTCAGCAGCGGTGACCCTAACCTGATATTCCCAGGCGAAGTGATCCTAATCCCCGGCGAGAAACCGCTGGTGATTGACGTCGAGGAGGACAGCGAATTACTACCAGGGCCGGAGGTAGACCCGACCGGTGTTATCCTGACTATCGACGGGCAAGAGGTAAAAGTCGAAGCCGCGCGCGTGCTCCGTACGATGGACACCGGATCCGACCGCTGGAGCGCTGAAGTTTATTGGGATCCGAACGACGCCGAACTAACCGAACTCTATCGGGCGTACAAGTACAAAGAAGCAAAGATGTATGTTGGCGGCCAGTTGCTTGTCACCGGGCCTCTGATGGTGTCTGAACCGGCTGTCACAAGCGATAAGGTTTCGATGAGTCTGGAGGGGTTTTCGACTACCATCGATATGGTGGATAGTCATTTAAATCCGCCGTACCAATACAACGAGATGACCCTCAACCAGATCGCGAATGAGTTGGCCAGCCATCGAGGGATAACCGTTGTAGATGAGACGCCGGCGCTCGGGACGTTTAAAAGAATTACCGCCGAGCGCTCAGATAAAGAGTTTGATTTTCTAGCAAAACTGGCGAAACAAAAAGGCGTTCTGCTCACCTCGACGCCGAAGGGCTATCTTCTAATTACCAAGACAGCCGAGGAAAAAGACACATTTGGGTCAATCGGCGATGACCAGGCGCGTGGCCACGATTGGCGAGCTCGGTTTGATGGGCGCCAGCGATTCCGGCAATACAGGGTGATCGGCAAACGCCGCGGTAAAAACGTCAACAGCATCACCGTTGTCGATGACGTGGTACCGAAGAGTCGGACACTAAACATTTCAGCCGGTGATCTGGTTGGTGCCGAACTCGAGCAAGCTGCAAACTGGGAAAAATCAAAGCGCATCGCCGACGCTCTAACTATCCCGTTTCCGGTTTCGGACTGGTACGCACCCGATGAACGGCTATGGCGAGAAAACAAATACGTGACCGTCGTCAGTGCGCGGATATTCGTGCCACAGGGTTTCGACTTTTTGATTCGGTCGGTGGAGTACATCTATGGGCCGGATGGGCGTAAATCAATCCTCAGCCTGGTGCCGCCCGGCGTGTTTACCGGTGAGAAAGTAGAGGAGCCATGGCTATAGAGATCGGACGCGTAACAGGTAGCGAGATAGTCGAGGATAGGGATAGCCCCGGCAAAGTGAGGATGTTGCAGGTTGAGCTCACCGACACAGATGACATTCAAAATGTCGAATTCATGCAGCCGTGCGGTGATAACTCAGCGCCTCAACCTGGTTCGTACGCGTTGATCATCGATGCCGATTCAGCGTTTCGGTTTGCCATTGGGGTAGACACGACGATTGAGCCAGACGCCGAGGCCGGTGAGCGGGAACTATTCAGCTATGATGACAACTTTTTAAAGTTGGCAAAACTGCTACTAGACAAAATCGGCAGCCTGATATTGACCCCGTCGTCAAACGGACAAATTGAGTTGGCCGGCTCAGCGCGAGACGCCTCCGGTGTGGGCGACACCATCACGATCGATGCAACAACTGACCCGACGTTTTTTACAAATTTCATCGCGCCGGTGTCCGCACTGATTGGGTTGGTCCCACCACCAACATCTATCACCGGTAAAATCTCAAGCGGTGCAAACAAGGTGAAGTTGCCATGAGCAAGGACTACGCCAACGCCACCATTGTCAAATACCAGGGTGACCCGCGGTTATTTCTTCAGGGGGACGGCTCGTTTTTGGAGTGGCGAGGTGGCCAGCCTATCATGGATCAGGGACTGGAAAACATCGTGTTGATCCTCCTGTTTACCACTTTGGAGCCGAAAACCTCACCGCTGGGATGGTTTGGAAACTACTTAGTGCAGGAGATCAACCAGCGCCTCGGCAGCGATTACGAATACTGGGCAGGGCAGGCGATTACACTTACCGCAATCAATAATGTGCGTGCCGCGGCGGATAAAGCGCTTGAGCGACTTATCACGATGAAACTGGCCAAAGAGGTGACGGTCACCGTTACAAATCCAGCGTACAACCGCGTTGATACGTCCGTCTATATCAAACGCCCAGACCTCACTGACCAGGAGTTGTTGTTGACCAAAAACGGCGAAAACTGGATTTACCAGACATCAGACCCAGCCCACGGGAGGCTCTAAAATGGCAATGACAATCCCGAGCACCGCATCACAGACCTCGGCAAACGTTGCGTTCTTTGAGGCAAAGATTTTTCAAAGTGTACCGGCGCTCGACGTGGCCTTTGTGCGTGTGCTGTCTGCCATCATGGCGACGATGTCTACCGGTCACTACAAATATCTGACCAATCTGGCGAAGCAAAACCTGGCGTTGACTGCTGATTTCGACGCGCTTATCACTCTAGGCAATGAGTACGGCGTTGATTACAAACAGGCGGTGGCTGCAAATCTGACGTTTGAATTTTCTGCCAGCGGTGGGACGTCGATACTGGAGTCAAATTTTTTTATCGGCGACTCGAACAGTGTACGGTACAACAACGACGCCACGGCAAACGAGTCTGGTGGGACGATTACCGTAACAGCCACGGCAGAGACCACCGGAGTCATCGGTAACCTGGAGATTGGCGATACCGTACAAATCGGTGAGGGCGTCTCTGGTGTGTCTCGGCAGGGTGATGTGACCGCGGTCAATACCACCGGCGCCGAGGCTGAAAACATTGAGGTGTACCGTCAGCGGGTACTCCAGGAGATACGTACAGTCGGCGGTGGTGGTAACAGTGCCGATTATCGTCGCTGGGCCGAGAGCGTCGAGGGCGTACTCAGGGCCTATCCATACAGCGGCAACCCAACAGGGCCCGACACGAGCGTCCCAGGCGAGCGCACGGTATATGTTGAGGCGCAGACCAGCATTGATCCAGACGGTATCCCGACACAGGCATTACTTGACCAGGTTCGCGCGGCCATCACAACAGACCAGGATACCGGGTTAGCAAACGAGCCATTGGGATCTACAGACGAAACCCTTTACGTTGAGGCGATCACACGCACCACATTTAACATCGACATCGTCGGGTTAGAGGTGGACGCCCAGCAGGAGACGGCGCTTAAAGCCGACATCCTCACAGACGTCGGTGTGTATTTTAGGTCTGTGCTGCCGTATGTTGACGGGCTCGATGTGGCAGCTGACCGCAACGATACGATTACCACCGGTACAGTATGGCAACCGGTGCAGGGGGTACTGACAAAATACGGTGCCACTGCTCAACAGGTAACTATCGACATCGCCGGGACAGACGTGCTCGAATATCTACTTGACCAAGGCGAGATGGCAAAACTAGGGACGGTGACCTATGTCTAACGAAACGCTCGACTATGATACTCTAATCAGGGCGCTACTGCCAAAGGGTGCGGCATGGGAACCGCAGAGCTTCCAACTCGGGTCCACTCCTGGAGGTGAACTGATAGTAAATGGTGATTTCACCGATGAGTCAGGCCCTCCAACAGGGATCGCAGGATGGACGCTATATAGCGTCACCGAAGCCGGACAAGGTGCTAGTTGCGGAATATCACCCGGAAGCGGCCAATGCACTTTCAGCGCGTGGGCGGTGTAAATGACCCTCTATTGTGGAATAGAACAGACGATCATCACGACTCCCGGTGTACAGTACACTATTTCTTATGACATTAGCAGTTGGGCTGGATGGTCGGCCGCTTGGACTGAATTAAGAATTGGAACTACCCAGGGGGCCTATGATCTGTTGCAACAGAGCCTTACGGGTAATGGTTCTTTTTCTCACAATTTCACGGCCACAACTGCCCTAACCTGGGTGCTCTTCTATTCTTATGACGTTAGTACGGGGTGTAGCTTCGATATAACAAACATCTCAGTGCCGGGAACTACCACAATCGTCATAAAAGAGGGCGGACTCGCCCAGCTTATCTCTGGCATGGCCGACAGCTGGGAATCGTTGCGCCAGGTGTTGTACACAGTTGGATCAGTCCGCGACCCATACAAAACGCCTATTCTATCAGACCTCGAAAAAGAGTACGGTGTTTTCCCTGATGACGGTCTCACAGACCAGGAGAGACGTGAAAAACTGGCCGCTGTGAAATACGCACGGGCCGGCACCGGGACTATTGACGACATGCAGATTGCCCTATCTAGGGCATTTCCAGACTCTGGGCTGACGGTCTATACCAACGACCCAGCGGCAGACCCGCGTTTTGTTTTTGGTGGCAACCTGGTCAAAGACGGCGACATGGAAGATTTTTCTGTGACGCCCCCTTGGGTTGTGGGAAATTCGGCACTATTGACGAAGAGCACGGTTGATCCAAAAAATGGTTTACGATGCCTTCGCGTGCGACGCAATCTGGTCAATAACCCCTACGCTGAGCAAGACGTTTTAGCCATCGGTAAAACATATCGATTTTTAGGTTGGGCACGCAGTGATGGCTCGGCAATCCCATCGTTGCGCGTAGGAGGGCAGGAGATTTGGCAGGGAACCACTGGTACCGACTGGCAATACTTCAACGAGACAACGACAGTCACCGGCTCTCAGTTGTTGCGTTTGACATCAGTTACCTCAACCGGTTCTGAGTATACCGAATGGGACGAGATTTCAATCTCAGAGGTGCCTGTGCTCATCGTCAACGGTCAAATATTCGACCTGTACACAGACTGGATCGGTGGCGCTGGAGAGGTAGCCGCTCTCTGTGGTCAACCAACTAGCAACCCGACAGATCCAGGGCCGCTGGCCGGCGACAACAACGGCATAGTGAAAGAGCTGCTTGAGTACACTCTTCCGACGAACTCTAGTCAGTGGCCGCTGTTATTTTTTATTGGTGGCCAGGCTCGTTATTATTCGCTGTTACTCGACGGAGATATGGAGCGGTCTGATATATTGGCATGGACTGCTACCACCGCCACGTTGACCAAACAGACAACCGACCCGTATCATGGTAATCGATACCTTAGGGTAACAAGCGTGTCAGCCACAGGTGACGCTAGACAGACGGTGTTGAACGTAGGTGCAGATTACAGGGTTATCGGTTGGATGCGCGGAGACGGAACGACAACTGCCACAGTCAGGCAAGGCGGTGGACTGCTAGCCTCGACACTGTCAACGACCTGGACTAAGGTTGACGTGGAATTCACCGCTACGGGAACGACATTTGAGTTAGGCAAAACAGCGGCTGGCAACTATGCAGAGTTTGACGATTTTCAGGTGATCCAGACTAGTCCAGCGATTAATCAAATGGAGTGCGGCGAAGCGCTGGCCCAATGCGGCGAGGGCGATGCATATGCAGGCTCGTTCCGTGGTCAGATTATATCAATTGATACTGTCGAATTAGACGAAGCGAGACAGGCCGATTTTGAGCGACTGGTGCTGTCTGTAAAACCAATGAGGACGTGGGCGCTGGCGTTTGTCACGTATACATAGGAGCAACAATGAAAGATCCAGCATCAGCATTTGTCAATACCATAGGGAGTTTCCCAAACGTCCTGGGGCGAAATATTACCGTCCCAGGTGATGGCTTGGGGACTGAATGGATCGCCGAGTTTGTCAATAACCACTGGGGGGCACAGCAGCACCTGCTCAATCAGGCGGGGCTGACACCAAACGGGGTGACAGAGGCGAATGGCGCGAGTCAAAATTATACGGCCATGCAACGTTGTTTTTCTTCCCCAGGTGAGGTTGTGCCGTGGATGGGGCCCGGTGACCCGTCTGCGTCCGGTAAACGGCTGCTGAAGCTAGACGGTACTGTTTTGACGATTGCCAGTTACACAGACCTGGTGTCGGAAACGTATATCGGCGACGGCAACAACGCAGATCCATCGTTCATCGGTTTCTTTAAGACCAGTGACGCCGGTGGAACCCTGCGGAGCCCGTCTGGAACATATTTCGTTTTGCCAGATATTCAGGGTCTCTTTCTTCGCGGTACAGATCCAAGCGCCATCTACGATCCAGACGGGGCAACCAGATTGATCCCACAACTACAAAACTCAGCGTTTGAGACACACGGCCACGAGTTGCGCACGTTGAGCTCTGGCAACTATGCTACTACCGGGACGTTTACCACCACCGGCGCCTCAGCGTTTGCCCCAACGGTATCAGCCGCGGCCGATAGGCTTCAAGCGCGGGATCTCCTGGCTGAGATTGTCGGCGGTACGCCAAACGACAACGAGACCAGACCCTACAACGTTAACTGTACCTGGTGTGTGAGGTACTAATGGCGTGGATCAAAACCAAATCAATCGACGGTGTTGATGTTGTTGTTGGATTCGGTGCCCCCGGTGTCGACCCAGAGGAGACGAAAAAACGCGTTGCCAGGGATCTCGAAAAATCGGACGAGTGGAAGGCCGCAGACAAACTACAAAAACAGGTTGACGATCAATTGTCTAACCTGGTGAAATCACAGGAGTCGATAGTTAATCAACTCAAAATATCTCGAGGTCGACGGACAAAACACGGCGGCGCTCAACGAAACGCACTACACGAAAAATACAAAGAGACGACGGCTGAGATTGAGCGACACAAGGAACAGATCGCCGATGCTTTGGATAAAGTATCCAAGCGCGCCGAGGAGCTGTTCAGAACGCGACATGTACTTCTTAGAGGAGGCGGATACCGAGAGGTTGACCAGAGTGTATGGGATGACCTTAGGGCCAAATACACGGCGATGGGGCCGCGTCGGAAGCTCTTACCAAGCGGAACGGTAATAGACGATCTCAGAAAATCCAACTACCTGTACAAAACCAATGGGCGCTGGGAGTCCGGACGGATCGAAAAACTCAGCGACAAGCTTCCGGCCACCGGTAAACTCGCCGAACAGTTGACCGACGATGACAAACTCGAGATCATGATCCAAGGAAAGCGCGACACGATAGCAGAGATGGATCCTCAACAGCGGTCAAGGATGCTGAAAGATGAACTTGATTCCGCCGCGCTGCACGCCGCTCAATTGGTCATCGCGTACGAACTCCAGGGGCGCGATGACCCAAAAGACGACGCAAAAGAGTGGCTGACCGCCGAGGAAAAACGAATCAAGGAGATCTATAATGTCGCCTGACAAAAGATGGGCCGAGTCTGAATCACTGGTAACGAGCAAATTAGACAGCCTCGAAAAAGGGTTTGACCGTCTCACCGGTGAGGTTATCAATCTCCGTGTCAATCAGGGCAAACTGGAGATGAAATCAGGTGTTTGGGGGGTGATCGGGAGCGCTATCCCTGTGGTGATTTTTTTGATTTATGAGGCGATGAAAAAGTCCGGTTAGTCCTCGAGGAGATACCTAACCGCCTCGTCGACGACCTCGTTTTTGACCGTACCGCGCAACACGCCATCGCCAAAAATTTTCAAGTGTTGTTTTGTCGTCTGGACATCGCCCTCGCGGACCAGATAAGGGATCCCAGACATTTTTGAGATTTTGTTGAAGCTCGGTAGTCGCCCGGTGAACAGATAATACAGCATCCAGTCGGCGTGCATCGCCTCAGCTTCGTAGTGGGCCCGTTTTGATCTGCTGGTTGTGTAGTAAATGGCAAAGCATGCGCCATCGTCTCGCCACTGGAGTCGGTGGATCAACTCGTGACACAGGTTGATGGCCTGACCGTCGAGGCTAAACCATTTGTTGAAATCACCTGGATTGTACGGCACGACGATGAATCGCCCAAATGTAAAAGCATATCGGTCGAGGAAATCGGCGATATCGATACCGGCGACATCAAGCATTTTGATGAACATCTCGATCTCGTCGGTCTGCGGCACGAACTGGAGGAAATCCTTGCTCTGGACGATCGTCGCGTCGAACTTGGCGCACATGTGGTAAAAGAGGCCTTCAACCTTGTCTTGAGTTAGTGTAATGGACATCAACAACCCTCCTCCCCACAATACGGGCCGCTATCGCCAACACAGCAGTAGCAGCCGCTGATGGTTTCCCACGCCTGATCGTAGTTGCAGATTTGTAATTCGGTGCCATGACATTGTGTCTCGCCGTGCTCGCACTGGATACCGTCGATCGCCCGGTGCACGAATTCAGCACCACAGCCAACGGCAAAAAATATCAAAATCAAAACTGATAGTTTTCGTTTCATCTCGTCTCCTGTTAAAATACCCCCTGGTGAGAGGGGGCCTGAACATTCAGTTAGTGGATCGTCGTTGGCGCTCACCCGCCGGTTTTATCACCTCCCTTCGCGGTACTTTTTCACCGCTCGTCTGTAGTGTCGTGCTCGCCGTTTGGCGAATTTGTAGACCGGCTTGCATCGTCCACCGGTGCCGTAATGGTTGAACGCCTCTTCGACTGTGTCGCATGTGTCTAGCGATTGACGCCAGAAACTAACGCCGGCAGCTATCTGACCATCGCGTGTGGTTAGGTCGAAGCTTTTGAAATGTTCAGGCATCAGCGCATCGGCTTTACGCTGCTCGTAGTCTCGCATCAACCTCACCGGATGTAGAAAATCTGCCACGTACCGCTCGAGCTCGGCTTGGTAGTTCGGTGCGATGACTAGGGCTAGTAGTAGGTAGATGATCATTCGACAACCTTGAATTCATAGACCCACACCCAGGGGTTTTCGTCCCACGTGCCGGGGCCGTTGATTTTGTTGATTAGATTTGCAAAATGCTCGCTAGCATAGAGGCCTGTGTAGTCGTCGCCCTGCTCGTTGACGACAGCGGTTGATTTAACTCCCTCAGCCTTCGCATCATCCTCGCTGATATCCTGCAGGTGCTCGGCGCGGACATCGGTTATTTTGAGTTTGATGCGGCTGGCCCACTCCGGCATAAATATTTTGTTGCGCCATTTGCCCAACAGTTGAAGGCTGCCACCTTTGTAATCAACAACACAACTATCTGGAAATTCAGACTGTTTACGGTTGTCAAATCTTTGTTCAACCCGCCACGCCTCTTTGACGTAAACGGTCTCGCCGACGTTGTAACGGGGTTTGTGCGTGCCGTGACCGTTGCACAATCGACCGTCCTGGAGCCACCACCACCACTCTCCGCTATTTGCATATTGGTCTAGATATGCACCAGGTAGATCGCATTTCGGCTGCACTTTCATAATTCGCCGCGTCATGGTCTTGGTACCGTCGAGCAACATGGGAATCAACTCGTCACTGAACATTATTCCTTTCATGTCGCTTCACCTTTCAAATATTCACGCACCAGATCAATCCCATCCTGAGCGTTATCGACAACGATAGTCAAAAAACCGTACGGTTTCACATCCTCGATAAAATCGCGCTGGACTTTGGAGAGTTTGCCGTTTACCGGCTCTTTGACCTCGATAAACAGCCCGTGCCAGCCGTCCCGCGCCACCGGGAGGAACAGATCTGGTACCCCTGGTAGTAGGCCCTCGCGTTTCCATCTTGCCCCACGTGCTCGGCGCTGCGTCGGTGTGCCGCTGATCTTGAACCCGTTTGGGATGTGAAACAGGAGTTCCCCGCCGGGCATCAACCGCACACCGGCGACGATGGTCTGTTGGATCTGGGACTCGATGTGGTTCATCTCTTCTCCCACTCCAACGGCTCATCGCCGACCTTGGCGACAAACGCCTGAACACCCTCCGCGTGTATCGCGTCACACAGGATTTCGAAATTTTCGGAGTCGAGCGCCTCAGCTCCGTCAACCCAGACCACTGGCAGTTTTTTTCCTCGTGCACGCAGACAACTGATTTTCACCGCCAACTCGATTTGCTTTGCCGTGTTGACCTGGTGCCAGGGCAGGCCATTGAATTTGATCGTTTTCTCACCCACCTCCAGACCCTGGATCGGCAGGTCGTCGGCCAACCGCCGGCGGAAAGCGTCCAGCGCTGCCAGGGCCTTTGTCAATCGCTCTGATTTGGCCATCAACTCGTCTGCCTCGCGTTGGAACTCCTCGGCTTGTCGGTGGAGTGTCCGCGCCATCACAGCCTGTTTTTGTTGGTGGCGCAGTTCGGCAAGCTTGAGTTTATCGCTGTCGATTTCAGCCTGTACGGAGTTGACCACCGCCATCTCGTCATCGTATTTGTTTCGAGCCTCATCGGCAGATACCTCGATATCGCTCCGAAGCTTGGCTATTAGGTCTGCATCGTCTGCAGCCCTGGCGGCGATTTTCCGCTCTGTTTCGGCCCGCAGTTGTGCGGCGAAGGATTCCCCAGCCCGCTCGACTTTCCCGATTTCTGCTGTCAATTCTGCGCGTTTGCTCTGGATAGCCAGGTCGCGTTGTTCGGCGATGGTTCCCTCACGTCTGACAACTGACTCGGTCGCGCGGTTCGTTTTTTCGATCAGTGCCGTTATTTTTGATTCTTGGTCCTCTGGGAGCTCGGCAGGTGTTTCCCGTCTGGTCTGCTCTGCGGCGGACTCTTTACCCTTCCGATCGACATTCACCCCAGTGCGCTCGCGGAAAATGTTTTCGCGAATCAGCCCAATCTCCTGGAGTGGGTGGAGTGTGGACGGTACTGGTGGGTAACAAGATGGTTCCAGCCCCATCTCTTCCCACAGTTGTTTCCGGTCCAATTCGATGGGGAGCGCCTCCAGGAGGAGCAACACACGCCGTTTGTCATTGGCGTTTAGGAAGTCGATAGGGTTAGCTAGGGCGCCATCATAAAGCCCGCTCAGCCAACGCTGGGGGCTTGGGACGTCCTTGAATCCCTGAGTGTTGCCGACCCGCTGTCTGACCCTGACCTTTGAACCGTCTTTTTCAATCCGAAAATGACCCTCGTCACCGTCGAGGACGAGCACAACCTCGGGTTTTGTCTCTTCGTCGTCGATTCTGGCCAGGTTGGCCAGTTTCCCACCGCCGACTGCGGTTTTGACAGCCTCCAGCACGGATGTTTTGCCGGTTCCGTTCTTGCCACTGATTACCGTTATCTCTCCTGCCTCGATGCCCACTTCTCTGGCGCCGAGAACATCTCTAACTGTGATCTCTGTCACACGAAGCATTTTCCTGTGCCTCCTCTCCTGCGATACCACGACACGGTTTTTCCATACGCCGAGTCGCGCCATTTTCCCACAAATTCCCACCCCGGTCCAAGTTGTTCAAGCAACTCTTTTTCACTCTTACCGGGTCGGATCTTGATCTGATTTACGGCCATCACAGACAGCGTGCTGCCGTTTTTCCCCTTGGTCAATTCCGCCATTTCCATTTTGTCCCCCCATGTTTTCGGCATCGGCACATTCGGTGCACCGTTTAAAAGGGTACGTGGCGACGTATGCGCGAATTTCTTTTTTCGTCAGCTCTCGCCAGCATACCCAACAGAGAGTAAAACCTCTCATTTGGATTCACCCTCGTTGTTCAACACGTCCAGCAGTGCGGCCGCTTGCGCTTCTGTAAGAGAGGCGCTACTCCATCCAACTTTTTTACATTGGGTATCGATCCATTTCGCCTTTTCCTGGACACCCATTTTCTCGGACAGGGCAAACTGGAGCTCGTCAAAAACGTCCATTTGCTCTGGAACTTCAACCGGGCGCTCTGACACCTCGGCTTTGCGATCTTCGGTTGGTGACTCTGTGACTACAGTGGAATCGCCGATGTCGATGACTGGTCCAATATCGTCAATTTCATCGCGTGAGTGCATCCCCATCGACAACTCTGGGGCGAATACTCTGCACCAAAATGCCGCCGCACGATAGTGAAACATCAACTCGGGCATTGAGTTCCACTTAGGGTTATCGATCCACTTTTCTGTCTTCACCATTTTCCAGTTGACCAGCGGCCCAACACACTCCTCACCGCTCTCCTTGTCGGTGGCATATGCACGGCATCCCCAGTCATCCTTCCCTTGTTTTCCCTCGAACCGATATCGCAATGGTGTGAACCTGCCGCAGGCGTTGACCGTGGCGATCAGGAAAGTCGCCTCAAACGCCGGTTTGCCATGCACAATATACATTTTTTGCATAACGGCAAAAACCGAGGCGTCGATACGATTGGCCAACTCCATCGCGATCAACACGTTTGGGATGTTGTTCCGATACGCTGTAGGCACCAGGGTGCTCGATGCGTATGCCTTCGCCTGGCGTTGGGCCAGTTCAAACCCTGAGTGGTTGGCGTCTGCCACTGCTAATTTGTCGTTCATCTCTCCTCCTGTTTAAACTGTTTTTCCAACAGTTGCTTTTTGTACCACTCCGGCAATCCACGAATTACGCCACGTCCGACGGTTTTCCAGGCGTGGGCGAACAGTTTCGCCTTGATCTCGTCGCCGCATTCATCTTTGATGTCGCGTTGAACTTCTTTGAGAAGGGCGCCAATATCCTTCGGGCTGTTCGTCAACTCTCCGCGTTCTGCCAGATGCTGGATTGCCTTTTGCCATCTAGCCGGCGTTCTGTATTCGTTTGCTAGCGTGGTGTAAATATCAAGTTTTTTTGGGTGCCGTTCTTTCCAGTCGCCGCGGTGCACTTCTTTGAATTTCTCGCTGACGTGTTTCGCCATCATCACCTTGCCGTCACGCGTGAATCTGTCGTAATTCTTGATTACGACACCCTCAATTTTGCTTCCACCGAGAATTGAGACGCGATCCATGAAACCGCTAATCATTTCGGCTGTTACTTCTTTGCCGGGACCGTCGTAGAGGACAGGGACGATTTCTACACCGAACGCAAAAGGACCGAAGAGGCGCTGCATCTCTATCCCAGTTTGAATCTGTGGCAAATCTCTAACAAATGTGCTTTCTGACGTTTCAACGTCAAATAAAACCAGATTCATCGCTGGAACCCGGTCATAACAAATCGTGTTGTGTTTCGGTTTTTGGAGATATTCGCAGCGGTAGGTGTAGCCTTCAATCAGCAGGTGTTTGATTTTTTGAACCTGCTCGACGGCCAGTTCAAACATCTTGTGTTCTTCGCCTGGTGCAAATTCGAGACTTTTAGATCTCAATTTCAGTTCACCTCCGTGGATTCCAAAACTGAACTGTGAACCGTCGATCTTCTCCTCGATTACCACATGGCCGTCCATCACATCGGCGACTTGTGGGTGACCAACGTTATATACTTTTGGGTAACTGTGCCAACTGCTCATCTCTCCTCCTGTTCGTCGTCGTCGAAGTAGTCTGGAGGGCATTCTGTACCGCAACTAGGACATGTGTGAAAACCCTTTGACCATCCACGATCGCAGTAATCACAGTCATCTTGACTGATGTGTCTTACTTTGAGTAATTCGTTGATGTGTGGCACGTTTGTGTTGTCATATTTGCTCATCCTATACCCCTTTCGGTAATTCTTCGATTTCTCTCAATACCCAACGCAAAACATTGGCGACCATAGGTGCTGCTTTATCGATTGCACCGCGAATCTCGCTCTTTGTCCGTGGCCCGCGCTGTCGCTCTTTTTTTGGATTAGGCGACTTACAGGTTTCCCACCGCCGGATTGTCTGCTCGGCGACTCCGAAAACCTGAGATACATCGGAATATGAGTAACCCTGATTTAGTAGCCGCATCGCCTTGGCCGCTTTGTCTGAGACGCTGTCCTGCTTGCGCTGCTCGTTCAGGCTGAGGCTCATCGAGAACAGTTCAGAGTCGCTGCCGCGTTTTAAAATGCACGGACACTGCAGCGGCTCGGCGCCCTGGTCGGTTAGCATCTCGTTTGCGGCTCGCAGCGCATTGACACGCTGGCGACCGTCAACCACGACTGGCTCTCCGTCAACCTTGGCGATGATGACCGGCTCGAGCACCCCCTGCATTTGATAGAGCATGTTTTTTACCATGCCGCTATTGACCGGCCAGTGGACGCGAGGGTCGAAAAACGGGCTTGACTCGTCGGTGACTAGCACGAGTTTTTCCGGCGGTAACCACAGACAGTCTGATCGGCGCGCTTGAAATGGCGTTTTACCCATAATATCTATACTCCTTTCGGCCGCTTTCGCGTTAGCACCGTGTACTCCATCGGCTCGACCGTATACCCTTTTCGTTTTCGAATTTCCCGGCTCAGTATCGTCCCGTCTGGGAGGGCGGCAAAACTGGCCAATTTCATTTTCTGTCTAATCTGTGACTCTAGCGATTTGGCGTTTTTGTCATGCTCACCGCGCTCTATTTTCTCACATTCCCACCGGTCGACAAGGTCAGCCATCTCATTGTCCCAGATCTCGGTTGTGCCGTCTCCTTCGTGGTAGCAGCGCTTAACCGCCGGCAGGCTTCTGAATGAATCGTCCTTCGGTGGCGTTTTGTGCTGTACGTGCCACCAGAACACCTCCAGATGCCGGTAAACGTCGTCCAGGTACTTCCGGTCGATTTCAAAATCAGCCCAACTGAGTCCCGCTCTTGTGGAGCCAGCGATAGACCCCCAGGTGGTCCCGTAGCAGTCCATTTGGCCCTGGAGCTGCAGTAGGAATTTATCGGGTAGACACTCAGCCCAATCTACACCGGCGCCATAGTCGTTAACGTCTTTGAGCTCGAGCGGGCCTTTGCCATCACGCGGTGCTGGGTGATCTTTGTTGCCGATGGTTATCCTGTCCAGCGTACTGCCAAGCCACGGAATATCAGGGTGGACGAATATCTCGTAATCGCCCGGATCCCAAGTCTCCCGACCGGTCTGGATCTCGTACTCCCGAGCGGTAAAATTCTCCGTGGCTTTCCCCTTTCGCATATGGTACGTTTCGCGCTTCTCGGTCCCGTTGACCTTGTGTTCCCACAACTCAAACCTGGTCATGTACCCAAACCCCAGCACAGAGGCCCACTCACTAGTCTGTAGACGTTTCCGGCGTTCCTTCAGCCACGTTTTTTCTGTCATATTTGATCTCCTGTAAAAACCACATCAACTCCCGAAACAACCTATCGGTGGTGACGCTGGCCGCCGGCTCAACTAAAGCCTTGAGTAGCAAAAGGCGATCTATGGCGTCGGTGGGGGACATTAGTCGACTTTTGCCATCCACTCTTTGCAGACGAGATCCAGGTGTTTGACACCATGATATTTCGATGCAAAAATGATTCGGTTTTTTGATTCGCCGCAATGACAGCGAGAACTCGGTTTTGGCCATTTTACGATATCCTCTCCGCCGTTACGTGAAATTTTGACTTTCCCTTGGATTTTTGCACAGTTGGCACAATTTTGATTACCCATCTTCTTCTCCTAAAACCTGAGTTTATCAGACGTCCACTCACCGGTGCGAATGCCGTGTTTTTGCATAAATTTCGTGATGGCCTTGTTGATGACCATCGAGTCTAGTCGCTCGCGTTTCGTCATGATATCCCCGGCGCTGGACGGCAACACAGACGGCTCTGGCTGCTCGTCTGGACCCATCAGACACTCACGACAGAGATATTCTCCCTTGTACCTGTCAACGGCCTGGACGCCGCAGGAGCACCAATGGATCTCCATGTCAGCGGCGGCTGTTTTCTTGTATCTTGCCACAGTTCCCTCCGTATAAAAAAGCCCCGGGGGGCGAGGCATGCCCCCCAGGGCAGGAGAAGCTAGTTAGTCATTTTCTCTATGTCGATTTCGACGCTTTCGATCTTGCCGTCGATCGGCTTGAATCCCCAGCGGTCCCAGTAGGCGATCGGCTCACCGTTGAGGTATATGCATGTCTGGTGGTTTTTGTCCCCGCGCATCTGTGCAGCGATGTGCCTTATCGGGTTTGTTTGGCTATCAGTACCGGGCTTGACTTTTACTATGATATTGACGTTCATCTGTCTTCTCCTTAATTTGTTTCTGACTGCCTCGTCAGTGCCGGTAGTCAACCCGGCAGACGCCCAGGAGGGCGTTTCGGCTAAAAAATCTTAGTCAACTCCTTGTTAAACGCACCGGTCACTTTCGGCCTGTTTTTTTGCAACTTTGGGTTTCATTTTACCTCCGGCATAAAAAAACCCCAGGTGGCTGGCGACCCCCCAGGGCAGGAGAAGCTAGTTAGTACCCGTACTGCTTTGATTCTTGGTTGATCCTGATTAGGAGAGATTCTGCAGCCACGTCTGCGTATTCCAGGGAAGGCGCTTCAAGGCCTTCACTTGTTGCGTTTTGCTCGTGCAGCCTGATCTCATCTATCAGGCGCGGGGCGATTCGCTGGTTGAACCTTGTTCTTTTCGGAGCATTTTCGATCATTGTCTCTGCTTTTTTGATTATCTCTTCGCGCGTCATTTTTCTTCTCCTTGTGTTTCGGCGTTATTGCCGTGCCTCTACTCATCCATATTTTCGATGCAGTCAACTGGAAAAACCAGTTGCTCATCGTCGCTACCAGTGACCGGCAACAGGATACCTTTTACGGTGACCCTGTTTCTGTCAGTCATCAGAAAACTTTTCCAGGTGGACTCGATGCCGTCGATTTTGGCCATGCTGCAGCCGCCCTCAGACTCGTCGGTCTGATAATTACGGCTAACACCAAACTCGGGGACAGCACCGTATCTCCAGCCTGTTACAACATCACAATCGGCGATTGATACGCCGGATTTCCCCAGGTCGTAGGCAGCCTGCAACAGCGGGGAGTAGTAATTCCAAAAAGTGTCGGTGTCAGAGTGGCGGATGCCTGCTGCGTTTGTTTTTTTGAGTTGTGTCGCTGTAATAAGCATACCTGGTTATTAGTGCAATTGGTGTGCCACATTGTAGTGGACCGAATCATTGACTTTTTTTGGTACCGACTACTATGAATCACGCAATCTTTTCATAGTTTCAGCTATGCAAACTTTGCGTAGTGAAAAATGTTAATGATTGTAGCAACTTACGATTGCGATATTTTGCGCACTGCCGCATTATTTTCGATTGGACACTTTTATATAATGAAAACACTTTGTATATAGACGTTGTACCACTCCAAAATCATTAGATTAGTGCGATTTTGCCAGATTGGAGTTGGCACGGGTTTTGTAGTACTCTCAGACTATGTTTAACCAACCCACCATCGGCGGTCTCGGTGGCTCAGCGACCTGCAGCCCTGCCACACACGTCACCGAGACCGCTGTTTTTTTGGAGGAAAAACTGTGAAAACCGAAGAACTATTGAAAAAGTATGAAAATGGAGAACGATATTTTGGCGAGGCCAACCTGAGCGGGTCCAACCTGTATAGGGCGGACCTGAGCGGGGCGAACCTGCGCAGGGCGGATCTGAGCGGGGCGTACCTGAGCGGGGCGAACCTGAGCGGGGCGAACCTGAGTGAGGCGAACCTGATCGGGGCGGACCTGAGCGGGGCGAACCTGATCGGGGCGGACCTGCGTTGGGCGAACCTGATCGGGGCGGACCTGAGCGGGGCGAACCTGAGCGGGGCGGACCTGAGCGGGGCGAACCTGAGCGGGGCGAACCTGAGTGAGGCGAACCTGAGCGGGGCGAACCTGAGCTGGGCGGATCTGAGTGATGCGAACCTGAGTGGGGCGAA
>Ga0180437_10001644_pt1 | contig 37891 bp, 29 predicted proteins | sample SS_ome_4_FD_132410 | JGI IMG/M metagenome (GOLD analysis project Ga0180437, IMG submission 132410) | Hypersaline lake sediment archaeal communities from the Salton Sea, California, USA - SS_3_D_1 metaG | ecosystem: Environmental > Aquatic > Non-marine Saline and Alkaline > Hypersaline >...
ATTGAGTCCTGCGCAGCTAATGCGCGGGTGCCAGCGGCAGCTTGCCTGCCGCTGCCCGGAATCGCAGGGGCGGACAAGCCGCCCCTGGCACCCAGACGATCATTGGCAATGCAGGGGTCACTAAGATACCGTGCATATCCTTGACAGGCCCGCGCAGTCCGCGTGACCGCGGAATGGGAGGTGTAGCATGGGTTACGGGCGACAACGGGCATATGGTCTTTGGGCCCTGGCAACGTGGGTGCTTTGGCTGGGCGCGAGCCCGGCGCTGCTGGGGGCCGATTGGCCGACGTACCGCGGCGACGAGCGTCGCAGCAACAAGGAAGGGCCCGGGTTAACTCTTCCGTGCTTCGCACAAGACGTGCCCGGTCCCTCTTCCCATGCCGTCACGCTGCTGGACGACGGTAGCTACTGGCGGTTCCATGCCGCGCTGCGTCCACCGGTCGTCACGGCGGGTGCGTCGGAGGCGGCCGGTCCCCGGGCCGGCGACGGGTCGGCCGTGTTGCCGGTCGTGGTGCCCTACCGAAGCTACCCGGGCATCGAGCATATCGCCACGCCGGGGGCACCCCCGGGCTGGCCCCGGATCGAGTTCGACGACGGCGCCTGGCCGCGCGCCCGTGCAGGCGACCGCTGGCCCGGCTCGATCCCGCGAGTAGTCCTTCGCCCGGCTGTGCGGTTCTCGGTCTCCACAGTTTGCCTGCGTGGCAAGTTCACGGTCAAAGAGCCCTCGGCGGTGCGGGCGCTCGAGTTGTCGCTTGGCTATCGAGGCGGGGTGACGGTCTACCTGAACGGACAAGAGGTCGCGCGTCGGGACCTGCCCGCGGGCGAGCTGGACGCGGCGACCCCCGCCACGCCCTATCCACCCGAGGCGTTCACCGACGGCCATGGCAAGCCGATCCCCGGCCCCTACCACGCGGCCAAGCGGATCGAAGCGGGCGAGGCGGACCTGGCCGAGCGCATCGCGCGGCGCGACCGGTCGCTTGAGCCGTTGTCGCTTCCACGCGAGCTCTTGCGCAAGGGCACGAACGTCCTGGCCGTCGAGGTACACCGCAGCGACTACCACCCCTCGGCCCTGTCGTGGTTCGGCAGCCCGCACCTCGAGCGCCGCTGTGCCTGGGCCCCCGTGGGACTGCTGGAAGTGAAGCTCCGGGCGGAAACCGACGGGGGCGACGCCGTCGTGGCCAACGTCGCCCGGCCCGAGGGCGTTCAGGTTTGGAACGAGGACCTCAACGACCGGGTGACCGTGCTCGACTACGGCGAGCCCCACGAGCCGCTACGCCCGATCACGATCGTGGCGGCCCGCAACGGGGCTTTCTCCGGCAAGGTGGTGCTCGGCTCGACCGAGCCGGTCGCGGGGCTCTCGGCCGTGGCGAGCGACCTGCGCGGGGCCGGGGGCCAAACGATCCCCGCCGCCATGGTGGAAATACGCTACCCGCGACTCGACGGCCGCGCCTACCAGCGGCCCGACTGGTTCGACGGGCTGCTCGACCGCCCGCCGGCCGAAGTCCCGATGCACCCCGACAAAGGGGCGTCGCCGTGGCATCCGGGCGGCGCGGCCATCCAGCCGATCTGGGTCACGGTACAGGTGCCGCGCGAGGCCGCGGCGGGCCAGTACCGCGGCGGGATGACGATCTCGGCCCGGGACCTCGGCCCGATCCGGGCGCCGATCGAGCTGGAGGTGACCGATTGGACCTTGCCCGATCCCAAGGACTTCCGCACGTACGTGGGCATCTACCAGTCGCCGACCAGCCTGGCCGTGCAATACGGCGTCGAAGAGTGGTCCGAAGAGCACTGGCGCCTGATGGAGCGGAGCTTCGCGCTGTTGGGGCAAGTGGGCGGCGCGGCCGTGAACGTCCCGATCTCCAACCGCACCCAGTTCGGCAACGACGCGGGGATGGTCTACTGGGTACGCAAGCCCGACGGGTCGTTCGACTACGACTTCTCGGTGCTCGACCGCTACCTCGAGCTGGTGAAGCGGCACCTCGGCGTGCCCGACTTCGTCGTGCTGCACGTGTGGCACTCGGGCGGCTGGGAAACGCGGGCCGCGGACCAGCAGAACACGGTCACCGTCGTCGACCCCCGCACCGGCGAGCGCGAGCGCATGCAGGTGCCCACCTTCGGCTCGGACCAGAGCAAACGGTTTTGGAAGCCGGTGCTCGACGCGATCCGCGAGCGCCTGGCGGACGAAGGCATGGAGAAGTCGATGTGCCTGGGCATCCTGTCCGACGGCACGGCGCCGCCGGAGGTCTTCGCGGCCTTCGACGAGATCGTACCCGGCGGGGCCAAGTGGACCCGCGGCTGCCACCGGGCCGCCCGAGAGGAAGCGCCCTATCCGCTCAAGGGGGGCGGGCACGTGGTGCTGCACGAGTTCTGCTACGGCATGGCCATGGCCGACCCGGCCAAAGGGCTTCCCCCGATATGGCGCCAGCGCACGTGGCCGGGCGCGGCCTTCATCCGGCACAACTTCGACGACAACTTGTCGCTCTTGAAGTACCGCACCATGCCCGAGCGGGCACTGTATTGCGGCACCCGGGGCGTGGGGCGCGTGGGCTTGGACTTCTTCGACGTGATCGAGGACGGGCGCGGCCGGCGCGGGCCGATCTACAACCGCTGGCCCCACTCGAGCTGCCACCAGCGCGAACCGAACCTGTTCCGCATGGCCGCCCCGGGGCCCGAGGGCACGATCCCCACGGTCCGCTTCGAGCAGTTCCGCCAGGGCGTGCAGGACGCCGAGGCCATGATCTTCGTGGCCGATGCCCTGGCCAATCACCCGGACGGGTTGGACGAGGAGCTGACGGCCCGGTGCCGGGAGTTGTTCGTCGAGCGGCTCCGGTACTGTCTGACCCGCTGCCCGGAGGCTTATGGCGAGGTCTACTTCCGCACCGACCACTACGGCTGGGAGGAACTGACCCGGCGGCTCTACGCGACTGCCGCGGCGGTGGCGCGAAAGCTGCCGGGGGAGTAGGATTACTGACCCTTGCATTGCCAATGACCGCTTGGGTGCCAGGGGCGGCTTGTCCGCCCCTGCGATTCAGGGCAGCGGCGGGCAAGCTGCCGCTGGCACCCGTGCGCTACTCTCGCGCGAAAGGAGACAGCCAATGAGCGAGAAACCAACGGCATTCGCGGTGGGCGCACACCCGGACGACGTCGAGTTCACGATGTCGGGCACGCTCGCCCTGCTGGCCGAGGCCGGGTTCGAGCCGCACATGATGAACCTCTCCCGCAGCAACCTCGACAGCAACGAGCTGCCCGAGGACGAGGTCATCCGAATCCGCCGGCGAGAGGCCGAGCGGTCGGCCTCCGTGATCGGGGCCGTGTACCACCCGCCGATCGTCGACGACCTGATGATCTTCTACGAGGACAAGCTGCTGCGGAAGATGAGTGCCGTGGTGCGCGAGATCGCGCCGACGATCGTTCTGCTCCCCTCGCCGAACGACTACATGGAGGACCACACGAACACGGCCCGGCTGGTGGTCACCGCCTGTTTCAGCCGGGCGATGCGCCTCTACACCAGCGACCCGCCCCGCGAAGCGACCGAGCAGGACGTCACCCTGTACCACGCCCAGCCGCACCTAAACCGCGACGGGATGCAAACCCTGGTCGTGCCGGAACTGTTCGTGAACGTCACCCGTGTGATGCCGACGAAACTCGAGATGCTCGGCTGCCACGAGAGCCAGCGCCAGTGGCTCGACGAGACCCAAGGGCTGGACGACTACCTCCAGAGCATGCGCACGTCGTGCGCCGAAGTGGCCCGCCTCTCCGGCCAGGCCGGGTGGGAATATGCCGAGGGCTTCCGGCGGCACAGCCACGTGGGGTTTTCGGCGGAGGACGGGGATCCGCTGAGCGAAGTGCTGGGGCAGTACGTGGTGCGACGGGCTGGCGGCTCCACTTCCCCGGGACACGCGAGAGGGCTAGAATAGAGAAGATGGGTTTTCTGGTCCGGCATTGCCAAGAGGAGCGCGAGCATGTCCCAACTGACCATTTCACTTCCCGGAACGATCACCGAGGACGAGGCCAAGCTCTTGCTGGCCGTGAAGCTCTTCGAAGTCGGCCGCTTGTCGGCGGGTCAGGCCTCGGAATTGGCTGGTTGCTCTAAGCGGACGTTCATGGAGCTGTCAGGCAAGTACGGTGTGCCGACGTTCGACTATTCGACGGACGAGTTGACGGACGACCTTCGCCATGCCTGATGAATTGACCGTTGCGAATAGCAGTTGCCTGATTGCACTCGATGCAGTCGGGTACCTCTCCGTCCTACATGAACTCTACGAAGCGATCGACGTACCCGATGCAGTCAACCGGGAATGTGGAGGACAACTGCCGGCGTGGGTGCAGGTCCGATCGGTGAGCAATCGGTCCCTCGTGCAATCCCTGCGTTTGGAGCTCGGTGAAGGTGAAGCCGAGGCCATCGCCTTGTGTGTGGAACGATCCGCTAACCGCGTTATTCTCGATGACAAGAAGGCCCGTCGCATCGCCCGAGAATTGAAACTTCCGGTGACGGGGACATTGGCGATCTTACTGCGCGCGAAGGAAGCGGGGGTTCTTCCCAACGTGCACGATCCGATCGACGCGCTCTTGGCAGCGAACTTTCGCGTTTCCGAGACGCTGATCGCGGAGGTGTTGCGTCGAGCCGGAGAATCCCCGAGCGACTGAGGCTAGTCCCCGTGCGGCAGCATCACCGCTTTGACGATCGGCTGCGCGCCGTCGATGATGCCCTCCAGAATCTCCCGCGTCTGGTCGAAGGCGAACGTGTGGCTGACCAGGGCCGAGGCGTCGACCAGCCCTTCCCGCAAGAGCCGGTTGGAGACCGGGAAGTTGATCGCCGGCTCGGCGAACGTCGGCACGAGCGTGATCTTGCGGAACACCAGGTCGTTGATGTCCACGGGGATCGTGCTTAAGCCGCCGAAGTGCAGGCCGTAGAAAGTGATGATCCCGCCGAACTTGATGATCTTCAGGGCATCGAGCACGCTCTCGGGCGGTGAGGAAACGATCACCCGGTCGACGCCCTTGGGGAACTTCCGCTTCACCTCGGCCTCGATGTCCTGCTTGCCCACTTCGATGAAGTCGTCGGCCCCGAACTTGGCGGCGAGCTCCATTCGGGCGCGTTCCCGCTCGTTGTCCGCCGGCAGCCCGGTCATCACCACGTAGCCCGCGCCGTAGAGCTTGGCCACCCGGGCCGACATCAGCCCCAGCGGCCCGGGCCCCAGCACGGCCACGCTGCCGCCGAGCGGGATTTGGGCGTTTAACACCGAGGTGAGCGACACGGCCAGTGGCTCGGTCAGGCACGCCGACACGTGGTCGAGCCCCTCGTACTTGTCCAACGAGTTGAACCGCACCGAGAGGTACTCGCCCATGCCGGGCTGGCCCTCCATGTCGTACATATTACGGCAGAACTGCGCCTGGCCGCTCTTGCAGTCCTCGCACACGCCGCACATCGTGCAGTCCTCGACGATCACGCTGTCGCCGGGCGCGACCGTGGTGACGTTCTTGCCCACCTCGATCACCTCGGCCGAAATCTCGTGGCCCAGCGGCATGGGGTCGTCGTCCCAATCCCGCACGAAGTTCACGTCCGTGCCGCACACGCCGCACGCCCGGACCTTCACGATCACGTGATCCTCATCCGGCGGCGCGATCTCACGGACCCGCTCCTCGATGGCGAGGTACTTCTTGCCGAAGAGTCCCTTGCTTTGCATGACCGTACCCTCCTGATCGGCTTACCCCAGCCACGGATGAAACACAGATGAAACACGGATTGAATTCAAATGATGTACGCGTGTCGCCCAAGGCCCCGTCATTCATCCACGGTTCTTGTCTGTGCCCGCTTCACGAGTCGGTTCGCACACTTCGGGCATTACATCAAAGAACGCCTCGGCACGTCGCACGACGTCTTCCACCGAGTCAGTACGGAAGACTTCCGTGTAGAGCTGATCGCAATCTACGGTAACACAGTCGATCGCGGCTCTCTCCCATACCCTTCGACATCGCCACGTCTTCAGTACGACGGCAAACGGTGCCGAGCATCGGTGTTTCCTGAGACGTTCGTCCATGTTCGCTGCAAACCCCACTTTGAATCGACCGGGATCATGTTTTGGCTCAAGCTGGACCACGTAAAACACTCCCACCTCCATTGAATAGACAGACTCGCCTCCGTTTTCCACATCGGTATCACGGGTGCCGCTTCCACGCGCTCTCCAGGGATGCTCTCTCTTGAGCCTCTCTACTTCAGCGCGTGTGACGTACGATGCCAACTGGTTGCGCCTTGTGGCATCACGTTGCTTGGTCGGAGTAATCCCGATCTTCTTCAGCACCTTGAAGACCTGCTGCTTCCGTGTGCCGAGTTCCTGGGCCACGTCAGATACGGATATCAGTTCTTGATCCATTCAATCACCCCGATCTAATCGGAAGCTCTCTCCTGCCACCATTCTTGGCCCGCGTTCAATCCGCCTTTCGTTCACGGCTAGAATACCATTCGCTTAAACTCTACTTTCGTTCGACCGAAGTTAATCAGCAACCCGACCTTAATGCCGGTTGCCTTGAGTTCGTTGAGAAGCTGGGCTTCGTCCTGGGGGTTGTACTCCTTGGCGACCTTCAACTCGACCATTACGGCATCTTCGACGAAGATGTCAGCCTGGTAATCGCCAACGACAGCTCCCTTGTAATACACCGTGATCTTGTGCTCCAACTCCGCCTTCAGCCCACGCTTGATCAACTCCACCTGCATAGCTTTCTGATATACCTTTTCCAAGAACCCATACCCCAACACCCGATGCACTTCAAATGCCGCCCCAATGATTTCCTTCGTTATTTCCTCGTGCAGAAGAGCCACGATTTTCTCCTTATCCGTGTTTCATCTGTGTTTCATCCGTGGCTACTCTCTCCGTGGACATCATCCTACGCCATACAGCCGCCCGTCAAACCCCGGCTGCACGTCGTCGTCCGCGTGGTCCATCACCTCGCCCAGGTTGTCGAACACCTTGCGGAACCCCGCCACCACCTTCTCGTTCAGCTCCAGCCCGTTGGGCGGGTGGATGCTGTGCACATTGGTGTACGTTTCGCAGTACATCTGGGCGACCGGGAAATCGTTCGGGTCGTACTTGTAGGTGACCCCCTGGGCCTCGTTGATGGCCCACGGGTAACGCTTGCCCACGCCGATCATGCTCTGGAACACGTCCTGGGCCAGGGTCGGCATCACCTGCCACTGCCCCACCAGCACCCCCTCCTTGAAGAGCGCCTTCTCGACGGCGATGCGGAACCGCCGCGGCTCCGCGTCGATGCCGGCCGCCTTGGGGTCGAACCGCACCGCGTAGAACCAGTAGACGTGCTTGCACTCCGGCGGGCAGAAGGCGGGGATCACGCCCGGGATCTTCCCCAATTCGCGGCTTAGGTACTCGGAATTGCTAATCCGCGTCGCGTTGTGCTCGTCGAGGTGCATGAGCTGCCCCCGGGCCAACGCGGCGGGCAGCTCCTGGTTGCGGTACATGTAGCCGAGGATTGACGAATTGTACTTCTGCCGGAGCGTCTTCTCGTCGCACTCGTCGCCGAAGTAGCGCACCAGGTCGCCCTTCTTGAGCACGTCGTCGTCGTCGGTGATGAACAGCCCCCCTTCGCCGCCGCAGAGGTTCTTGAGATTATTGAGGCTAAACGCCCCAGCCACCCCGATCGTGCCGCACATCCGGCCCTTGTACATCGCCCCGTGGGCCTGGCAGGCGTCCTCGATCACGTGCAGGTTGTGCTTCGCGGCGATCTCCATGATCGGGTCCATGTCGGCCGGGCAGCCCTGGATGTGGACCGGGATGATCGCTTTGGTCCGCTCAGTGATCGCCGCCTCGATCTTGGCCGGGTCCATGGTGTAGGTCCGCGGGTCGATGTCGACGAAGATCGGGATGGCCATCTGGTGCAGAACGCAGGACGCCGTGGCCAGAAAGGTGTAAGCCGGCACGAGCACTTCGTCGCCGGGCCCCACGTCGACGGCCGCCAGGGCCATGTGCAGCGCGGCCGTGCCGCTGCCGGTGGTCAGGCAGTGCTTGGCGCCGATGAACTGGGCGAACTCCTTCTCCAGGGCCACGACCTGGGGGCCGGTCCCCCCGGCCACGATCCCGCTGTCGAGGACCTCGGCCACCAGCCGGCGGTCGTCCTCGGTGATCACCGGCCAGTTTTTGTAGTCCTCCCGTTTCAGTATCGGCGTGCCGCCGCTAATGGCCAGCTTTTCCGCCATGGGCTATCTCCTGCAAAAAGGGGTCAGAACTATTTTTCGGAGGGGCCACGCACCGAAGCATCGCTCGCCTGAGGAAAAGAGTTCTGACCCCTTTTCCGTCGGCTAGCGGATCCGCAACAACGGCTTCAGCACAAACACAAACGGAATGGTAATCAGCAGGTAGGCCACAAGCCAGGGGGGAAAGAAGATCTGCGGGATGCCCGGCACTACGCCGAAGAGCTTCACCTGTCGGAGCCGGGTCTCGGTGATCACCTCGCCGCCGTGGTCGAGGATCGGCGGCGTGTAGCTCGCCTGGCCGACCAGCACGGGGTGCGTGAGATTCCGGCCGCGGAACCGGAGCACTGGCTCGTAGGGTTCCGGGCTGGCGGCGGGAGTGAGTTCCCAGACGGCCATGCCGTGCGGCGGGCCTTCGTCCGTGACCGCCTCGATCCGCTTGACCCAGCCGTCGGCCTCGACGCCATCGGTGGGCACCACGTGGGCCAGCTCCCCTTCGGCCGAGACCGGCGTGTAGAGGGCCAGCTCCAGCGGCTCGCCGGCCCGCGGCGGATGGTAGTCCAGGCGCAGCGCGGCCCACGTGGCCAGCACCGCGATGGGCAGGATGGCCGCCAGCAGCGGCAGGCCCTCGGCTTTTAGCGCGATCAGCGTGACCATCGACGTGGTGCGCCGGTGCCGGGCGACGGCCTCGCGGTCACGACGCGACTTGGCCTCGCGCGTGAGCCGCTTGAGCTGTTTGCGGTCCGCGGCCACCCGACGGAGCCGGTCCTGGTTCGTGGTCCCCAGGCGCACGAGCGTGAGCACCGCCGCCGAAAGGATCGCCACGACGAAGAGCGTCAGGTCCGTCGGCAGCCTGAGCGACCAGCCCAAGAGCAGGTCGCCGAGGTAGAGGCAGGCGTTGTTCCACGCTTCGAGCATGAGCAGCCCTTTTGGAGTGCGGCGATTCATCGCCGCTTTCCGTCCCTCTCAACAACGTTCCGTTTCTCCCAAACCGCCGCGAGCAATCGTTCGATCGTTTGCCGGTCTCAGAAAAAAGCGGCGATGAATCGCCGCACTCCAAAGTCAGTTCACCGGTGTTTCTTCCTCGGCCAACACGCTCACCGTGCCGCGGTTCCCGTCCACGCGCACCCGGGCCCCTTCGCGGAGCAGGCGCGTGGCGTCGGGGCAGACCACCGCGGGGATGCCGAAGTCGCGGGCCACGATCGCCCCGTGCGAAAGCACCCCGCCCCGCTCGATGACCAGCCCTCGGATAGAGAGGAACAGCGGCGTCCAGCCCGGGTCGGTCGAGGGGCAAACGAGGATCGGGTCCTCGCCCAGGTCGCCGGCCTCTTGCGGGCTTAGGACGATCCGCGCCGTGCCCGTGGCCGTGCCCGCGGCGACCGGAGTCCCCTTCAGCTCGGAGGCGGCCTGCACCGGGCGCGGAAGCCCCAGGCCGTCCAGCTCGCGGGAGTCGATCACCTCGGGCATGTCGAGCCGCTGGCATGCCTGCCAGCGCACGCGGCGGGCCTCGATCGTCTCCTCCAGCTCGCCCCGCTTGCGCACGAAGTCACGCAGCTCCTCCAGCTTCAGGAAGTAGAGCTTGCGTCCCAGCTCCCAGCGCTCGGCGAGCTCTTGGATCGCCAGGCGCAGCAGCTCGTAGCCCATCATCAGGTAGTGCTTGCCCGACTCGCGGTAGGGCAACAGCGCCCGGGCCTCGTGCAGGTGCTCTTCGATCGGCTCGCGGAGCGCGCTGCCGCCGCAATCGGCCAGCACGCCGGGCAACTGCTCCTCGGCCTCGCGCCGGCGCGCGAGGTTCTCCCGGTGAATCTCCTCCGGCCCGCGACCCGGCGACGACCTGAGCCGCCCCACAAGTTGCTCGAGGTACGCGGGGTCTTCACGCCAACGCGGCTCGGCCAGCTCCATCTCGTTCGTGGCCCGGTGCCCGAACCGCTCGAGAAACTCCTCCATCGTGGCCTCTCCGTGGGCAACGCGGTAGAGCAGCACGTCCTGCTCGAAGGTGGTATCGCCCTCCAGCGCCCGGCTCAGCGTGGCGGCCATCGCCGTGCCCTCGTCCGGACCCATGAGCTGCACGAGGAGCTGTTGCAGGCCGTCGAACGCCAGCGAGCCGACGAATCCCGGCCGGAGCGACTCGGGGCCGAACCGGGTGAGCACCTCCGCTCGCCGCCGGTGCAGCTCGTCAAGCACCTGCTCGTCCGACAAGCTGCCCAAGTCCTGCGCACGCTTCTGGTCGACGTACCTCAAGTAGGGCGGCAACACCTTGTCGCGAAACCGCCGGGCCGCGTCGCGCCGGGCACGCCGTAAGAGCTTCGACGAACGCCACATGGCCCAGAGTGTACCGGGCAAACGGACCAGGAAGCGGCCGTCGGCCCGATCGGGGTCGAATCGGGTCGGCCCCCGGTCCAGCAGGCTCTTGTCGGCCACCAGCGCGTCGAGCTCGTAACGCAGCGGCATCCCGTCCCAAAACATCCCGGCCAGCTTGTCGGGATCGGCGTAGACCCGGCCGCCGATCAGCTCCAGGAAACCGTCGCGCCGGGCCGCGGCCGACGGGCGGTAGCCGAGCTGACGGTACATCTGCCCGAACCCGCCGTCGCCCGTCATGAACTCCCGAACGATGTCCCAAGAAAGCGGCGTGGGGGCCGGAAGCGTCTCGGCCAGGTTGTGGGTGACCCAGACCCGGCGACGCCCGTCCGTCATCGCACGCAAACGCTCGATCTCCTCCCGACGCGCCGGCTCGACGTCGCGGGCGACGTCCAGGCCGCGGATCGCCCGGGCCTGCAACAGGGCAAAGCGCCCCCCGGCCCAGCCCCATTCCACGTCGACCGGGTGGCCGAAAAACTCTTCGATCTTCAAGCCCAGACCGCACAGCTCCGCGAGCTGCTCGCCGCTGAGGCTCGGCGCGTCCGGGTCGCGCGGCGACGATCCCCCCAGCGCCGCCACGACGCGGGCCTTGTGTCCCGGCGCCACCGAGAAGTCGGCCTGGTCGTCGCGGTTTACTGAAAAGCGGTCGGGCGAAACGTCGCCCGAGACCACCGCCTCGCCCAGCCCGTACGACGCCTCGACAATCATCCGGCCCGACGTCAGGTCGTTCGGGTCCTGGGTGAAGAGGATGCCGGAGACCTCCGAGGGGAACATCATCTGCACGTTGACCGCGGTGCCGGCCAGGCCGCGCACGTCGTGGTGCTTCCGATAGGCCACGGCCCGGTCGTTGTTCCACGAGTCGAATACGGCGTTGACGCAGGCCACGAGGCACTGCCAGGGATCGGTGGGAAAGGGTCGGCCGGCGGCGCGGGCGTAGGCCTGCAAATAGGCGTCGGCCAGCCCTCGCCCCTCGCCCGGTTGCCCGGTGCCCAATTGTCCAGCGCCCGATTCTCCGGCGGCGGCCCGGGCCTCGGTGTCCAACTTCTCGCCGTCAAGGTGATCGACCGTCGAGGCGAAGCTGCGAATGAACTGCGCGTAGAGGTCCCAGAAGGCCGGTGTGTCGCCCACGTCGTCGGCCAGGCCGGGGTGCAGCCCGCAATTCAGGATCGTGTCCATCATGCCCGGCATCGAGACGGCCGCCCCGCTGCGCACTGAAACCAACAGCGGTCGGGCTCCCGCGCCAAAGCGCCGCCCGGTCCCCGCTTCCAGCCGGCGGAGGTTCTCGCGGACCTCCTCCTCCAGCCCGTCGGGCCACCGGCGCCGCCTCTCGAAATACGCGGCACAGGCCTCCGTGGTGATGGTGAACCCGGACGGCACGTTCAGCCCGGCCCGGCACATCTGCTTCAGGCTCGCCCCCTTGCCGCCCAAGAGCGCCTTCACGTCGGCCCCTTCGGGCGGCCGATCGGAGAAGTAGTGGATCCAGGATCGCTCGCTCATGGGCTCGCTCCGAAACGCACCAGGCCCCAGCCGGCCATCCCCAGATAGACGTTCGATCGCGAGAGGACCATCGGCGTGACCGGACGCCCCAGCCACGAGACGTCGGCCCAGGCGCCCGGCGTGGCGTCGTGCTGGCCGGGCGTGAAGGACATCAGGCTCTCGGCCCCAACGTAAAGGACCGTGCCGCGGCTGACAAGCGGCGCGACGCCGGGCCGGGCCCCGTCGATTTGGAAACGCCCCGCCCCGTCCCCGTGCCCAACACAGACCAGCTTGCCCCCGGTGCTCACGAAGAGCACGGCGTCCCCGTCGAGCACCAGATCGCTAGCCACGCCCGGGACGTCGGCCGCACCGGCTTGCCAATCGGGCAGGGGCCGGCCATCGACCAGCGAGCGGCCCTCGAGCGCCGCCTCGGTGCCCACCAGGACCCGGTCCCCGAGGGGCAACGGCGCAGTGGTCGGGCGCCCGTCGAGCGCGGCGCGCCACAGCACGCGCCCGGTCGGCCGATCCAGCAACACCAGCCCCGGCGGGTCGACCACGGCCGCGGCGACGAGCTGCTCGCTTACGGCGGGTGCTCGCGCCGTGGGACCGACGGCGGCGGTCCACTGCCTGTTGCCGTCGAAGTCGAAGCGGCTCAGCCCGCCCGGCTCGTCTTCCACGAAGACCTCGTCCCGCGTGCAGCAAAGCGTCCCGGCCGCGTCCGTGCCCACAGTGGTCTTCCAGCGAAGCTCGCCGGTGCTGCGGTCCACCGCGTGCAGCGCGCGCCCGGTCTGGCCCGGCTCCCCGTCGACCAGGAAGACCGTGTCGCCGCAGACCGCGGGCGAGCGGACCACGGGGTTGGGCGTCTTGTAGACCCAGCGCGGCTTCGGCGTATCGACGTCGGTCAGGTCCGCGGGCAGGCAGGCCACGCCGCGGCGCCCCTCGCGTCCGGCCAGCGGTACCACCAGATCGTCGCCCGCCACGGCCACCGGCGCGGCTACCATGGCCGCGTCGCTCTCGCCCGTCTGGCCGGTGGGATACTGCCACTGGAACACGCCGAGCCGGGCCAGCGGCGAGTCGTCGCTGTTGCCGCCCGGCCTGGGTCCGCCGAGCCGGCCTGGCCAAAGCGGCTGCTGTTGGGCCGGCTGCTCGCCCGGTTCACCGGGCCGGCCCACGCAGAGCAGGCCGTCGAACTGGGTGCCCACGTACACGTGTCCCCGCGCCACCGCCGGCGAGCTGATGAACAGCGGCGTCGTTCCCAGCCGGAACTCCCAGACCAACTCGAGCGTCTGCCGGTCGAGGCAATAGATCATGCCCGACTCGGCCACGCAGAAGACGTGCCGGTCGGTCACCGCCGGCGAGGCGATAAGCGGCGCGTGTGTGGCGAACTTAGCGACCGGCTCGCCCCCGGTGCTCACGCAATAGAGGTAGCCGTCGCGCGACCCGAAGTAGAGCCGATCGCCCCGAACCGCCACCGCCCCAAGCACGGTGCGCCCCACGCGGTGTTTCCAGTCGGGCTTGATCGTCTTGAGGTCAACGCACCATACCTCCCCCAGTGGCTCCGCGCCGATTTCCTCGGCCCGGTGGACGTAGTCGCCGTTGCCCATGCCGACGTAGAGCTTCCCCCCGGCGATAGCCGGCGGCCCGAACACGGGCAGCCCGGTGTCGATGCGAGCCAGCTCGCGCCCCGTGGCAGCGTCCAGCACACAGATCGCCTTGCCCCCCAACCCCAGGCCGGCGTAGAGCCGGTCGCCGTGGGCGATGAGCGAGGTCTCGGCGTCGGGGTAGTCGTCGCCCGGCACGTGCCAGACGACTTGTGCCCGGCCGCCGGCGTCCGGCTCCAGGCGCAGGCAATAATACCCGTCGTCGCCCGCCCCGATGTAGACGCGGCCGTTGTGAATGACCGGCGTACACTCGACGTGGCTGTCGGTGCGATGGGTCCAGAGCACTTCGCCTTCGCGCCCCGGGCGCAGGTCGAGGCAGACGATTCGCGAGTCGCGCGTGAAGTGGAGCCCCTCGCCGCAGACGAGGTAGTCGCCCGAGACCACCGGCGAGGAAAACGTGGCCCGATAGCCGGGCGGGGCGGCGTGCCACGCGACTTCTCCGGTGTCGGCGTCGAGGCAGTATATCTCGCCGCTGCCCCCGCCGATGATGGCCGTGGTGGCCGTGGAGACGTACACGCGGTTGCCCACCACGGCCGGCGACGAGAGGAACCCCGTCTTGCCGCGGCGCAGTGCCCAGTGGAGCCCGCCCCGGGCCGGCTCGGGCGTCTCGGGCACGGCGCCGGTCCGCTCCGGACCGCCGCGGAACAGCGGCCAGTCGCTGCCCGCCTCGATCGCCAGATCGGGCGTCGGCGCCTCGGGCCAGAACGACCTGGCGGCCCACACCGCCCCCACCGTGCCAACCACCAGCGCGCCCACCGGTACCTTCAGCCGCCACAACAGGCGCAAGCCGGCCTTGAGCACACTCGGCTTGAACAACGAGACCAACACCCCCAGCATCGCCAGCAGGATGGCCGGCAGCATGGCCAACAGCGCCTGGAGCGGGCCGGTGAGCACCGGGACCACGCTGAAACAATCGCAGGCGGCTGAAGGGAAAGGCATGGGAATCAAAACCGGTGGGCCGGCAGGAGGGATCGCCGCGCAGGCGGAGCGTCGCCGCGTGGCGCCGTGCCCCGCATTATCCCATAAGCGCCGCACGCTGGCAACGCGCGTTGCGGTCCTCGATTTCTTGACACGCGGTGATCGGAGAGCTACCATCGCGGGACGAGGCAGCCGGGCGTACCGGTCCAGCTTGTCACCGGCGTTGCAGAAGACCGTCGGACGGATTGCCCAATCCGTCCGACGTACGACGGCCTTCCAAGGCCGTCGAGGGCTTGGGAATAACGCCGACGGCCTTGGAAGGCCGTCGAGGGCTTGGGAATAACGCCGACGGCCTTCCAAGGCCATCGAGGGCTTGGGTATAACGCCGACGGCCTTGGAAGGCCGTCGTACAGAGAGCTTCGCCACTTGGCTGAGACATTGCGCAACTGGAACGTTCTTTCTAACCCATTCGCATCAGGTCCATGAACAGACGCATTACTTACAGCATCGGCCGGGCGTTCGTATTCTTCACCGTTGCTGCGATGGCAACACCGGCAACGGCCGACCAGGTGTCCTTCGTCGCCGGCGGCAAGCCGCAAGCGGTTCGGGAAGTGGGCAAGGCATGGACCCGCGGCGACGGTTTCCTGGAGCGTTCCGGCACGGGCAACTACCTCGTCGGCGCCCGGCAGCTCGGGGCCGAGGAGTTCACGGTCCGGGCACGCCTGAGCATCGAGAAGCTCGACGGCACGGCCGCGTCGCTCGCCTTGGGGCAGAACCACTTCGGCTTCGACGGACGCGGCGAGAAGCTGTTCGTCGAAGGGCCGGCCCTGGGCAACACCCGGTTCGTGGGCAACACGCCCGAGTGGATCACCCCCGGCAAACCCTTCGACGTGGAGGTCGTCCGCAAAGCCTCCACCCTCACGTTCCGCATCGACGGCAAGGAGGTCCACCGCGGCCAGTACCGGCTGGACTCCCCGCTGGCGGTCGGGCTCCGCCCGTGGCGCTCGACGATGCGAGTTTACGAGTTCTCGGCCTCGGGCAACCTGGCCGGCGTGACCGACACGGCCGTCGCCCAGCTATGCCGCGACTGGAAACAACCCCGGCCAGAGCCCACCAAGCTGCTGGCCAAGATCGAGGTCGGCGGCAAGGAGATCGACGCCACGGCCCCGCCCGTCGGCCTGGTCATGCGACCCGACCTCGGGCTGCTCACCGCCGCGCCGCTCGACGGGCAGGTGGTCCACACCGCCGAGACGAACCTCTTCGAGACCCGGGCCACGATCACCCCCGGCGGCGACTACCTGCTGATGTTTCCCGAGGGCCAGCACTACGGCGGCAAGAAGGGGAAGGTCAACACGATGATCGCCTATCGCTCGTCCGACAAGGGGAAGACCTGGACGGGCCCGAAAGTAGCGTTCGACATCGACTACAGCCAACACGGCTTCATTCCGTTGATCCCCCGCGGGACGAAACGGATCTACGCCTTCGGCACGCAGCCGATCGAGGGGAAGCGCGAAGGGGCCGAGAACTGCCCGATCGGCTTCCGCTACTCCGACGACGACGGTCGCACGTGGTCGGACGTTACGCTCATCAAACCGGTCAACAACCCCGATTTCCTGGGCATGTCGGTGATGCGAATGTGCGAGACCAACGCCGGCACCTGGCTCTTGGGTTCGCACGAGGGGCGTTGGGTGCGAACCCCGAAGATACCGGTCATCACCCGGGCGTATGTGTTACGCAGCGAAGACCGCGGCAAGACGTGGACGCTATTGCCGGACAAACGGCCCGGCGGATGGTATCTCGAGGAGTTCGAGCGGATGGACGAACCCCGCCCGATCGACCTCGGCGGCGGAAAGGTCATGATCCTTGCCCGGACGTGCGAAGGGCATCTTTGGGAGATGCGCTCCGACGACGACGGCCGCACGTGGTCCGAGCCGAAGCCGACTTCGCTGGTCCATCCCGATGCCCCGCCGATGCTCTTTCACCACCCTGACGGAAAGACGCTTGTAGCATTTCACCACAACCGTCACTCCGGAGCCCACTTCAAGCAGACCGATCGCAGCGAGATCTGGGTGTCGCTCTCGACGGACGAGGGGCGGACGTGGAGCGAGCCGCGTTTCGTCTTCGCCAACGCCCTGGCCGCCACGTCGAACAGTCCTTGGCACGATCATCAGTGTTCCTACCTCGACGCGTTCGTCGACGGCAACGACTTCCACCTGTTCGTCCCGCACCGTTGGAAGCGGGCCTTGCACCTGACGCTCAAGGCCGGCGACATCGAGCGGCTGCCGAGCAAAGAAGACCTGAAAGCGGCGGCCGGCGTGGAGAAGACCCTGCTCTTCGGCGCCGGCGAGGACGGCTACGCGGTGTTCCGCATCCCCGGCATCGTGGTCACCACCAAGGGCACGGTGCTCGCCTACTGCGTGGGCCGCAAAACGCCCGGCGACTGGGCCGACATCGACGTCTTCCTCCGGCGCAGCACCGACGGCGGCAAGACCTGGCAACCCCGCCGGTGCCTCGGCGACGAGGGGACCTCGACCGTCGACAACCCCACGGCCATCGTCGACCGCCAAACCGGGGCCGTCCACATGCTCTACCAGGTCGACTACGCCCGGTGCTATTACATGCGGAGCGACGACGACGGCGTGACGTTCTCCGAGCCGGCCGAGATCACGTCCACGTTCGAGGAGTTCCGCAAGGAGTACGACTGGAACGTGATCGCGCCGGGCCCGGGCCACGGCATCCAACTCCGCACCGGGCGGCTGCTCGTGCCCGTGTGGCTCTCGACGGGCGGACGCCGCCACCGGCCGTCGATCATGTCGGTCATCTACAGCGACGACCACGGGGAAACGTGGCACCGTGGCGAGGTCGTGGCCCGCACCGATGAAAAGTTCGTCAACCCCAGCGAGACCGTGGCCGTCGAGCTTACCGACGGCCGGGTGATGCTCAACATCCGCAACGAGTGCGCCGCGCACCGGCGACTGGTTTCCTTCAGCAAGGACGGGGCCACCGGCTGGACCGAGCCGGCCTTCGACGAGACGCTCTTCGAACCGATCTGCTTCGCCGCCATCCAGCGCCTAAGCGCCAAGCCCGAGGCCGAGCGGAACCGCTTCCTGTTCGTCAACCCCAACAGCGGCACCCGGGCCCGGCGCAACTTGACCGTGCGCCTAACCTACGACGAAGGCCGCACCTGGCCGATTGCCAAAGTGCTCGAGCCGGGCATCGCCGGCTACTCCGACCTGGCCGTCGGCCCCGACGGGACGATCTACTGCCTCTACGAACGGGGCGGGCTGGGTGGAAACCATTACCATACCCAGGGCGTGACCGTGGCCCGGTTCACGCTCGAGTGGCTGACCGACGGCGCGGATTCGCTCGCGCGTTGAGTTCGGCCTTCGCAACTCTTCGAGCAGGTCTTTGAGCCGGACGGACTCTGCGGGGCCCCATGTTTGGGGGTCTCTAACGCACAGAGTGTGTATCCTCCCGGATCGCTACCCGACGCGCCTTGCCGCAAAAAGAGGCCCGGCACGAGACGTAACCGCCGTTCCTGCCAAGAGTTGCGGCGGCGCGACCGACAGGGTCGCTTTCCTCGTTGTCCACAAAGCCCTTCGCTTACGGTATTCCACAAAGGCATTGTACATCGAGTCAAGAGGCGTTGTGCCCACCCGAAATACGCTGCCCCGCCAACGACGTGGCTCGCAACGGCCCCCCGCTCGGACGGCCGAAACTGCGTGCTCTTCCCTGAAGGAGGCGACCATGTGTCACGTAGTACCGCGTTTCTGGATCGTGTGGCTCGGAATCACCGTCGCCTGGGTCATCCGAGGGGGTGTTGCGGTCGGGGGACCGATGACGGTCGATCTGAACCCAACCGCCGATGCCTTCGTCTCCGCTGCCAACGCGGAGAGCAACTTCGGCGCGGCCGGGGCCTTGGCCGTCGCCGCAAGTGGCTTGGCCAAAGGTGAGTTTCAGAGCGTTCTGCGGTTTGACGCTTCCTCGGCGGCGAGCAGTTTCGATGCGGCGTTCGGCCCCGGCCAGTGGTCCGTTCAGGGGGTCGTCCTTGTGCTCAACGCCGCGTATCCCGGCAACGCGATCTTCAACTCGCAGTCGAGCGGCCAGTTCTCGGCGAGCTGGATGCAAAACGATAGCTGGCTCGAAGGGACCGGAAAGCCGAGGGACCCGACCACCGACGGCATTGTGTTCAGCACGTTGTCTTCGTTCTTAAGCGGCAGCGATCGGGGTCTGGGCACCTTCAGCTTCGACGGCTCGACCAGCGGTACGGCCGAATACTCGCTGACACTGGAAGGCGAGCTTCTGGCCGACGTGTCTGCGGGGGATCCCGTATCGCTGCGCCTGTTTGCGGCGGATTCCGGCATCGGTTACCTCTGCAACGCCCGCGACTACACCACACCCGAGTATCGCCCGACGCTGTCGATCACCGCGGTGCCGGAGCCGAGCGGCATCGCCCTCCTGTTGACGGCTGCTTGCGCTCTATTCGGCTCCATCAGGATAAGGAAGACTCGATGATGTTTGCGATCCGCTGCGTGACGCCGGTAATTGCTCTAGGCGGGCTGGTCGCCTGTGCCGCCACGTTCGGCGCGGAACCGGAAACGGTCCGCGTGGCGGTGATCGGCGGGATGGTGGAAACCGGTTTTTGGAAAGCCGTGGGGCAGCGATTCGAGACGGCGACCGGCCACCACGTCGAGGTGGTGGCCTCCGGCCCCAAGCGCCCGATCGCCAAGGCCTTCCGAGAGGGTGATGCCGATCTGATCACCATGCACGCCAGCGACACGATCATCAACCTCGTGGCCGACGGCTACGCGGTGGATCCGCAGCCGTGGCTGAAGAACGACCTGGTGATCGTTGGCCCGGAGGCCGACCCCGCGCAGATTCGGGGGATGATTGATGCGGCTTCGGCGCTTAAGAAGATCGTGGAGAGCCACAGCCCGTTCGTTGTGCATGCCAGCCTCGGCGCTCAGGAAGTGCTTCGCGACGTGCTGGACACGGCGGGCGTGTCGCTAAGCCCGGATACGACGACGATGCTGTTGAGCGAGCAGAGCCGCCAGGTTCTCAAGACCGCCGCGGAGAAGAACGCCTACACGGTGGTGGGGCGAATCCCCTTTCTGAACGGGAAACTGCCCAACGCCGGGTTGGCGCTGATGGTGCAGGGCGATCCCCAGCTCCGGCGACCCTACGTGGTGGCGGTCGCCGATCGGCGGCGATTCCCGGAAGCCCGCGTCGAGACGGCTGCACAGTTGGCCGAGTTCCTCCGCCGGGAGGAGACCCAACGGTGGATCGCCGGCTACGGGCGCGGCCAATTGGACGACCAACCGCTGTTTTTCCGCGTGGCGGGGGAGCGGGAGGAGTTGCCGTGACCGGTTGCCGCAGAACGGGTTTCTCCCTGGTCGAGTTGCTGGTCGTGATCGCGATCATCGGCACGCTCTTGGCGTTGTTGCTCCCGGCGGTGCAAGCGGCGCGGGGAGCGGCCCGGCGCGTGCAGTGTGCCAACCATGTTCACCAACTCGCCCTGGCCGCGCACGGCTTCCACACGGCGCAACGTGCGTTTCCGCCGGGCCTGCGGCAGTCCCTATTCCCCTCTCCGCCCATCTACCGCGGCACGTCGCTGTTCGTGTACCTGCTGCCGTACATCGAGTATGGGCCGCTGGAAGAGGACTGGGACTACGAGCAGCCGCTGCTGAACACTGCGGGCGGCCCCGCGGCCCGCTCGGCCGCCGTCATCCCCGCACTGCTCTGCCCCGATGACCTGATCCCCGAGAACCCCTTCGCCCGCGGCCAGCGGCACTACGGCATGACCAGCTACGGCGGCAACGGCGGCACGCGATCGTACTTCCCCGATTTGGCCACCGTCGACGGGGTGTTTCACACCGCTGGTCCGGCCTCGCTGCCCGAAGCGAACCAGCAGCAGGTCCGCATCGAGATGATCGACGACGGGACCTCCACGACCTTGTTGTTTGGCGAGCGCAATCACCACGACCCGAACTTCCAGACCTTCGCCCGGATCGGCTGGGCCGACTCGCTCGCGACGGTGGGGCGTTGGTCGGCCATCGGCGGCAAGAGACGGATCGTCGACGTGACGATGAGCGGCCACGCACCGATCAACTACCGGCTTCCGTTCCGCTACGACCAGCGTCTTTCCGCCTGCCCGCCGGCCGGCTCCAGGCAGGACTTCGCCTACTACGAGGACCTGCGTTTCTGCGCGTGGGGGAGCCGGCATACGGGCGGGGCCAACTTTGCCATGGCGGACGGCTCCGTGCGGTTCCTCAGCGAGGACCTGTCGTTGATGGTTCTCCAGGCCCTGAGCACGCGCGACGGCCAAGAAACCGTAGATTTGACCGATTACCCTTAGAACGGAGTTCCTCCATTGAGACGCCTCTGTCCTGCTCGTCACCGCCGGCCGGCGAGTTCTCCGGGGGTATCGGCCTGCGGAGCAGTGGGACTGTACACGGGAATGCTCCTGTTGGTGCTGGCGCATTGCGCCGGATGCAGTCGCCGCGCCGACATCGTCGAGGTCGAGGGCACCGTGCGCGTCGACGGCCGCCTGCTGGAAAACGTCTTGGTCGTGTTCCTCCCCGATCCGTCCGAAGGAACGGACGGTCCCGCTGCAAGAGGCGTGACGGATGCGGCCGGCCACTACCGACTCCGTTGCGACGACCAGCGGGACGGGGCAGTGGTAGGATGGCACCGAGTCGTCTTGGAAGACCTGGCCGTTTATGCGGCACCCCGGGACGAAAAGACCCCCGCAACCCCCGCTGGGGGCGCAAGCCGCGTCCCACGAACTTACGCCTCGGCGGCGGCTACGCCACTGAAGGTCCGAGTCCCACCGACCGGAGGTCCGTGCGACTTCGACATCAGCAGACCGTAGCTGCCGTCCCACCCGAGGGGACGATTCACTCCAGTGCTGCATAAGACTGAGGGACGGACTGCCTAATCCGTCCGGAATTGCGGGCGGATTGTCGACCATCACAAGTGGCACCGTCCGTGAGGTTTGCAGAGAGACCTCGGAGACGGCTTTCAGCTTGCGAGGGACGGATTAGGCAATCCGTCCTACGCGAGCAGCTCGCTCCGGATCTTGAACCATAGGAACAGCGCGAACAGGGCCAGCGCAGCCAGCAGCAGAAGCGAGACCAGCCATGAGTTACGGTATTGCCGGCCCACGCGGCGCGAGGAGCCGTTGAGGATCAATAGGGCCAGGGCCAGAATCGGGATGAACAAGGCCCCCACCACGGCGTAGACCTTCTGCACCTGGTCGAAGCGGGCCCACAGGCCCACGGTCGGCACGCTCGCCAGGGCGAACAGGTAGCCCTGGTACACCGGCGAGCGGGTACCGACCGGGTCGGGCTCCGCCCCCGCGGCGTCGCTCCGGGGTTTTCGTATCAGGCGCCAACTGTCGGCGAACAGGTAGGGCACGCTCTGCCACACGCCCAGCAGGCTGCTGAACACCGCCCCCCAGGCCCCCACGAGGAACGCCCATCGGGCGGCGGGCCCCAAGGTCCCGCGGAGCCGCTCGGCCAGGTCGACCATAATCGTCGCACTGCCCTTCTCGCCCCCGATCGCGACGGTGCTGCCGATCACCACCATGGCCAGCCCGAACACGGCCGTCATCGCGTAGCCCGCCGCCAGGTCGAGCCGGCAGACCGCGAGCTGCTCGGGCCCGCGGCGCCCTTCTTCGCGGATCCAATAGCCATAGCAGAGGATGGTCACGGTGCCGCCCACGCCGCCCATCAGGGCCACGGTCCAGGCGAGCCCTTCGCCTTCGAGCGGCGTGTCTTGCGGCTGGAACAGCCCGGCGAGCAGCTCCTCCCACGGCGGGTGCAGGGCCACGGCCGTGGCGACCACCACCACGAACATCAGGGCGATGCAGAGGCCCATCACCCGTTGAAACAGCCGGTAGCCGCCCAGTCGCACCATCAGCACGGCCACCACGCTGTGCACCAGCCCGTAGCAGATCTTGTCCTGCACCGGGCCGGCCAGCGGGTACAAGGCATGGGCGGTGACCCCGCAAGCGCTCATAAGCGCCGCACCCACGAAATAGCTCCAAAACAGCAGGTAGGCAAGAAACCCCCATTGCACGACGCGGCCGAAGTGGACGGCGCAGCCTTCCAGCAATGTGGTGCCCGTGGCCAATTGCCAGCGGGCGAGCCCCTCGTTCAAGAGGAACTTCATGCCCGCCCCCACGACCACGGCCCACAGGACCGCCAGACCCAGCCTGCTGCCGGAGAACGCCCCGGTCGCCAGGTCGCCGGCCCCCACCCCGGTCGCCGCCACCAGGATCCCCGGTCCCACGACGGCCAACACGCGGTAGCGCCGCTGGGACATCGGAGGGGTCCTCGTCTTGCGGGGCAGCCGGGTCGCGTGCTGCCCATTCCGGGCTACTGTGGGCAGACCAGTTGCCACACGACCACGGCGGCCCCGAGCGGGAGCAGATACCAGGCGAAACGGTGCAGCCGGCCTTGCTTAAGCCATCGTACCAGCCACCAGAGGGATATCCAACCGACGGCGAAGGCCACCACTGCGCCCAACACCATTCCCCCGATTGGCGTAGAACCGGCGCCGGTCTTGGCGAGTTTGAGCGTCTCGAAGAGACCGGCGCCGGCGATGACGGGGATTGCCAAGAGGAAGGAGAAGGTGGCGGCCTCCTCCCGCCGCATCCCGCAGCCCAGGGCCGCCGCGATGGTGGCCCCGCTCCGCGAGATGCCCGGCAGGATGGCAAACGCCTGGAGTGCCCCGATGACCAGGGCCGCGCCGTAGCCCAGCTCGCGGCAGGTCGTCTTGCCCTGGGGCCGTCGGGCGGCCCAGAGGAGCATGGCCGCGGTGATCGGGAACATCAGCCCGGCCAACAGGGCGCTGCCCATTGCTGCCTGAAACGTGGGGCCGAAACCCGTCAGGCTGACGCTTCCCACCAGGGCAGCGGGGACGCTGCCTACCGCGATCAGACCGAGCAGCCGCCGGTCTTGGCCCATCAGCCGGGCGATTCGTTTTCGGTAGAAGACCAAGATCGCCAGCAGCGTGCCCAGGTGCAGCACAATGTTCAGCGTGAGCCTATCCTTCAGCGGCTGCCCGAGCTGCTCGAACAGCTCCGCGCCCACCACGACGTGGCCCGACGAGCTGATCGGCAGGAACTCCGCGACCCCCTGAACGACGGCCAGTACCAGGATTTCGAGCCAAACGGTCATCGGGGGAGACTGGGGGGAATGGGAAACTTAGGTCCCGTGATGGAGTTTCTGGGGCAAGGCACAGCGCCGGGCTCCTTGAGGCTTTCCGAAAGGCGTTCGTAGTGACCCGATTCATCGGGTCTTCCTGCAGAAAGGCGGCCTTGGGCTGATTCGGGACCGCATGAATGCGGTCACTACGAACTCGGCGGACAGGCTCTTGCGGCCGCGGGCGGCACGCAAGTATAGCCCGCCCCGGTCCGGGGCGTCAGGGCCGCGTTGCGGGGCTTCCGGGGGCCTTGGAGAGCCGGCGGCGATGTGTCATAATCGCGGGTCTTCGGCCGTGCCGGCCGCTTTCGTGCGGCGCGTTGCCCGTCCGTAATTCCTCGGGACCCTTTTGGAGTGTGTCGATGTTCAAGAACCTGAGCCCGTCGGCCCTGGGCGTCACCGGTCACCAGAGCGAGATCATCGAGTTGGCCCTGACGTATGGGTTTCGGGGAATGGACCTGGACGTGGCCGACTTTGCCACCCGGGCGCGGCACCGGGGGATGCCCTATGCCCGGCGTCTGATCGACAGCGCCAGGATCCAGCTTGGCAGCTTTCCGCTGCCGATCGACTGGGACATCGACGACGAGGAGTTCCACAAGCAATTGGAGAGGCTGCCGGAGTGTGCCCAGGCGGCGGCCGAGGTGGGCTGCACGCGCTCGACGGCCACGGTGGTGCCCGCGGGCGACAGCCGGCCCTACCACGAGAACTTCGAGTTCCACCGCCACCGGTTCGCCGAGGTCTGCAAGGCGCTCGAGCCGGCGGGGGTCCGGTTCGGCATCGGCTTTCGGGCGGCCGAGTACTTGCGCAAGGAGATGGCGTTTCAGTTCATCCACGACTTCGACGCGCTGACGCTGCTGATGAACATGATCGAGGCGCCCAACGTCGGGCTGTTGATCGACGTTTGGGACATCGTGGCCTCGGGGCAGTCGATCGACGTGATCGGCAAGCTGCCGCTGGAGCAGATCGTGGCGGTGCAGGTCTCGCAGCTCCCGGCCGACGTGCCCCCGGCGGAGCTGGACAAAGACTCGCGTCTCTTGCCCGACGCGGAGAACGGGCGGATCGATCTGGCCGCGGTGCTGCGTACCCTGTCGGAAATGGGATACGACGGGCCGGTTAGCCCGAATCCTTCCCGCGGGGCCTTCGGCAGCCGCCGGCGCGACGCGATCGTGCGCCAGGCCGGCGAATCGCTCGATAGAGTCTGGCGGGCGGCCGGACTCCCCGGCGAGTCCCGAGCAGCCGCCCCCACGGCGCCCCCGGTCCCGGCCAGCCCGTCGGAAGGCTCGTAGGAAAAAGGGACCAGGTTTATTTTTCGCAAGCGAAAAATAAACCTGGTCCCTTTTTCGGCTCACTCCATGTTCCACTGGGACGGCGGACTGAAGCTGACCGCGGCCGACCTGGCGATCGACTTTCGCCGGCGCCAGCCCAGGGCCTTCGTCTCCCACGCCCACACCGACCACATCGCCCGGCACGAGTACGCGCTCTGCACGCCGGAGACTTCGGCCCTCTACCAGTTCCGGCTCGGGCAGCGGCGCACGCTCGAAATGCCCTATCGCGAGCCGATCGAGTGGGGCGGGCTGCGCCTGACCACGTTTCCGGCGGGGCACTGCCTGGGCTCCGCGATGCTCCGGGCAGAAGACGAGCGCCAGACGCTCCTCTACACCGGCGACTTCAAGCTTGGGCCCTCGGCCACCGCCGAAGAGGCCGAGCTGCCCCCGGCCGACGTGCTGGTGATCGAAAGCACCTACGGCACGCCCGACTACCGGCTCCCCCCGCGCGACGACGTGCTGGCCGAGCTGTTTGCGCTCGTGCGGCGAGTTCTCGAAGACGAGGCGGTGCCCGTGGTCGTGGCCTACGTGCTCGGCAAGGCCCAGGAGGTGACCCGGCTCTTGACCGACGAGGGGTTTCCCGTGCTCCAGCACCGGCGGATCCACGAAGTCAGCCGGGTGTACGAGCAGTGCGGCGTGTCGTTGGGCCGATACGAGCGGTTTCGCGGCCGGCCCGAGCCGGGCTGGGTCGTCGTCGTGCCGCCGGGCACCCCGCGCCTGGAACGCCCGACGCGCGAGGTCCGCATCGCCGTGACCGGCTGGGCCGCCGACGCCTCGGCCCGATACCGCCTGCGCGTCGACCACGCCCTGCCCCTTAGCGATCACGCCGACTACGACCAGCTCATCGAGGCGGTCGAGCGGGTCGCCCCCAAGCAGGTCTACTGTACCCACGGCCCCGAGAGCTTCGTCGACCGGCTGCACGACCTGGGCCACGACGCCCGGCCCCTGGGCCGGCCGCGCCAGGGACGGCTGTTCTGAGGGATGAATGGTGAATGCTGAAGGATGAATGCCCGAGTCAATGCGGTGGCCGGTTGGATGGCCTTTTGACTTGCCCCGGACGCGGGCGTGGTTCATAATCGACGGCGGTTCCCTCCCCCGCATCCCCTACTGGAGATCCCACCATGATACGCCGTGAAATGCTCAAGGCCTCGGCCGCCGCGTTGGGTTTGTCGGCCTTTCCGTTCGGTTGGGTCGGCGCCGCCGAGAAGAAGAAACAGAAGCTGCTCTACTTCACGCGCAGCGCCGGCTTCGAGCACGGCGCCGTGAAGCGCAGCGGCGACGAGCTGGCCTTCTCCGAGAAGACGCTCACCGAGATGGGCGCCCGGGCCGGCTTCGACGTCGTCTGCACCAAGGACGGGACCGTCTTCGACGGCGACCTGGATCAGTACGACTGCATCGCCTTCTACACCTCGGGCAACCTGCTGGCCGAGAAGCCGGGCCAGGGCCCGCCCATGTCGGCCGAGGGCAAGGAGAAGCTCCTGGCCGCCGTGGCCGCGGGCAAGGGGTTCGTCGGGTTCCACGCCGCGACCGATTCGTTCCGCGGCGGCGGGATCGACCCCTACATCGCCATGATCGGCGGCGAGTTCGTCAGCCACGGCCCGCAGCAGGAGGCCACGCTGACGGTCACCTCGCCGAAGTTCCCCGGCATCGGCGACTACGAGTCGCTTAAGCTCAACGAGGAGTGGTACGCGCTGTCGAAATTCGCCGACGACTTGCACGTGATCCTGGTCCAGGAGACCGAGGGGATGAAGGGCGGCTGCTACCAGCGCCCGCCCTTCCCGGCCACCTGGGCGCGGATGCACGAGAAGGGCCGGGTGTTTTACACCTCCTTCGGCCACCGCGACGACATCTGGACCAACCCCACCGTGCAGGAGATCATGCTCGGGGGGATCGCCTGGACCATGGGCAACGTCGACGCCGACGTTACGCCGAATATCAGCCAGGTCACCCCGAAGGCGGGGCAGATGACGAAGTAGCAGCGGAAGACCCCCGCGGGCTGCCGACCGCGGCTATCAGCGTACGTGCGACGGTGGTGCATGAACCATTGGCGCACACGCTTAGCCGCCGCGCCCTCGCGGCGGCCGCGCTACACGAGCAGCGCCAGGAGCACGGCCGGCAGATAGAGCAGCGACGCGGTGAGCAGCCAGCGGGCCGAGCGTTCGTCGCGCACGGCGAGGAACCGCCCGGCGGCCAGCAGATACCCGGCGCCGAGCACCACCGCGGCCGTTAAGAAGGCCCATCCGGCCCGGCCAAGCAGGAACGGCACGACGCTCATCCCCAACAGGGCCGTGGCCCCCAGCACCGCGATCCACCCGGCGGCGGCCCCCGAGGGGTCGGTCGTGGTGGCCAGCTTCACTCCGGCGGCGGCGAACTGCTCGCGGTAGAGCCGCGCGATGGCCATCGAGTGCGGCAATTGCCAGAAAAAGACGATGCCGAACAGGCCGGCGGCCGTGGGGGTCCAAAGCGCGCCGGCGGCGGCCGCGCCCAGCAGGACCGGCATGGCCCCGGCCGCGGCGCCCACGGGCGTCTGCCAGGCCGAGCGGGATTTCAGCGGCGTGTAGACCAGCACGTACACGGCCCAGCTCGCCGCGGCCAGCGCGGTCACTGCGGGCTCACAAAGCACTGCCAGCCATACTAGCCCGACGCCCGTCAACAGCAGCCCGAACCGCGTGACCTGCGCGTCGCGGAGCCGGCCGGCGGGGAGCGGCCGGGAGGCGGTCCGGGCCATCGAGGCGTCGCCGCGCCGCTCGATGCGCTGGTTGAGCGCCACCGCCCCGGCAATGACCAGGGCCGTGCCCAACAGCGCGTGAAGGACTACGTGCCAAGGCGGCAGGTCGTCGGGCGCGGCGGGGGTGGCGTAGGCGGCCACGCCCATGGCCAAGAGCACCATGCCCACGATGCGCGGGCGCACCAGTCGAAGGTATTCGGTCACCGCGGTTTCCCACCCGATGCCTGCCGCTCGATACGGAACGACCACAGGGCCAGGCTCAGCGACGCCGCCAGCAACAGCGACCCGGCCGCGGTGTGTGCCGTGGTGAAGAGGACCTGGAGCCGTCCCGCCCACTCGATGGTGTATTCTACCCGGAAGAACAGGTCGGTGAACCACCGGGGCCACCCGTAGTTGGTCACCCAGGTGCCCGCGGCCAGCACGAGCTGCACGGCCAGCAGGACGGCCACGAGCAGTGCCCGGCGGCCGAGCATCGGCCGGTCGCGGTGCCGGCGCCGCACGTGTATCAAGAGCCAGACCACACCCGCCGCCAGCAGCCCGGCCAGGATCACCTTGGCCCAGACCCAGAGGACAAACCACCCCATACCGCTCTGCGGCGAAACGTGCCGAAGCTGCGCCCCCAGCACGATTTGCACGTAAACCGCCGCGGCCAACACGACGCTCGCGTAGCGGAGCCGCGCGGCGGCCGGGTGCGGCTCGGGGCCGGGCAGGGCACGCCAGGCCCGCGAGGTCAGCGCGACCAGCACCACGGCCAGGCCGAAGAACAACGGGGCCGTGCAGGCGTGGGTCTTGGCCAAAAACAGGGCGGTCGCGGGCATCCGCGCGGTGTCCGAGAGCACGCGAAACCCGCCCAGCGTGCCCTGAAACACCACGCCGAACAACGCCGCTCCGGCCAGCCACCGCATCCATTTGCGCGGGTCGTTGCGCCACAGGACCACGGCCAGTGCGATCGTGACCAGCCCGATGAGCTGGGCAATGGTGCGGTGGCCGTGTTCGAGAAAGAGTCCCCAGGAGACGTCCCACACGCCCCAAAGCCACTTCTGGATCGGGTAGAACCAGTGCCCGTAGGTGGTGGGCCAGTCGGGCACGGCCATGCCGGCACGGTAGGTGGTGACCAGCCCGCCCATCCATACCAGCGGAAACACCCCACAGGCCAGCACCCAGGCCAGCACGTGGGCGGCCCGTCCGGCGGGGAAGTCGGCTTGTCGGCGGAGATCGTCGCCCACGGCTCGGGGAACTCTCTGGTTCGACGGACTTGGTGCAGGCTGCGCCCAATCCGTCAATCTTACCCCGCCCTCCCACGCCGCGGAAGCCGCCACCGTAGTGACAGGCGGCTCGCCTGTCACAGAAGACCGACGGCCACAGGCGGGCCGCCTTTGGCTACGAGCGGGCCGCCGTGCCTTGACCACGGGCGGGGGCCCCCTTAGAATCGCCCGGCAAGAGCTGCCGCCCGCCTTTTCCCGACCGCCAAGGGAGTTGCCGATCCATGTCCGAGAAGGAGCTGACCCCCGACGAGCTGACCCGCTACGCCCGCCAGGTCGGCCCCGGGGTGCTCAGCGTCGAGGGGCAGACGCGGCTTAAGAGCTCGGCCGCGCTGGTCAGCCGCGTGGGGGGCATGGGCGGCCCGGCCGCGCTGATGCTGACCATGGGCGGCGTGGGCCGGGTGATCATCGCCCACGGCGGCAAGCTGATCTCGCCCGACCTGAACCGCCAGGTGCTCGGCTGCGAGGCCGGCCTGGAGCAGCCCCGCATCCCCGCGTTTGCCGATTACCTCCGCTCGATGAACCGTTTCGTCGAGGTCGAGGGGATCGACCACGAGCCCGACGACGAGGAAGCCGAGGCCCTGGCCCGGCGGGTCGACGTGGTTCTTTCCTGCGCTCCGACGTTCGAGGAGCGGCTCCGCGCCAACGGGGCGGCGGTCCGCGCCGGCGTGCCGCTCGTCGACGCGGCGCAGTGGGGGATCACCGGAACGCTGATCGTGGTCGACCCGGGCCGCACCGCGTGCCTTCGGTGCGTTTACCCCCAGGACCCGGAGTTCGAGGAAATGTTCCCCGTGGTCGGGGGGATCTCGGCGGCCGTCGGCGCCCTGGCCGCGCTCGAGGCGATCAAGATTCTCTCGGGCACGGGCAAGCCGCTGTTCGGCAAGCTGTGGATGATCGACGGCCACCAGGGCCGATCGTCGATGATCGAGCTGGCGAGGAACCCCGGGTGCCCGGTGTGCGGTACAGCTAGGTGTTAGTGGTTAGGTGTTAGTGGTTAGGTGTTACCGGTTAGGGGATAATAGCCGCGGGCGGAAGCCCGCGGGGCGTTGGTTCCCACCGTCTGCACCGGAACGAGGAGCCCACCTACGGTTCACCTCGGAGCTTATCGCGATGAAGGTCAAACTGGTCATCACCGGACGCAGCTACGACGCGGCCGCGGAGGTTCCCGAACAGCTCACGCTGGACGACGGGGCCACGCTCGACGACGCGCTAAAGACCGTGGCGGCGGCGCTGCCCGACGACCGGCCGCTGCCGGCAAGCTGCTTGGTGGCCGTTTCCGGCACGCACCTGGGCACGCTGGCCAGCCACCCCTCCCGCCAGCTCGCCGACGGCGACGAGCTGGTGCTGATCGCCCCGGTGGCGGGGGGCTAACCCTCACAAAGCCGCGACCGTTGGTCGCGCTCCCTCTTCCGCGACCACTGGTCGCGGCTTTCCAGTGCGAGTGGCAAACGGCAGTCAACGTAACCGCACACTCAGTAGAGTATCCACCCCGCCGCCGCCCCGCCGAGCACCAGCCAGGCCGGGGCGACCTTCCATCGCAGGGCCACCGCGGCTGCCACGGCGGCCACCAGCACGCCCCGCCATTCGAGGCGCAGCGGAGCCGAGGAGGCCAGCAGCGTCGCCGCCGCGAGTTTGATCGTGACCGCCGCCATCAGGCCAAGCGCCGCAGCCACCACCGCGTCGAGGAAGCGCCCGGCCCATCGGGATTGCCGAAGCCGGGGGATCAGTGGGTTGGTGGCCACCACCAGAAAGAACGAAGGCAAGAGGATTCCGGCCGTGGCCACCGCCGCTCCGGCGACGCCGCCCCCGACCAGGTAACCAACGAAGGTCACGGTGGAGAGCATCGGGCCGGGCGTGAGTTGCCCGATGGCCACGGCGTCGAGGAGTTGCTGCTGCGAAAAGCCGTATTGGCCGACCAGCCCGCCCTCGATGTAGGCCACGAGCACGTACCCGCCGCCGAAAAACACCAGCCCGACCTTGAGAAAGAAGAGAAACAGGCTTCCCAGGGAGACGCCGCCCACGATTCCCCCGGCGGCCGCCTTGCCCGCCGCGCCGAGCGAGGTGGCCAGCGTCGCCCCGGGCAACAGGGCTGCCGCCGGGCCGGCGCGGCCGCCGCTCCCATTAGGGCGACAACCCCACAACAAGAGGACCCCGGCGAGGCTGCCGGCGAGCAACACCAGAATCTCGTCCTGTTCGGTCAGCGAGGCGGCGACCACCCCGGCGGCGACCAGCCCGAGCTGCCAGTTCCTAAGCGCTGCCTTTCCCAACCGGTACACGGCGGCCAAGATCACCGCCAGAACGGCGGCCTTGATGCCCGAAAGCGGCGCCTCGACGGCCGGCAGCGTGCCGTACTGCTCGTAGCCCCACGCGCAGACGATGGCGATCAGCGTGGCGGGCAGGGTGAACGCGCATCCGGCCACCAGCGTGCCCAGCAGCCCGGCGCGGAGGTAGCCCACGTGGCTGGCCATCTCCACGGCGTTGGGGCCGGGGATGAGGTTCGTGGCGGCGACCAGGTCGAGGAACCGCTTGCGATCGAGCCACCCCCGGCGCCCGACCACCTCGTCGTCCATCATGGCCAGGTGCGCGGCCGGCCCGCCGAAGCTGATCGAGCCCAGCTTGAGAAAGACCCCGGCGAGCTCGATCAACCGGCGTAACATAGGGACGGCTTGGGGGACTTCCTGGTTTGTGGCGCCGAAGAGTTTACGTCTCGGCCGGGTCGATGTCCCCCTCGCTCTCGAACCGCTCGACGAACGGCTGGCCCCCGTCCCACGTGAGCGGGATCTCCAGGTCGTCGGTCGGCCCGTCGATGGTCACGGTGAGGCCGGAGGTCTCGATCAGGTGATACTTCTTGGGGGCCAGCCAACGCAGCTCGCTGGGGTTGAGGACCTCGCGGGCGATCACGGCCACGCGGTGGGTGCCGGTCACGCAGCCGTCCCCTTCGTCGAACGTGTGCAAGCGGAAGCTGCCGTCGGGTTGGATCTCGCCGACGGCGGGCCGGGCGTCGTCGGGCACCACGCGCACGTAGCCCATGGTGATCGGCTCCCCGTCGATCAGCACCCGCCCCGAGACCGGCACTCGCCGGGGCCGGTCCGGGCCGCAGCCGGCGAGCATCACCGCCAGGACGCCGAGCGTCAAACCGCATCGCAGGGTGTTTGACATGAGCTGGGCCCGTCCCCTTTCCGTCTCAGGGCGCGCTGACCGGTTCGCCCTCTTTTCGGGTCGACAGGGCGCGATAGGTGGCCAGGTCGATGTTCTCACTCAGGAAGGAAACGTGCCCGTCGCCGAAGCCGAAGTTGGCCCCGCCGGGATGGTAGCTGGCAAACGCCCCGCTGCAGCGATAGCCGTAGAGGTTCACCGTCACGCCCTCGTCCGGCAAGGTGTTCAGGGGGTTGTCGGTCGTGCGCAGGCTATGCAGGTGCCGGGCGCCTATGCACCAGCAGTTGGCCGACTCGACGGTGTGGGCCTCGATCACCTCGCCGGCGAGCATCGTGTTGCTCAGCCCGTCGCGGATGTCCTTGTGCGAGTTCACCGTGCGGTAGAGGAACACGCCGTTGTTGTAGTGCTTCACCCGGACCTGATCGATTCCGTAGGTGGGCCCGTTCGAGCCGGCGCACAGCGCGTACGATCCCGTGGCGCAAGAGCCCCGCATCGGCTCCGAGATGTCGCTGGGACAGACGTACACCTCCGGCCGGGTTCTTACGGCCCGGTCCACCTCCGGGGTGCGCCAGCCGTCGTTCGTGCCGTCCGGCCGGTCGCCCGGGTGACACGGGTAGACCGCACCGAGCGCAAACGGCTCGATCAACTCGTAGAGGTTGTCCTGTTCCAGGTACGGCAGGATCATTACGAAGCCGCTGGTGCCGGGCCGGGCGTAGCCGGGATTGTTGCGACAAACGTCGCTGGTCCACCCGTCGCACCCCATGCGTCCCGGCGGAAAGACGCCCAGTGTACTCTCGTAGTGGCTCAGGGCCAAAGCGATCTGTTTCAGGTTGTTCACGCACTCGGCGCGCCGGGCCGACTCCCGGGCCGACTGAACCGCCGGGAGCAGCAGCGCGATCAGGATCCCGATGATCGCGATCACCACCAGGAGTTCGACGAGCGTAAAGCCGGATGAGGTCCTTCTTGCCATGCTATACCCTCGTTCGGTAGAGATGGGGCGAACCACAACCGGAAAAAGGGACCTGGTTTGTTTCGCCGTGACGGCCCGAAGGGTGCCTCGCACAAGATGAACCAGGTCCCTCTTTCGTTGCTAGCGTACCCCGTCATTCTTGCCAATCGCCGTCGTCTTGTCAATAGGGGAGTAACGGGCAGCCAGAACCCCTGCCGGGAGTCGGTGGACCGGCGGGGCTGGGTTGGGAATCAGCACGTTACTCTTGAGCTACCCTTTGCGGCCTCGATACCAGCCGGCTGTAATCCCAAGGACGGCCAGCAGGGACCAGATCAAGACCGTGGAGGGCTCGGGGATCACGGCTGACTCGACGGTCAGTGACAGTTGCGATCCGCCGGTCGTACTCTCGCGGGCAAAAAAAGTGGACGCGCCGGTGTCGCTGGTAATCCGTTCCAGGGTGAAGGCAACGTTGCCGTTCGTGTCGGCGTTCAGGAAGTCCAACAACGCGGTGCTGGAGAACTCAAACGTGGTTCCGTCGTCAACGGTATCCCTGAGCTGAAAATCTCCGAGTGCCGTAGTCAACGATTCGTTCAGCATGTTATCGGAGTCGTCAGCGATCGACGAGCTGTTCTTCGTAAGGGTTGCGTCATCGAATGTCTCGTCCGCCTGCCCCTCGTTGATACCCCTAAGCCGGAACGTGAACGGATTGGGATTGTTCGTGGTGTTGTTGTCAACCTCATTGATATTGAGAAGCAGCTTGGCGTCGAGGATCTCATTCGTGACGGTTAATGTATCGAAGCGAAGAAACCCCACCCGCTCCTTGCCGCTCCTTCCCGATTCGCCTTTTACCGCGACGTTTCCGCCGTTGTGCGGCGAATTGGCCGCGTCTCGTTGAATGTAGGCATCGGCCGCGACGTCGAGCACAACTGCCGAGGCAGAAAGCGGCAGCCAAAACAGACTCACCAGCAGCACAATAGCAGCGCGCAAGACTCCAGGTTTGAACATGATTCACCTCCCATTCTTCGTTTCGAGTAAACCTCGGCCCCGACAGGGGATGGCAGGAAACGGTCCTGGCGACGGAAACGTATCTGGCTCTCTCCGTCGTAAATCAGCCGCTCGCACACTATTCCTGACACTCGCCCCGGAAAATTTTCCCAAATTCGGTAAATCCACCCTGAAGAGGGGGTCCGGTCGCGTGTTTTCGCACCCCCATGGGCGTATTTCGCAGATCCCCGACGACCGGCTCGTGGTGGGGGAAAGCGGCATCCGCAGCCGGGCGGATGTGGAGCGTCTCGAGGCGGCCGGGGGCGACGCGATCCTGGTCGGCGAGTCGCTCATGGCCCGGCCCGACGTCGGAGCGGCCGTTGCTGAGCTGTTGGGGAGATAGGGCTCTTCCGGATCTTGCGTAGCGGCGGTTGAAGGCGAGGTGAACTTTCCCCTCCTCGCGGGGCAGCCTCAGTTTGGTGTGCCGCGACTGGTATTCATGCCGGCCAGTGATTGTGCCACTCCGGCGGCCACCCAGTTCCGCCAGAGGGAGTGGCGACCGAAGCACTCCCCTTGGTTCTGAAAACGCCCGCAAGAACCCCTCCGAGAGGGGGCGAGGACGACTGTGACCCGGCTCTTGGGTTATGCCGATGTGCCCATAGAGGTGGAAGAGCCCGCTGCCAAACCCGTCTTCAGGGTGGATTTTGCCGAATTTCGGAAGATTTTCGGAATCCGGTGTCAGGAATGGGGTGCGAGCGGCTAAGTACACCGGGAAGGGTAGAAGAAAGGCTAGTTGGTGCTGCGGCGACTGGGCTTCCCCTCAAATGAGGGGTTAGAAGCGAGGAGAGTGGCCGATCAGCACGACTTCGCTTACTGGTCCGATGCACAAGACTCGAATTGCGGGAGGATGATGATGAAACGCGGAACCCCTGAAGCCGGTATCGTGCGGCGATTCGCTTCCAAGTTGGGTCTTGGCTCCGCTGAGCCCTGGTTGCGATCCGTGGGCGCCGCGCTTGTTCTACTTCTGCCAGCCGTGTCGGCCCGCGCTGCTGACGCCATCTGGGACGGGGACACGAGCGGGGCATGGCGACTGAACAGCAACTGGAATGCCGGCTACCCCAACGACTGGTCGCACGACGCGACCTTCGACGGGCCGGGCAACGGCAACACGTCGATCGACATCTCGGGCAACCACGTCCGGGTCGATCGGGTCTTCTTCCGGACTGCCGACACGGCGGCGTACACCTTCTCAGGCTCACACCAACTGCGGGTCAGCCGCGGCATCAGCCTGGACGCCGACGTGACGAACGACCAGGTGTTTTCCCTTTCGGTCCGCCCGCGGACAAACAGGAGCACTACGTATAGGAACGATAGCACCTCTGGGGTGCTGAAGTTCACGTCCCAGATGACTACCGACTGGGAGGGCAGCGGAGTCGCGAACCTGATCTTCGCGGGCGCCGGCGAAATCGAGGCCAACCGAATTAACGACCGCGATCCGGCCCCCGGCGGCAACAGGACCACGAGCGTCGAGATCGACGGCCCGGGCACGGTGACGATCTACGGCAACAACAATTACTCGAAAGGCACGAGGATTGACGGCGGCCAGTTGGTCGCCCGCCACGACAACGCGCTGGGCGAGGGCCTGGTGGACCTCAACGGCAGCGCCGACGGCAGTTACCTGACGCTCGATAACAACATTAACGTGCCGAACGAGTTGGATTTCGGGGGCACGAACGGGACAACGCAAAATGCCACCCTGCGGAACCTTGCGGGCGACAACACCTGGAGCGGCAACCTGCGGTTGCAGATGGGCGGCGGTCGCCACTATGTCGAAGTGGACGCGGGCTCGCTGACCATTGCGGGAGATGTCGCCCAGCAGAACGGCACGGGGGGCCGCAGCCTGGACCTCGGTGGGCCGGGCGACGGCGAAGTCAGCGGCGCGATTTCCAACGGCACGGCAGACACGTTTGGTGTCAACAAGCGTGGCGCCGGGACGTGGACCCTTTCCAGTTCAGCCAACACTTACAATGGTTCAACAAACGTTTACGAGGGCACGCTGCTGGTCAACGGCACCCACACCGGCGGCGACACGTACACCGTCGCCAGCGGCGCCACGCTCGGCGGCTCCGGTACCGTCGGCGGGGCGACGACGATTTCGGGCCATCACACGCCCGGCACCTCGCCCGGCATCCAGACCTTCAGCAGCGACCTCACCTATAGCGGGGGGGCTGCCGACGTGACTTGGGAACTCCTCAAGAACACCGCCACGCAGGAATCGCCGGCGGTGTTCGACCAGATCCTGGTGGGCGGCGACCTCGACTTCGCCGGGGCGACGACGCTGAACCTCAGTTTCGACGCCACAGGAAGCACGGTGGACTGGACCCACAACCTGTGGGATAGCAGCCAGCAGTGGCTGCTGTATGGCGTCACCGGCACGACTGCGGATCTGTCCAGCCTGTCGATCGTTACAGTGAACTGGCAGGACAGCATTGGCGCCCTCTTCGACACGGTACTGAGTGGCTCTTCCTTCTCCTTGAGCCAGACTGACCAGGACGTTTACCTGAATTATGCCCCCGGCGCCGCGACCATCATCCCCGAGCCCTCCACGGTCTTGATCTGGTCCCTGCTGGCCGTCCTTGGAATTACAGCCGGCTGGTATCGAGGCCGCAAAGGGTAGCTCAAGAGTAACGTGCTGATTCCCAACCCAGCCCCGCCGGTCCACCGACTCCCGGCGGGGCTTTTGGCTGCGCCTTGCTTTCATATTGACAAGACGACGCCGGTTGGCAAGAATGGCGAGGCACGCTAGGCCACCAGCTTGCGGCTCGCCCAGTCTTGACTGAATGGGAGTGTAGCACGCGATAACCCAAGAGTCGGGTCGCCGTCGGCGCGACCCCACTGGCAGCCGCCACGGTTGGCGTCTTCGGAACCTATTTGCCCAAGAGTTCGTCGACCGCCGCTCCGACGTCGGGCCGGGCCATGAGCGACTCGCCGACCAGGATCGCGTCGACCCCGGCCGCCTCGAGCCGCTCGACGTCCGCCCGGGTGCGGATGCCGCTTTCCCCCACCACGAGCCGGTCGTCGGGGATCTGCGGACGGAGCCGAATGGTGTGCTCCAGGTCGGTTTGGAAGGTCTTCAGATCGCGGTTGTTGATACCCACCAGCCGGGCCCCGGCCGCCAGCACCCGCGCCAGGTTGGCCGGCTCGTAAAGCTCGACCAAGGGCGTCATGCCCAGCTCGACGATCGCGTCGTGCAGCCTGCCGAGGGCCCCGCCACTTAGGCACTCGGCGATCAACAGCACGGCGTCGGCCCCGGCCGCCCGGGCCTCGAGCACCTGGTAGGGGTCGATGATGAAGTCCTTGCGCAGGACCGGCAGTTCGACCGCCGCGCGGATCTGCCGCAGGTACTCCAGACTGCCCTGGAAGTAGGGCTCATCGGTGAGCACGCTCAGGCAGCTCGCCCCGTGCTCCTGGTAGATTCGGGCGATGGCCACCGGATCGAAGTCCTCGCGGATCACGCCGGCCGAAGGGCTGGCCTTCTTCACCTCGGCAATCAGGCGCACCGGCGGCCCACCGCCAAGGGCCGCAAAGAAGTCGCGCACCGGCGGGGCCCCCGCCAGCCGCTCGCGGAGCCGCGCCTCGGGCAGGGCCGCTTTCGCCCGGGCGAG